>Ga0210057_1002537_pt1 | contig 25986 bp, 40 predicted proteins | sample CryGeyCG2114_010_2_FD_183968 | JGI IMG/M metagenome (GOLD analysis project Ga0210057, IMG submission 183968) | Groundwater microbial communities from aquifer - Crystal Geyser CG10_big_fil_rev_8/21/14_0.10 (SPAdes) (version 2) | ecosystem: Environmental > Aquatic > Deep subsurface > Groundwater ...
ATTAATTTAACAGTAACCGAAGCATTTTTATTTTGAACGAACTTACATCACCTTGTTATTTGTAAACCAATAAATAACAAGCCTGCTAACTATAAAAAGTTAGCGGGATTTTATTCTTTATATACAACAAATAAAAAAGATGATTGGAGTTTATCTTAATGCTGCAGATTTACGTGGTAACACACAAAATATTTTTGAAATAGTTTCAGGAAAGAAGATAAAGTACAGGGCTAAATGGTTATCAAAATTTTTTAAATCTCATTTTGTTGATTGGTCCTCTTTAAGTGAAGTTGATTATGAGGGTACACTCAAAACAGGCTCATTAAACCAACCCAAACTAATTGCTGATTATTGGGGTTCTCCATTCAATTATGTTGCAATAGACAAATACTTAAAATCTCCAGGTTGGGTGACTGGAAATGCTATAATCTCACGTTTTCCAATGAAACTAATCAAACGTCACATTTTTGGAGAAAATAAACCATTTGGCCGTTTAAAACATACTTACAAAGATTTCATTCATGCAAATTTAAAAGTTGGTAGAAGGAAGTTAGAAAACATTACAAATCATTTTAATGATGGTTTCTTAAGTGTAAGGATGCAAGAAGCAAAAGAACTTGCTGAATATGTTTATAATTTTTACAAAGAAGATCCTGTAAGTTATATTGTAGCTCCTGGGGATTATAATTCAAAACATAATAGTAGACCTATAAGAAAAATTTTAGAATCAGGTATATTAGCACCTCCAACAAAAAACTTCGGAATTAAGACTTATCGTTTACACAATCCTTATTCTGATATAGATCATATTTTTGCAACAAGAAACATGAAGTTTAATTATTATGAAACATTTGATTTTCCTTGGTCAGACCACAAAGGTTTAATATGTGAACTGGAGTTCAAAGATTAAGATGTTGTCTCATGACCAAAAAAACTTTTTGATAGCTATGTTTGCATCAATTATAATATTCATTTTATCTATTGTGGTTGCTATAATAACTTTATCTTATACATCAAGAACATATGCATTACTTTCATTCACATTTTCATTAGCAATAGGTGTAGCAATACTAATTTTACTCATGTATAAATTCCGTAAAGCTTTTTAATCTCTATTTCTCTTATATTTAACATGACTTGTGTATTTTGTGATATAATCAATAAAAACTCTAAACAAAGTAATAGTATAATTTACCAAGATAAAAAAGTTTCAGCTTTCATGGATAAGTTACAACCTCATCCTGGTCATATTCTTATAGTCCCTAATACTCACATAATAAACATTTTTGAGATAGATGAAATATTGGCTGCACACATGTTTAAGATTACAACAAGAGTTGCAAAAGCCGTTAAAGAAGTTTTTAGGCCTCATGGTGTAGATATCTATCAATGCAATGGTAAATGTGCAGGCCAATCAGTATTCCACATGCACATTCACATATTCCCTAGAGAACCTAAAGATGGTTATTTTAGAATTTATCCTGATCACATTCCTAAAATGGAAGGCATTAAAACATTAAACAAATACAGGAAAGAATTGCAGAAATATATTTAAACAAAGGAATTCTTTAATTTTATAATGCAAGATGGAACAAAATGGGGAATTATAGGTATTGTTCTTTTAGTTGTATACTTTATAGTTTCTGTTTCCATAACATCTTTCATTTTGAACACTCAATCTATTCGTATAATTGTTTTAGCTGCAGGCATATTTTTTGCATTATTAACTCTCTATGCAGGTTCAATGGCATACAAAAACGGCTCAAAACTTTTTGGTACTATAGATGTATTAATAGGTTTAACTTTAGTTGTTTCAATGATAGTTATTATTTTAAGAATTCTTGCAACAACGATAAGCAACATGCCTACTTTTTAGTTTCTTCTTCATTAATATCAAAAGCAAATTGTTTACCACAATTGGTACACCAATGTAACCCATTAAATAGATTGTCAAAATTTTCTCCACATCTATTACATATTGCCATACTTTTACCTATCATGAATGAATATAAAAAGGTTATGAAAAAAATTTAAGCTGGAGTGAAATCATCAAGAGTCATTTTCAAGTCTTCATCTTTCTTAATTAATCCTCTATTTTTTAGATACTGTTTTGTAAGTACCCAGAAAAATAAAGCTAAAGACTTTTTTCCTTTGTTATTACAAGGCACAACTAAATCGAGATTATTTGACTCATTATTTGTATCACATAAAGCAACAACTGGAATTCCTATTGATACTGCATCTTTAACTGCATTTTTGTCTGGCCAAGGATCAACAACAAACAGAATTTTTGTTTCTGAAAAGTTATCTAATTTTGGGTTTGTTAACATTCCAGGCCTATATCTTCCTGCAATTACTCTTATTCCAGTTAATTTAGAAAATAAATTTACAGGTTTCCATCCATTCTCTCTCCTACACACAACTAAAATATCATTAGGTTCATATTGTGATAAAAATTTAGAAGCAATTTCTATTCTTTCATCAATCTTTTTTACATTAAGTACAGCTAATCCATCATTCCTTACTTTATATATGAAGGGTTGCATATATTTGGTTCTAAATTTAGTACCTATATGAAGTCCTACTTTTAGGTAATTATCTAATGGAATAAGGAAATCTTCTGTATTTGATGTAGTTATATCCTCTGTCATAGACTATTCGGAATCAGATTGTATTTATAAATGTTACGGTCAGAATTAGCTTATTTCATTTGTTTTTCTATCTCTACGCCTCTATCTAATTTAGCCTTCCTTTCCTTACCATAAATACCACATTTCAGGTATGGAATATGCCAAGCTACAGCCAAATCTGTTATTGTAGCATCATAAGTTTCACCTGAACGATGAGATATAATAGTTTTAATATTATTTTTATGTGCAAAATCCACAACTTCTTTAGTTTTTATTATTGACCCTATTTGGTTAGGTTTTATTATGATGCAATTCACAGAATTATTTTTTATAGCTTCTTTTAATCTTTCCATATTTGTTGTTATAAGGTCATCTCCACAAGCTAAAGTCTTTTTGCTTATCCTTGAAAATCCTTTAAAGTCATTCTCATCTAAAGGATCTTCGACATATTTTAGTTTATATTTTTCAATGATATCATTTACAAAATCAATTTGTTGTTTTCTATCCATATTTCTTTTCTTTAATGTTTTTGAAAAGTTTTTGTAATGATATTTATTATCTTTAAAAAATTCAGTTGCAGCTATGTCCAACCCTAAATCTACTTTCATTCCCAAAGTATTTTTTTTATCAGATAGATGTTCATGCAATAGTTCCAATACTTCGACATTACTTAGCGAAGTTATTAAAGCACCTTCGTCAGTCATATATTTTGCATTTAAAACATTTTTTAGTTTCTTATGTATATGCCTATTTACGAAAGCTTTATCATAAAATGATCCACCTTTAGGTATTAATAAAAATTCTTGAATATCATTTGAAGCTTTTTTTGTATGTGCTCCTCCTCCTATAACATTACCTACAGGTGTTGGTAAAGTTTTAGCATTCGGGTTAAGAAATTTCCAGATATTATTATTAGACATTGCTTTTAGTAAAGCAAACTGTAATGCCATAACTGTATTCCCTCCAACAATTGGTATGAACTCATCTAATTGTTCTAAATCTACAAACTCTTCAAAATTCATCCACTTAAAATCTTTATATTTGTTTACAAAATCTACAGCAAACTCTATTCCTTTTTCTGAGAATGATTTGACTTCTGAACTTCCCATTGAAGCTCCTGAAGGTGCTGCTGCTTTGTATTTTTTATTTATTATAATTTCAATTGCAGGCTGATGCCTAGAGTTAGGTATAGTTCTGGCTTTAATAGATTTGATTTTCATATATGTTGATTGATTTGAGAATATAAAAAGGTTTTTAAAAAAAAGAAAAAAGAAATTAATCTTCGTCTTCTTCTTCAGACTCTACATCTTGTTTATTACTTTTAGCAGCTTTAACTGGCAAAGGCCTTCTGATGGTAATAGGTAATATATCTCTTTCCATCTCTAGCTTTGCAAGCTCTACTGGACTATAGTTTATGGCTTCTAACTCCTTTTTTTTCATTTTAAGCAGCATAGGTGCGCCCATTGCAATTTGTAAAGCTCTTGCACCAATTATTCTAGCTTTTTCATATTTTGTAAGGTTTACCATTTTTTAGTTCTTTCCTCAGTTCAGTAGTTTTTTCAATTGCCATATCAACAATTTTTAAAACTTCTTCTTCAGTTAATGTTTCAAATCCACCTTTTTGCATAGCACAAATATGGTTTGTATCAGTAACTCCGACAGTAAGTCTTGCAGTTGCTGCTAATTCTTCATCAACAGTTGGATCAACTAACAGTTGTCCGCCAACTTTGTAAACTGTACATTCAAGCGCTTCTTTTTCAAGAGGCAAGCCTTCATCAGTTTTGTTCTTGTAATCAACAACATCTCCGTTAAGCTTAGGCATTTTTGCATCTTTCACAGCAGCCAAAGCAGCTAATGAACATGCATCAAATAAATTACCATCTGCATTAATTGGATATATATCAATTATTACAGTCCAACACTGTTCACCTGGTTCAATACACAATTTTTTAAAGTTAATAGAACCTGATTCCCTAATTGCTCTGTCAACAACTCTTGCTAATTCAATAGCATCAATTGATGGTGGTCCGCTTTCAAACCTAGGTGATGCCATAGGCAACAGCTCTACATTTACCATGATTGAACCTTGATCAGGCTTATCAGGATAAGGTTTTCCAAGCTCCATTTTTACTCCTGCAATTACTTCTGTATCTCCAATTTTAATTCTTGCAGACCCTTCAGCACTTTTTGCAGAAACACCATATTCAACAGAGATAGGTTTACGGTATTCATCAAAAGCTCTTCCATCAGCTCTTAATCCAGCCTTTGCTAATGATTCAATATATTTCCTTTGTATCATTTTTTATCCTCCGTATACTTCTCTTTTAGGGCTTGTTTTTGTACTTCATAAATTTCAGCACATGCATCTTTTGCTAATTTTAATGCTTTTGCAAAATCTTCTTTACTTATATCTCCATCCAATTGTAACAATGTAATTTGTCCATCTCTTGGAGTCATTGCAACTGGGATATCAACAGCACCTTCTTCATGAGCTTCTTCATCATAGTCAAGGTCAACTACAGCTGTACCTGCAACTAATCCTACTGAAATTGCAGTTACTAAATCTTTCATTCTAATTCCAGCATCAGCTAAAGCCATTGAAGCAGCACAAATACCAGCACACCTTGTACCTGCATCTGTTTGAACTAATTCAATATAAACATCTACAACTGTTTTTGGAAAAGATGATAAGTCAAGTACTGGAGACAAAGCTTGTTCAGTAACATAACTGATTTCCTTTGATCTTCTACTTGGACCTGGTCTTACCCTGTCACCTGAGCCTGAAAAAGCCATCATATTATAATGACATCTTAGTCTTCCACTACTTGGATTTTGTAGGTGTTTTGGGTGAAGTTCCCTTGGACCATAAACAGCAGCAATTGCTCTAGTCTTACCAATTTGAAACATTGCAGAACCAACAGCATTTTTTACAACTCCAATTTTAGCTATCATTGGTCTAGTTTCTGTCAATTTTCTTCCGTCAAATCGTTTTTTATAACTCATTTTTTTGCCCCCTTAGTAAGGAAGTCTTTTACTTTTTCTGTAAGACCACTTTTGTGTGCATTTTCTTCAATTAATTGAATTGCTTCGATAGCCAACCTTTCCATTTTAGGTTCTTTTCCACCAATCCAGATTCTACCATTTTGTGCAGCTATAACCTGACATCCTGTAGTTTCTTTTATCATTGAAATCATGCTACCCATTTTTCCAACAACTCTTGGAACTTTTTGTGGTGTTATTTCAACAACAGTTCCAGTTGTTAATTTTTTTAACCCTGGTCCTTTCATTGTTAGATCTATAGCCATTGATTTAGTTACTTTTGTAACTTTTGCAACAACATAATCTCCGATTGCAAAGTATGCAGATAAATCTGCTCCTCTTTCAATATAGTCTGAGCTAGCATCTTTTAAAGACAACACACCATCGTATGCATATCTTACATTAACAAACCAGCTACTAAAAGTCATATCGCTAACTCTTCCAATTACAACATCATCCATTTTTGGAATGTAAACTCCATTGAAAGGCATTACTTTTATCAGTCTACCCTTTATGTTTACTAATCCAACTTGTGATGCGATTACATCTTCTCCATCTCTAAACGCACCATCTGTTGGGATATAGTCCATTCCAGAAGCCAATATATCTCCTGGAGTAACCACTTCTTTTTCTTTTACTTTTATTTCTCCCATTTTAATTTCCTCCAATTTATCTTCTATTAAGTATCTTAATTTCTGCTTCACCTTGTGATAGGTTGTTTATTGCAGTTTCAAACTCTTCATGTAATCCTGCAGGAATTTCAACAACAGCTACCATGCTTCCATCATTTTGCCACTCATCTTTTAGAAGTTTACCAAATTCTTTTAAAGTATGATAAGCCTTACCAGCAATAGTTGCAGGTAATCTTACAGCAACTTCCCATATCTCAAACTTAATTGGTAGATAAGGTGTCATTTTACGCACAATATCTTGCACTTGCGCTTCTGCTTTCTTAAATTCGTCAATTTTTATTTTGGCATCATTCATCACCATTTCAATTCTTTCTGATGGGTGAGGCAGATTTGTTTTAGGATCGATAGCATTTCTATGAATAATGTTAACGATCTTTTTTCTTTTTTCTTCTCTAAGTTTATTTTTATGGTCGGCAGTAAGCTGAATATTTCCTTCTTTGATAATTTTAACAGATATTTCATCTACATTTTCTGTTCCAAAAACTTTCATTAAAGATTCTTTAGTAGGTTTTTTATCTTGTTTAATATCACTGAATATTTCAGTTGTCGCAACAATATCTTCTAAAGCAACATATTTTCCTTCTCTATATTCAAGAGCTTTATCACAATCTACAAGAATCTCGAAATTTTCTCCTTCCTTCTTATATCTTGCAATAATTGCTTTGTCGATGTCTACCATTTTATTTAAGCTCTCAATTTTTTCTTATCAATGCTTGTAAACTTTTTTTCATTCATTTTTATAAAAGCTCCGTCAAGCCTTCTAACATCAAAATCTTTTCCCATAACTTTCTTCAAAATTTTCATAGTTAGTTTGATTCCTTCTTCAACAGTTATGGTGTCTTTATATTCTTTTGATAAATGCATTTTAATTTCTGAATCATATTCACCAATAGCTGTAGCTTTATATTCAAAAAAGATTCCAGTTGGATCAGTTACAAATAATAAAGGTTTATCATCTACTCCTGCAAACAGGATAGATACTCCGAAAGGTCTAGCTCCACCAAATTGTGTATAAAATTGTTTGATATCACAAACTTCTTTTACTAATGTAGGAACATCCATTGGAACTCCATAAGTAACTCTATGTTGTTGTGACATTACTTGAGCTCTTTCAATTAAAACTCTTCCATCCATTACAAATCCTGTACCAGTTGCACCAATGTGCTCATCTACTTGAAATATTTTATCAACAGATTCTGGAACAATTAATTTATCAATAACTCTTTTGTCGGCAATTAATAATACACCGTCTTTACAGACCATACCCATTGCGGTTGATCCTTGCTTAACAGCTTCTTTAGCATATTCAACTTGTAAAAGTCTTCCGTCTGGACTAAACATAGTACTTGTTCTATCGTACCCCATCATTTGGTGTGACATGTCTTGCATTTTTCTATCCTCCTTTAAAGATACTTTAATCGTGTTTTTTCTAATATACCTGATAAGCCAATACTTTTCACAATAGCTTTTTCTTTATTAATTTCTTTAACTAATATTAATCCGGCTCTCACTTTATCAGTTTCCTTATGGCTTATTTTCATTATTCCTCTTTGATTTTTCCAATCTTTAAGGAATATTACGCCTGCTTTGGCCATACCATAATCTCCCAAAAACTGCTGCAAAGCCTGTTTTATGGCTATTTCAGCATCATTTCTTAAGACTTCCTTGTCTGCTATAACCTCGTACACAAGGTATCTCTTTTTTTCCCTTAACGTTGGGAGCATATGTGCCATTTTTTATAGAAAAGAGTTCTCCATATTTCTTTTCTCTCTTACTCGTAAGAATAAATGACCTGCCTTTATAAAACTTTTGGTATAAATTAGGATTAAATTGGCTTAATTAAGTCTAAATATGGCAAAATTAAGCAGAATGGCGAATGTTACCCAAAGTAAGTAAGGTATTAATAAATATGCTGCTTTTTTTGATACTTTATAGAATATTATTATATTTCCTAATATTGTTATCCATAGTATGAATATTTCAATTAATGCATAGCCTGGATTTCGTAGCCAGAAAAACAGGAAGCTCCACAACACATTCAATACTAATTGGAAACTAAAAAATCCAATTGCAATTTTAACTTCAGTTTTTTCCCATCCTTCTTTCCAGACAAAATAGAAAGAAATTCCCATTAGTATAAATAACAATGTCCAAACAGGTCCAAAAATCCAGGATGGAGGTTGATACCATGGCATTTCTAACAAAGTATACCATGAAGTTACAGTTTTGCTTGTAAACACTGAACCAATAGTTCCAGCTAATTGTGGTATGAACAAAGAAATTATTAATTTTTTCCAATCCATTCATTTTGAAAAGATAAAAACCTTTATAAACTATTCTTTTACTCGGTTTTCTATGGTATTGAACATTATTGGCATTGGATTAAATGATGAAAAAGATATTACTCTGAAAGGTTTAGAGTTAGTGAAAGCTTCAGATGAAGTTTATTTAGAATCTTATACTTCAAAATTAGAATGTCCTTTAGAAAATTTAGAAAAACTTTATGGTAAGGAAGTTAAGTTTGCAAATAGAGAAGTAGTTGAACAAAAGGCAGAAGAATTATTACTTTCAAAAGATAAAGTTATTTCATTATTAATTATTGGTGATGTTTTTTCCGCAACGACACATATTGATTTAATGCAGAGAGCAAAAGAGTTAGGTATAGAAGTTAATGTTGTACACAACGCTTCTGTGTTGACAGTAATTGGTGTTACTGGATTGTCGTTGTACAAGTTTGGGAAAACTACTTCAATTCCTTTTGAAAATGAAAATGTTGAGACTCCTTACAATGTTTTGAAAGAAAATGGTAAGTTACATACTTTGTTCCTTTTGGATTTAAGACCTGAAGAAGATAAGTATATGACTTTTGTTGGGGCAAGAGATTTCTTGTTAAGAGTTGAAAACAAGAAAAATGAAAAAGTTTTTAGTGAAGAAACTTTATGCATAGGCTGTGCAAAGTTAGGTTCTAAGAATGCTGTTATACAAGTTGCAAAAGCGAAAGATTTGAAAGAAGTTGACGTTTATCCTCAATGTTTAATTGTTCCTGGTGAAATGCATTTCATGGAAGAGGAGTTTCTGGAGAGGTTTTCTTTATGAGTTCTTTACTTGTTTTTTACGTTAAAATTACCTGAAATTTACGTTGGATTTTGCAGGGGTGACATTGAGGAAAAACTTATTTTATAAAAAGAATAATTAATTTTATCTATTTTAAATCTTGTATAATCCAACATGTTTTTTATAATTTGGTTCCTTTTTTTTTGATAATTCTTTATCTCTTAGTTGTAATCTTTTTTCACCAACCTGATTTAAATAATCTTCTAAAATAAATTCATAGTGGACATGCATTTTATTTTTTTTAAATAACTTATACATAGCTAAAAATGTATCTTCACAAACCCTAATGAATAATCCGGTTTTTCCAAAATTTTCAATAGAACGAAAAGACCAGAAATCTAATGATTCTTTATTAAACAAATAATTTATACAAAAATTCAATAAAGAATTTAAATTTTCATTATCTCTTTTTTGGAACACATTCGCTCTAAAATAATTGAGTGATAAATTGAGGTTAACACTGCCAATCATACGTGTAATGCAAGCATAACAAACACCACAATTTTGATCCCACCTTCCAGTTATACACGAATGAGTTTTTGATAATATTGAATCTTTAGGCATTAAAGTCATAAATTCTGTTTTTGTAAAATCCTCAAAAGGAGTTATTATTTCTAATTCCCTTTTAATGATAATTTGTAAGATTGTCTTAGCTATCTGTAATACATATGGATTTGTTGTATAGGTGATTGTATCAAATGGGGCAAATTTTGGTTGATACATTGTTGCTCCACACTCTGATATTATTATCCTTTTGGATTCTGTAAACTGGGAGATAAGTCCTGCATATAACAAATAGAGAAATCCTCTTGTTTGAGAATACCCTGTTCCCATTTTTGGAGCAATTAACTTCTCAAATGGGATTTTAGATGGGTCTAGAATTTCTTTCTTTAACTTTTCTACTTTAGAATTAATCTTTCCAGTATCTTGATGAGCTACATACAATCCTATTATGTTATTATATTTTTCTTTTGCATTTAAAATGCCTATTGTACTATCAACACCTCCAGAAAATAAGCAAATTGTTTGACATTGTTTAAAATTTCTTTTTAAAGTCTTTTTTTCTATTTTTTTAAAATTAATCGTAAATTTAATGTTCTCTAGTAAAACATCGCTTACTAAAATATTTAATAATAAAGAGATTCTATCTGTCTCAGCTTTTGTAAGACTAATATAAGTATTTAGAATAACTTCTTTAGGAATTGGTTTTCCATCTTTTACTCTTTTTTCTAACATAAATATAGTATTTGCAATTTCGTATATAGAAGCAGCTTTTAAATCTGATTCTATGAACTGCATAATTCTATTTGGAGAACCATAAAATAATCTCTTGGCCATTTTAATTACATCTCTTTAATTACTTCATCACACATCTTTTTTCTAATTCTTGTAATTTCTTCTTCAGATAAATTTTCAATGACTTCTGAAAAATCTTCAGGAGAATTTATTTTATATTTTTCTTGATAGTATTGAGCTTCTTTAGAGATAACTTGGTCAGCTAATTGATCTACCATCTTTTTATATTGCTTCTTTTGATTAATTGTAAGAGTATTAGTTTGAGTTGTAAGTTCGGGAGATTGAAGTATCTGTGAAATTATACTCTTAATCATGTCTTTCTGGAAATCGTACCACACCTTAATAACTTCATAATCAGTAATAGGTCTATTCATTCCTATCACCTCTTAAGGCTTTTAAGGCATTTTCAACAACAACTCTATCAACTTCTTTTGGAACTGAAATTTTATTTTTCTTTTTTACATCTGACCATGCTTTCCCTATTTCTCTTCGTAATTTATTATCATCTTTTTCAGCTTTCCATGCAGAATAATTGGCAATAATGGCAGGTGCTAATTTATTTGAATAAGCAGAATAATTAATTGTGTTCTTCGCTTCTGAAAATGCCTTAAAGGCAGATTTCCCGATATCTTTGATTTTGGCCGAATCTAAAGCTGTTTTTAAAGTCTGAAAAGCTTCTTTTACAGGCTTGGAACTACCAAGAAGGCTCTTTGCTGAATATGATTTCCTTCCACCCATTCATTTCCCCTCAAACTTTGTTGTTATTAGCATTAGATTTTTATGTATGGCTGATTCTTTTGTATTAATGTTATGGTAAATTTTGGCTCCCCATATAATTAAAATAAAAAGAAGAGTTTGAGCTATAAATATTGGTTCAAAACTTTTTGGAGAGGTTATCTCTGAATAAAGTAAGAAAGAACCTCCTAGGAATAAAAAGAGAAATAGCACGATAAAGAATGTTTTCTTACGTGAATTTAAATTTTCAAATTGCCTTAATAATCGACGATTCTCTTTTAATATTTTCATAATCTCTTTATCACCTATTTGAATGTTAGATTTTTTTAGAATTTCCAAAAGTTTTTTTGCATATCTACCAGGATTAATACTTTTTTCTTTTTTAATTAGATTCATAAGAGCAATGTAGTTATTATAACTTAATTTTGTTTTTTCACAAAAACCTAAAACTATCTCTAAGTGTTTACTTGATAATCCAAAAATCTTTTCGCTCCAGCCAAAAATCGCTAAAAAGATGGCTAATCCTGATGCTATATATATTTCTCCTAGCATAAAGGTCAGCTATATCTATTACTTAATTAAATTTTCTATAAAATAGAATATTTATTCCTTCTTCTTCATATACCCTTGATCACTCAGATAAGCCACTACAATATTCCTAATAATCTCGGAGTCCTTATTTCCCATTTTTCCTTGAAGCTCTTCTTCTATAACTTTCAGGATTCCTTCAGGTAGACTCACTAAGATTCTCTTCATAATTTATTCAATGCATTATCTCCTTTATATGCTTTATTATACTCCGATGTATCATATATGTTACACAAAAGAAATATTTATATACTATTTATATCTTATATATATCATAAATGATATAAACTAACAAAAAAGAGGTAATAAAAAAATGAAGATGATTTTCGACCTGCCAAACGAAATTGTACCGTTATTAGACGAAGTATGCCGTATAGACTGCAGAACAAAGACTGGCATAGCCAGGATTGCCATAAAGAAGTATTGTGAGAGTATCTTAAACAATGAAAGCTCTTGAATTCAAGAACAAGGAAAAGATAGATGCTATCTCAAAAGCAACTAAACTCATAGAGCTCTGTAAGCTTCAACGCTACGAACCAAAAGAACTTACTAGAATCTGCTCAAGGATAGACAACGTAAAGCGAGGATATGTCCAGAGTCAACTAACAAAGAAAGAGCAAAATGTCTTCCAAGCAATATCTCAATACGACATATCAATAAGACAAGCTAGAGATTGGTTTAAGGCATTATGTTTAAGACCTGGGCTCCAAGTCAAGGTCAAGCAAAAAAAGCTTCCAATAAAGTCTGCGATAAAATTAAACAACGAATTAGTGTTCAAATCAAGACTTACCAAACAAAAAATCTTAGAAGAAATTAAAGAAGCATTTGAGGAGTTGGATGATATAAATGAGGCGTAAAAGATTACCTGATTATATGGATGTTCCTAAGCTTAGGAAATTGTTCAATGTAATTGACGATCCCAAATACGCTGTAGCATTAGCTATATGTTTTTTCTGTGGACTAAGAGCCTCAGAAGCTTGTCGGCTAAAAAAAATAGATATTAACTTAGAATTAAGAAAACTAAAAGTTGTTCAAGGAAAGAACAGCAAAGATAGATTTGTTCCAATCCCTATTCAACTCATAAGACCTCTAGGAATGTGGATGAAGTTTTCCGGAAACTCTCCTTACATCTTTCCTTCAAGGTCCAACTCTTATTCATCAAGACCAAATAGTCATCTTCAAAGAAATGCATTAGGAAAAGCATTCAACAAGTATTCAATCAAAGCAAATATCAATGATGTTGTAAGAAAAAACGTAAGAGGGATGAGGATGTATAGGTTCTATACTCATACTCTAAGACACAGCTATGCTACTTACCTTTTGGAACATGGAACAAACCTAAGGGAGGTTCAAGAACTTTTAGGGCACTCTGATATTTCTTCAACAATGATTTACACTCACGTTACAATGAAAAATAAAATGAATGCTGTCAATATAGCTTTCGACCAAATAATGGAAAAGAAACAGGTTGAAGAAAAATCTTCCAACATAAGAATCACTCTAAAAAAAAGATTAGCTAACGGGGAAATCACGCTCAAGGAATATGATGAGATTATGAAAAGACTGGAGGAAGAATAAAATGGATTATGTAATTTTTGATATAGAAACAACAGGATTGGATCCTACAAAAGATAGGATTACTGCTATAGGTGTAAGAAACGGCTTTGGTGCCGATGCTATTGTTGACAAGGACGAGAAATATATGTTGAAGAAGTTCTGGGAGATGGTCAAGAGGAAGTATCCTTACTTAAGGCTTGTAGGCTTTAACTGCTTGGGATTTGATATGCCTTTTATTTTGGTGAGAAGTTTCAAGCATAATGTTAAGATTTTAGATATTAAGGGCAAAGTGATTGACTTGAGGTATGTGTTGGCACATGGCAACAAGTTTCAGAAAGGCAAATTAGAAGAGTATGCTAAGCTTATTGGCTTAGATGAGAAATACAATAACTATGATGGTGCTGATGCCATTAAGCTTTGGGAGAGTGGCCAGTTAAGTGAGCTTAAAGAATATGTACTTGGTGATGTGCATATGACTTATGAGATTTATGAAAGGGCTAAAGGGGTTGGTTTGATATGAGATTTCCGAAATTTTACTACTTAATATATGGTGTTGACGTAAATAATAGTCTCTTTTTTGAGAAAGATTTATTTAAAGAAATAAGTTGGTGAGATTATGCCAATTTACAATCTAATTCCATATGGTGGAATATATTTCTATAAAGTAAATGCTGAAAGTGAGGATGAAGCAATTGAAAAATTTATAAGTATATTAAAAGAAAGTAATGTCTCAGAAGAAGATATGGAGCATTATTTAACAGAATTAATTATAGAAAATACAAATCTTTAAATATAGAATTAAGAGAATAATATTTACAAAAGAGGTAAAAATGCAGCAATCTATAAATGAATCCACTCAAAATAATAATTTTAAAGATTTTTTGCCAAAAATAGTAGTTTCAAGAATAAATCGGGCTGAATGGAGAAAAAATCCATATAAATATCAAAATTGGGGAAATTGGCTCCATCGAATGTCGGCTTATGTTGGTCGGATTAAACCGGCAATGGCTCATTTAATAATAAAAGCTAGTTCAAGAATGGGAGATAAAATTTTAGATCCTTTTTGTGGGGTTGGCACAGTACCCTTGGAAGCCGATTTATTGGGTAGGATAGGTATAGGTATAGATTTGAATCCTTATGCTTATACAATTAGCAAAGCTAAATTAAATAGAAATGCTTTAAATGAAGAACTGGCCTGGCTTGATGCACTTAAAATTGATACTTCAAAAGTTGATTTGAAAAATTGTTCTGAGTATATGAAAACATATTATCATAAAGATACTCTAAAAGAAATTCTTTTTATAAAAGATTTCTTAGTAAAAGAAAAAAAAGATTTTCTTTTGGGATGTTTATTGGGTATAATTCATGGTCATAGGCCTGGTCATCTTTCAGCAGTAACAAGCTTAGTTATTCCTTATGCTCCCAAAGGGAAGCCTGAATATAGGGAAGTAATTCCTCGCTTAAAAGAGAAAGTTATTAGGATGAATAGAGATGGTTTTAATACAAAAACTAAGAGTAAAGCATATTTTGCTGATTCTAGGAAGATTCCTTTAAAAAAAGATTCTGTAGATTTAGTCATTTCTAGTCCACCCTATTTTAATACTTTAGACTATGTTAATGATAATAGATTAAGATTAGAATTTTTAGGATTTAATATAGATAAAAGGGAAGAATTAAAGAAAGATTTAATTCAAGATAGGTATAATTATTTAGATGATATGGAGAAAGTTGGTAAACAATTAATAAGAGTAATAAAAAACCAAGGATTTTGCATATTTATTTTAGGTGATTTACATAGTGGTAATAAAATAATTAATACTGCGGAAGAAGTACAAAAAATATATGAACCCTTAGGTTTCAGAACACATGCAATTATAAATGATGCTATGCCTGAAAATAAATGTATCCCCTCAAACTTTAAACGAAAAAAATTAGATAGAATTTTAATTATGACAAACGAAAAAAATGGAATTCACAAAAGATAGTTTAATGAGAGCACTAAATAAGAATTTTAAATTTGATATTTCTAAGGATTCTATTTTTGGTAATGTTATAACTGTAGATGCAAAAACAGCTTATAGATTTTGTTTAACAACAAATAGTAATTATTTAATAGATAGATATGGGCTAAATCTTTTTGGAAAGTTTAAGACTTTTAACCACAGGAATTATTCCTTAAATCAAGGGCTATTTTTAATTGACCATAAAACTGGAACAATCTCTGACAAGAATCTTCCTGCAAAATTATATGAAATGTATCCCTTTATTTTTAAGGGGGATAAGAAAATAATATTTATAGATGGAAAAAACCCTTCTGAAATTATTTCTTCAACCTTTAAAAAAATCACAAAAAATAATGGGAATAATGAAGAATATATTGTAAATGTCGTGCATAAACAAGGGAGTCAATGGGAACATTATTTTGAATTTATGGCTTCTGAATTTTTTATTAGAAAAAAATATCTAACGGATCTACAACTTCCTTGGGATTATCATGGGAGGCCTGATTTCGGGATTTATAAACATCCGATATTAAAGCAATTAAAATCTTTAGGTTTAATAAAAAATGGGGCATTAATTTTAGAATTAAGTTCTTTAAAAACATTTAACTCTAAATATTCTCCAACTTCCGAAAAAACAGATTCCTATAAATCTTTTGTAGGGGAAGTTAAAACTAAACAGAATAAAAGTCAGATTTTAGATTACCTTAAAAAAGGAATATCGAATGCAGGATATGAATTTATTCCAAATAAACAAAAATCAGAAATATTTTCAGGTTTAGTTAATATAGATGAAGATGATAAGATTCAAATTCAAGAAGCTCCTCAAAATGAATTTTTAGATAAAAATAAAATGAAAAAGGATTGTGAATGGTTTAATAATTATCTCAAATTACATCTTTTAGGAAATTTAGCATTATTTGAAATTGAAGAATTAATGGAAAAGATTATTAAATCAAATAAACTTACTTTTTTTAATTTAATTAAATTAATTAAAATAATTGAACTTTCAGAGATTTTAGAGGTTATAGAAAATGGCTTATGACAGTGATACTAGGGTAAAAAATAAATTAAAAGAGATTTCTAGAGCTGCAAAGCTCAAATATTTAACATTAAAGGTATTTGATGAAAGTAATGAAGATCAAAAACATTGGACAAATGGTGGATTGACATTTGGTCCTTTAGATTGTAGATTTGGTTCAAATGATGCTGGTTGGTTTTTAGAAAAACCATACGTTATTAATCACAAAAAAATTTCAGATTTTTCTCCGGTATTGTTAGTTGAAGGGAGCTATGGTACAGAAGCCGGTAATACTGGAAGTGCACAATATGCAAGATTTTCTCATGCTCTTGGGGCGGTTAAAGAGGGATTTATTGGCGTTTATTTTATCCCTTTCAAATCAATTTATAGAAAAAAGGATGGAGCAGAAACCACAGCTTATGTAAGATACGATATGATTTATGCTGCCTTGAATGCTTCTGGTATAGAAAAAGGCGAATATCTATTCATGGATGCTTATGATGAAGATTTAATGAAAGAGTTTTTAGAAGTATTAGATGAAGGAAATAAAGATAAAATCCATGAAATGATAATAAAAATTAAAAGAATTATGAAAGAATTTGCCGATAAACATAATGCTGGAGATAAAAGGTCTTATTTATATACGCAAGATAAGATAGGGAAACTTTTGATGTTTAATGTTGTAGCATTTAGTGCTTATAATTTTAGAACTAAAACAAAATATAAAGCTGGCAGATTTAGAAATGGGCATACCATTGTAGGTGATGCTTTGATTACCCTCTACTGGCATAAAAAAGAAGTTGATATGATTTTTCCAAGATTTACAAATGATGATTGCAAGGAATTAGATAAGTTAAATCAAAAAGAATGGAGACTTCTTAGAAATACATCAGGTATTAGAGTAATTACTTTTGATGATTTGGAATTTAAGGATAAAACATTAAAAAAAGAATTGTTTGATTTTAAAGATACTCTTCCTTTATTAGGCAATAATCTAAAAACTAAAAATAAATTGGCAAAAAAAATTAAAGAAGAATTTTCTTTAGGTAGTATTAAAATTAAAAAATGAAAAGCACAAACACAACATTTAAAGATAAAAACTATAAATCTCATATTTTGTATAAGGATTGTAAAGATATGTCTTTTATTAAAGATGGGCAAATACAATTGATTTTCACATCTCCTCCTTACTATAATCTTAAAGATTATTCTACAAAGCCAAAAAAACAAAAAGGACAGATTCCTGATTCTCCTCAAAAATATCCTTTAACTTACCAGGAATATTTAAATGACATGTATTGTATATGGAAAGAGTGTGCAAGGGTTCTTTCTGATACAGGAATTTTAATAATTAATATTGATGTAATTAAATATAAAACTACAGATAAAAACATTATACCCATACCATTTCATTTTATAGAACAATGTACAGAGTTTGGGCTTGGTTGTAAGGATATCTGGATTTATAAAAAATTAACTGGTGTGCCCTTTCAATTTGGCAAAAAATTAAAAAATAGGCATGAATATATTTTAGTATTTTCAAAATCAAATAATTATAAATGGAATCTAGATGATATTAGGGAGGCCTATGCTAAAGATTATATCTATCCACCTGGTCATAAAAGAAGAAATCCTATTGGAAAAGCACCTTCTTCCGTTTGGGAATTTCATCCTCCTTTTCAAACTGGTACTCAGCATTATCATTATTGTCCATTTCCTGATGGTTTAGTTGATCGTGCAATTAAATTATTCACTGATGAAGGAGATTGGGTTTTAGATCCTTTTTTAGGTAGTGGAAAGGTTGTAGCACGTGCAAAAGCATTAAGAAGAAATGGTATTGGGTACGAAATAAATATACATTTTAAAGATACAATTGAAAAAATGATTAAAGAAACTACATTGCAGAATTCTAAAAAAGATAACTCGAGAGAGCAAAAATATAAGATTCAAGATTTTATTTAAGAAGCGCCTAATTCTAAAATCTTAACCTCAAAACTGAAGTAAATACTCTAAACACTATCCACCCTTCCTATAACTCCCAAATACCAAACATTTACAACAAACGCCTAAAGCCTCACTTCATGGAGTCAGATTTTTTGAAGCATTACGGAAACAGTCAATAATATTAGAGATTAAGTATTTCTATAATCTCTTTGGTAGAAATAATTTTGACTTTATTTTGTTCTTTTAATCTTTTATCATTCGACCATATTGGGCACTTAAATTTTAAAGCTAAAGCAAAATAGATTGCATCATTTTCATCAGGAGATGTTTTCTCAGCGGTCCCCATATGTTTAGAATACTCTTCCTCAGGTACAATAATTATTCGTTCTTTAAGTTGGTGAATAAACATTATGAATTCTTCTCTTGATCTTTTAGTTTTTTTGAGAATTAATTTTTCATATTTCATAAATTCCTCAATGATAAATTCTGGTGAAAACAGCATACATCTATCATTGAATAATATTTCAGAAGTAGTACTATTCTTAATTAGTGCAGAAAAAAGAACATTCGCATCAATTACAAGGTCCATTTTATTTCCTATGTCTTTTTATAGCTTTTGCACTGATTTCTCTACCAAGTTTCAAAGCATCTTTTTCGGTAAAAGTACTTTGCTTAGTAAATTGTTTAAATTTTTCTAATTGAATTAGCTTGTTCTTTATTGCTTCTCTTGCAACAGCACTCCAATTTATTTCTGGAAAGACATTCATTTCTTGTTTTAATTCTGTTGGGACTGATAAAGTTAAACTAGTCATTTTCCGAACCTCCTGTTTATTACGTTTATTATGTATATTACGTTTAAATATATAAACCTTTTTAATCTCAGATTGGGAAATCTGCTCAGGTGGAATGAGGCGGATGGACGTAGATGAATTAGATGGACGAAAATTTGAGTATATTGACTGTGTTAGGTTGAAGGAACTATTAGTCGAAGATTGTGGCGAAGAAAGGCATCCCAGTGAAAATTATTGCTGTCAAATGCCTTGTAAGGCCTGTATGGCTTCAATAAAAAATGAATACAAGTGCGATTAGTATTTTTAATTCAAATATCAATCCAGAAAACATGTCTAATTATATTTTTATTTTTATGTTCTCGTAGGGAAATTGTTTGGAAAAAATATGGAAAAACTATTTAAGCAACACTTTGAAAATTAATAAACACAAATTGGTATAAATCAATCTGTTATTTGGCAGAAATCTCTTTGGTTTATCAAATCATTTAATTCATTTTTATAGAAATTACTAAAATTATTTTGCAAGGATTCATATTTTGGTTCATCTAAGATTTTTAATATTTCAGAATTATAAATGATATCCCCATAATTATTTAATATATTACTATTTATTTCATCAAATGTATGGCTTCCGTATTTAGAATAGAATGTTAAGATTAAATCCCAATTATTTATAGAGACCATATAATCAAAGGCAAAATTATTGGATTTTATGTATAGAAACAATTCCTTTTGTTTTTTAAGATTTGTACCTTTTAATTTAAGAAAATACATATATTTTTCATAGCCCATTTTTTTATAGTCAACGACCGGAAAAAATTTACTAATTATATTATTTTTAACCAATCTTCTCATACGATACTTAATTTGTTGAGAATCTTTTTTGGTTTTAAAAGCTATTTCTTCGAATGACAACCTACAATTATTAGCAACTATCTCTAATATGTCCAAATCCAAATTAGTTAACTTAAATGAGGAATCATATATGAATTTTTTAGGGAAGTCTGCTTGTAATGATCCATCATTAGGATATTTTTTTGCAGGAGTAATTTCTAACGATTCTAAAAAGAAAAATTGCTGAAGAAGGCGCTGTTTATTAATTATGTTTACTTCAAAATCTTGAATATTATCTATCATTAGATTTTTTATTGGATTAATATGGTTTTTGAGTTCAAAAATATTAACACAAATTAGAACTAGTCCTAAATCCCACCTCCCTTGAAATCTCATAATCTGTGTAATGCGGTCTATACTTTTTAATTCCTCAATAATTTCTTGCTTCTTTATGTTATCTATATTTTTGAATTTTATTAAAACTAGATTTTGAATATGGATTCCTATATTTGGTCTAGTTATGCCTGTACAAAATTTTTTAATAATTTTTTCTTTTTGCATTAATCTAATTCTATTTTTGACAGCATTGGGGGATAATCTTACCCTTTTTGCAATAGTACTATAACTAAATCTTGAATTAATCATTAATTCATATAAAATTTTTTTATTTTTCAAATCCATTTCTTTTATTTTTGGCATAAACGGCAAAAATGATACATATTTATTAATTTTTCTATTGATAAATCATTTTTTTTGTAAGAATTTATTTAAATAAGTATAAAATAACTAATGCTCAAAATGATAAGAAAAATAATACTCATGGGCGGAAAGACTCATGTAGTTTCTCTCCCTGCTAATTGGGTTAGAAGATTAAATTTATCAAAAGGTCAAGAAGTTAATATAGAAGAAAATGATAATCAACTTAGAATTACAGCAAATTTACATCCCGAGTCTAAATCAATTGCAATTGATTATCATCCAAATAAATTATTAAAGGCTTATCAGATGGGTTTTGATGAAATAAAAATACATTCTACTAATATTAAAGAAATCCAGACAATCATTAGCGAGTTTTTTATTGGGTTTGAGATCATTCAATCACAAGCTTCATATTGTGTAATAAAGTCTATTTCGGAAATTAACCCTGAAGAGCTCAATAATATAATTAAAAGAGCACTTCTGGTACTTGCTTCAGAGAACTCATCAGATAGAAATCATGGATTAAAGTTGATTTATGCTTCTAAGAGGATAATCAATCGCTATGGACAAAAATATTTTAATAAAAGTTTAATATTATACAATCTTTTATCAAAGATAGAGCAGTCTACTAATACGAGTGAATTATATTCCATATATGGCACTTATCAAAAATATGAGGCAAATAAATTTAATATTAAAGATGACTCTTGTGACAATTTAACTGGCAATCTACAAGAAGAAATGATTTCTTTAGCACTATGTTGATTCTTTGACAAGATTATTTAAAAAATTGCCAAAAATACGAATATAGTTCTCTCTTTTTGGGTCCTTTGAATATTTTTTTAATAAATTTATTAATTTAGTTTTTCCGATAGATTTCAGCAAATATCTTGTGGCTAGAAAACTATGGATATAAAATTTATTTGCATTTTTGAATATTTTATTCTTTTCAAAGCTATAATATAATACCTTAGGGTCAACTTTTTCTTTATAAGGACATTTTGAGCCGTCTATATTCAAAGCAAGTCCTTCACTTAACCATATTGGTTTACCAGTTCCAATTATTTTTTGATAGAATAAGTGGTTCATTTAATGTATTATAATATTCCTATAATTTTTTAATTTATGGGAAGTTTGTTGTTCAAAAACAGATGGTGCAAAGACTATTATTTTATCTTTTTTAGCAAATGCACAAACCCATTTTGCTGTTGTGCTTCCCCATTCTTTATTAAATTCTTTTCTCGAATAAACCATTTGGACCTTAAACTCAATATCTAATTGAAAAAATCTTTTATTCTTATCATATGCATAAGTTAAGCATCGTTCTAAATATTTTTTGTCATCCATAGTTCATTTAAAAGTCTTCTAATTAATTAATTTATCGGGATATGATATTTATTCTATTGAATTTAAAATATTCAGATAAATCGCTTAATCCTAAAATTCGAACCAAAAAGTTTCAACAAATCCTCTAAACATAATCGGCAACCTCTAAAAACCATCATATTCCTCCAAGCTTCATTTCATGGAGTCAGATTTTTTGAAGCATTACGGAAACATTTGATTGGTAACCACAAAAGTTAAACTTGTAGTCATTTAACTTTACAAAATATGCTTAATTCTTGAAGGTAATAAAATTGGAAAACTAACATCTAATATTTTCCAACTTTGAAGATATTCTTTCATTTTCTCACTATTCTTAACAGGGCATAGTATTAGGCTGTCAGAGAATTTCACGGCACTAAGTTCACTTAGGACTCCTTTATTGTCTTTACCTCTTCCATATAAGCTATAGTAAAATCTCATCCTTTCAGACTTGTTAAGATTTTTAAGTTCATATTTGAATAGCATTAGGTTCATATATCCAATTCCTTCTGAGATAAATTTATCATAAACAAGGCTATATCCTTCAGATAGGATTGCTTCTCTTGCTTTAAAAGATCCAGTTAAAATCTCTTTATATGTAATATCTGTTATTTCAGTCGCAAATCCTTTTTTTTCAAGAGACTTCTTTAGCTCATAGCTTGAGTCTAAGTCTTTTTTATTTTTGTATATCACAAGCAAATCTATATCATTAGGTTTTTCTTTTTGCCTGACAGTAGAGCCAAAAATAATTATATCTAATATCTGATTTGCCTCTCTCTTGAAGAAGTTTTTTATTTCAGACTGTAATTTTGTATTCTTTAATAATTCTATTGACATTTTTCCTTAATTTTTTACAAGTCTCCTTATCTATTGAAAGTGAGTAAGTATCTCGATATATTTTGAAGTATTTATCCAAAAATTTATAGAGTTCTGGGTATGATTTCTCTAGCATCCTGAATCTTTCTGTATGGTCTTTTGGAGTTTTTCCATCTGATTTTAGAAGTATAATGTCCATAACACTGAAGCATGTTTTGAAATAGAGTATTGTTGCAGAAGTGTAGTCTTTTGTTTTATACACCATCTCTGCTGAGGCATGAATTTTCTTTATGTTTTGCATTATCTCCTCTTCCATGTTGGTATAACAAACGTGAGGGTTATATTTAAACCTTTTGGTTGGTAATACCAACGCTGTTGGTAAAACAAACAAGAATCAATAATGTTGGCTATTATGTTGGTAAAACCAACAACCTCTCCAAGGCGCCCAAAGCCTCACTTCATGGAAGAGGAATACCTACAAATCTACCACGATAATATCGGTTTAACTAAAAATTAGCCGATACCGATACTTATATAAACTTGTAGCTCTTTATACTTTTCTATGATAAGAAAACAATTATATGAAAGGATTCTGGAAAAGAAGCGCCAATTGAATAAGCTAAGGACGTTAAACAAGACTCAGTTGGAAAAGCTAAAAGAAGAGTTCTTAATCAATTATGCTTACGATTCAACGTCTATAGAAGGAAATACATTAACCTTAAATGAAACTAGACTTGTTTTAATGGAAGGCATCACAATAGGGGGGAAGAGTTTAAGGGAGCATTTGGATGTCATAAACCAAAGGCAGGCGATTGAATGGATTGAGGAATTTGTTAAAAATGAAGGCAAGATCCGTGAAATTGATATCCTTCATCTGCATAGAATTACTTTGAAAGGAATCTCAGATTACTGGGCTGGTAAATATAAGGCTTCACAGAACAGAATTGTTGGTTCAAAGCTTAAGACCACACCGCCCTATAAGGTTAGTAGTGAAATGGATAATCTTGTACATCAAATCAACAGGAACCAAAATAAGTATAACCCTATTGAATTAGCGACATATGCACATCATGAACTCGTGAGAATACACCCATTTATAGATGGTAATGGTCGTGTTGCAAGGCTTTTATGTAATCTAATACTTATGAAATATGGTTTCCCTCCAATAATTATAAAGGTTAAGGATAGGAAGAAGTACTTTGATACTTTAGAAAAAGCCCATTTTGGGAAACTAGATATCTTTGTTAATTTTATTGCTCTGAGGGTTGAAGAGTCTTTAATGATATACATAAATGCTTTTACAAAAACTACTAAATCTAATGAACTTTTGCCTCTAGATATCTTGTCTAAGGATACGCCTTATTCTCAGGAATACCTTAGTCTACTGGCTAGGAGGGGAATTTTGCCAGCGACAAAGATAAATGGGGTTTGGCATAGTACTCGGGATGAGGTAAAAACATACATAGAAAATCTTAAAAAAGGGTAATATCGGCTTTAATAAACTTTAACCTAAACCGATATCAAGCACCTAATTCTAAAACTTTAACTCAAAAAATCAAGCAAATACTCTAAACAACATTCACAACCCCATAACACCCAAACTCTCCAAGCTCATAGGTAAGCTTTCCCAAGCCATAGACATAATCCTTGTTCTGCCTTGTTATGACTGCGTTTATGCCTATGGGGTGCCTGCGTTTACTGTAAGTTGAATCCCTCTTATAGTTTTTTTAAAAGCTTCTCTCCTGTTGACTATAGTTTCATGCATTTCAGGATTGGATGGATTTAGGGATTAAGTATCCCTGAAATATTGTAATCCCTTAGTTTTTTAAGATCATCTTCAGTAGCTAAAGTAAGGTTTGTGTTTAATGAAGAGTTCATTGCGTTTTGATTGGATCATTCCATCTCTGATAAATTGTTTCACTCTACTTTCTGCTTCTTTTAGCTTTTCTTCATTCAACATTTTTACGTTCGCCCTCTTTGTATTAATCTATAGAAAAGTTCTGCCCCATATAAGATTATATGCTTATTCAATATCTCATTCATAACATTCTTTTCATCTCTTTTTGCCAGCATTTCATAAACACTTTCAAATCCTATAACACTTTCCTCAAAAGGAAGGTCATAGCTTGAAGCAATATTGTGCAGGAATTTCTCATGAAACGCTACCTTATCTGTGCTTTCAACTACCAGAAGTATGTCGATGTCCCTTGGTTTTTTGGATTCTACTGCTGAGCCAAATAAAAGCAGGACAAAATTCTCTTCTTTGATTTTATTTTTGACTTCTTCTGCAAAAAGCCTAATGTCTTTGAACTTTTTCAGGAAATTATCCCGCCTTAAATATTCAACAAATGCAAGGGTTTCGTGGTGGGTTTTATAATTTAGGCTAAGCCCTTTATGCTTGTCCTGTTCAATGATTCCCGCCTCTATCAACGGCTGTATCGACTTATGGGCAAGAGAAACGTGCATATTGAGTTTTCTTGCTATTTCCCTTAAAGTAAAATATTCTGTTATATGGCCGGTAAATATCTCTAATATTTTGGCCCCTGATTTATTGATCCACATATGTTCACCTTTATATGAACAAGTGTTCACTTTATTGTATATAAAACTTTTGGATTCTACGAAGTTAAATTTTGCTTTTTGAAGCTAATATCTAAAGATTTAGGTAGTCTACGAAGTTAAAACCTGTCCCTAAATCTAAAGATATTTGATTCAGGTTTTAAAGTCTGTTCACTATTTAGTTAACGACATAAGTAAGTTATAAATACTAGTATGCTTTTCATTATTTTATGATATCAATAAAAGAAAGGGAACTTATTGTAAAATTACACCTAGGAAGAAAAAATCAGCAAGAAATTGCCGATT
>Ga0210057_1002540_pt1 | contig 25980 bp, 36 predicted proteins | sample CryGeyCG2114_010_2_FD_183968 | JGI IMG/M metagenome (GOLD analysis project Ga0210057, IMG submission 183968) | Groundwater microbial communities from aquifer - Crystal Geyser CG10_big_fil_rev_8/21/14_0.10 (SPAdes) (version 2) | ecosystem: Environmental > Aquatic > Deep subsurface > Groundwater ...
CATAGAATTCTTATTCGAAAAAATAATTACTAAATTTGGAACTGGAGCTAAAATTGATGCTCCGAAAGAATTGCTAGGAAAAAAAGTATATGTTCTTGTCAGAAAAAATTAGTTTCCACGCAAAGCCTATTAGATATAATGAAATTCGCAAGACATCGAACACAAATAGTTGCGAATTTCAGACATAGTAAATTGCTAAAATGTTCGATTCCTAAGGCAATTTACTATACGATAGAGGAAATAATTTAATTCATGAAGTATGGTTTAATATTCCTATAGATATTAGTCTCATCACTCAAAAAGGAAAAAGTATCAGAATTACTTCTTCTTTCTTTTAGGTCTCAATGAATAAGAACCACATGAAGAGCATTTAGTTTTCTTATTAAGAACTTTCTGCATTGTAGATCTGATTGCAGATTTACATTTTTTGCATACAAATACATTATTGAACTGTCTTGCATCAGCTTCGGGGAATTTAGCACACATATTTCTCTCCAATTATTTAACTTGTTTTATTACTTTAGCATCCAAAATATCCCAATAAAGAACCTCTACTCCTTCAACAACTTGACCTTGAAGTTCCTCAGGGATAGGAAGATCAAAAGTTTCATAACTTTCCATATCCATTAAATTTGCTGTGTTTCCGGATATAGATAATACTTGTGCGGATTTCTTCTCAATTATAGGAGTTTCCACATTATCATGTCCAGGCATTACTAACTCTCTTTTTTTCTCATCTAATAATCCAACAGCTTGCAATCTTACTTTAGCATGACCATGTTTCCCTGGTCTTGAGATGCTCAAATCTGTAACTTTACAAGCAGCACCATCGATTACAATCGTTGAACCTTTTTTTAATGAACCTACGGTTTTTAACTCTGTTCCTGCCATATAACATAACCTCTTTAATGAATTTTTTATCTAATTTAATATATTTAGTTTAATATCCTTATTATCAATCTATAACAAAATATGGGATTTATAAATGTTCTCATCTGTTTTCACAAAGTTTAAATACTATTAGTAATCATAGGTAATTACTTAGAATTATTGGTGATTACATTTGACTAAATATAGTAACCATGCAAGAGAAAAAATGATAGAAAGAGGGATTTCAGTCAATGAGATTGAAGAATCTGTAAAATTAGGAGCAAAGGAATATCAAAAACCGCATAAAATACTCTATCATTACAAATATTTCATTACGGTAACAAAGATTATAAACAATGAACACTATGTGATAACAGTAAAACCAAGGTGGTAATAATGACAATATGTCCTATATGTAAAGAAGGAAATCTTAAAAAAAAAAAGACAAACCAGTATCTATTTGGAGAATATCTCGGAGAATTCCCTGCAGAAGTATGTAGCAAATGCAAAGAATCATTTACTGATACTGAAACAACAAAAAAGATAGAAGAATCCGCAAAGAAAAAAGGAGTTTGGGGATTAGGTTCAAAAACCAAAGTCACAATGACTGGAAATTCTCTTGCTGTAAGAATACCAAAAAAAATAGTAGACTATATGAAGTTAAAAAATGGAGAAGAAACATACATATATCCAGAAGGAAAAAGATTAATAATAGAAGCAAAGTAAAATAAAAATCATTTATTTTCCAAGTCTTATAGTCAAGGTATGAAATTTATCTTTTATAATTCTAAATTGATTAACAGTTAAGATACTCAATAAATCTTAAATCCTAATACAAGAAGAGAACAATTTCTAAAAAATATTTTCCAATTTTTATTCACTATAAAATACACATTAAAACTATAAAAACTTTCTTGGAAATCTCATACTCTAAACCAATCCAATAAATTGCCAAGTTTGTTTTTCTTTCTTGGTTTGTTTTCTCCAGTAATTTTAGTTTTATATTCTTCTCTTTGTTTCTTTTTATGACTTCTTATCTTCTTAACTAGATATTCGTGTAGTCTTTGATCAATATCCTCTGCTCCGGGGAATTCTTTCTCTTTTTCACGGAAATGAGAAGTGTGGTGATGGCTTCTTCCTCTTTTGGTCTTAAACTTAATTTTCTTATGTAAAAGTTCATGGTACATAATGAAATCTAACAATTCTAACGGAGCATCTATGAAATATTTAGATATTCTGATAGTATCAGTATGATAATTATAGTTTCCTAAAACTCTCTTTGTATATCCTCCCCATTCCAGATTTGGACGTTCAATTTGAGAATAAAAAAATGTTTTATTAATCCTATTAAAAGATTCTTCTAATAAAGGATCGTTCTTATCCTTATTAACTCCTCTATGAAGATGTCTCATGAAAGAGTCATACAGGTCAGTATAATTTGTTTTATCAATTTTAGTTTTATAGACTCTCATCAATAAACTTTGTGCTAATCCTTTTTTGATAGAATCATCAATTTCTTTCCATTCACAGCTCATTTTCAGAATCATTTTATGAGGATTATAACTTAGATACGAATTATACGGAGCCATCCTCTTAACATATCTAATCTCAAAATGAAGAAGTTCTTTCCTTGGAAATAATTCTCTGAACGCTTCTTCTAAAAATAGTTCCATTATCTCCTCTAATAATCTCTTTTTTATTTTATTAAAACTTACTCAATTGGGAATCTTAGTAACGCAGCCACCATCCCAATATCTCTTAACTGTACTCCTTCTCTAGTATCTGTAGAAATAATCTTGATATGGCTCCCAAACTTTTTACCTATATCTTCCAATTCTTCATAAGTATGATCGTCTAAAGCTTCAGATAATAAAAGATGTTCAACCGCACCCATCTCAAGAGCTTTTCTCACATGCTCTATCCCATAAGAAACTCTGTTTTGTTCGTGTGCTAATTTTAATAAGAATTCCTGTACTAATTTTTTTTCTTCAACAACACTTTCTTTTGCAAGATCATCTTGACATTTTTCTAACAATTCCTGTAATCCAAACTCATCAGTATAAGAAACATCTTTCACTCCTAATATTTTTTGTTTAACTTGATCTGTGATTTGTGCTTTATCTAAAAATTCTATTTTTGTATGTCCTGGCCCTCCAACAAATATCCCTTTCAGATTTTCCAGATTAAGATATTCTTTCTTCATCAATTCTGCAACTTTCTTGAAAAATTCCAAAGCTGCACCTTCTCTCAGACGAGCGAAACGTTGTGAGCTCTGGCCTCCAGCCCTTGTTTTCCCTGGTACGTTTGAAGAAGCATGACTTAATGGAATAATAGCTTTTCCTTTCAACAAAGCTAAAGTAGCTTCTCTTCTATCCATGACAACCAAACCATAAATCTCTTTAGTTTCTAAGAATTTCTCAAGAGGTTCTAATACAAACTCTTTATCACATCTATAAATTCTTTGCGCTAATGGTGCTGGAGGTTCTATACTCCATACTTGCATATCTTGTTTGCCTTCCTGCTCCGCAACATTCCCACAGAAAACTGCAACTCCATTCTTAGGAGTCTTTTTAATCAATCTAAGATGCTGTAACATTTTTTCTAATGCTGTCTGTACATTCTTTCTTGTGCCTGCCGATTTTATATTGGATGCTGTGCCTTGTTCATCAGATATTTGTTGGATAACTTTGTTAAGATCATATCCTGCAGGGACATAGACAGATACTAATTCTGTATGTCTTCCTCTATGTTTACTTAATTCTTTTAATGTTTTACTTAGTTTATGTTTTTGAATCTCATCTACATCTGACATAATTTAACTATCTCATAAGTTGTTTATAAATGTATTTAAGGTGCACATAGTTCAAAAAGGAATTGAGATATGTTTAGGAAATGTATATTTAAAGAAGAAGAAAGAAGAAGAATCTTCGATTATATTATATTATTATATTATATTATTAGATTGTTGCCCCATATTCTAAATTAAAAATAAATCTTGACTCAACAAGAAATTCTAAAAAAATTTCTTGAGTACAGAAAGTATTTCATACTTTATATACAATCAAAAGATGATAAAAAGTTAGTATTGGATACGATTAGTGATATAATCTTATCTATGAAGTTTAGTTTAGTATTTATTTAATGAACTATGCAATTATCATTCACAAAATTAATAGCGACAAACCAACATTAACCTTTAAATACTTAGTTATTAAATTATTCTTATGAAACCATGGATTAATTGTGAAGTTTATGAAGTAATTAAAGAAACTCACGATACAGTAACTTTAAGATTAACATTAGAAAGTCCAATGCCTTTTTTTGCAGGTCAATTTGTTATGGTAAGGTTTGCAGAAGGAGAATTACAAGATGATAAGAGAGCTTCTAGAGCTTTTTCTATATCTTCTTCAACAGACAATCCTAGTATAATTGATATTACAATAAGAGAATACAAAGACGGGAAAATCTCTCCTAAATTATGTAATTGTAATAAAGGAGATAAACTGAAAGTAAGAGGACCATATGGAAACTTTATCTACAAACAAGAATATGATGAAAATTTGGTTCTTATAGGAGCAGGTTCAGGGATAGCTCCGTTGATGAGTATATTTGCAACTGCATTAGGAGAAGATCCAAACAAAGATATTACTTTAATCTATTCTGATAAAACTGAGAGAGATTTAATTAGAAAGAATTGGTTTATGAGTTATAAAGATTTCCCAAGAGTAGATTTATGTTTCACAACAACAAGAATGAATTGGTTAGGAAGACAAGGAAGAATTGATAAAAAATTGATAGATCTTTATGTCCCATATAAAGAAGAAAACCTTTTTTATATATGCGGATCACCTTCTTTCGTCAATGATATGGTAAATATTTTGAAAGAATTAAATGTTGAATTAAGTAAAATAAAAACAGAAAAGTATGATTGATAATATGGATAATAAAATATAAAAAAGAGGAATAAAAATGACACACACATTACCCAAATTAGAGTATGAATATGATGCACTAGAACCATACATTGATGCAAAGACTATGGAAATCCATCATAGCAAACATCATCAAGGCTATGTTAATAATCTGAACAAAGCTCTTGAAGGAACCGGATTAGAAGATAAACCAATTGAAGAGTTACTAAAAGATTTAAGTATTGTGCCTGAAGATAAAAAAACAATAGTTAGGAATAATGGAGGAGGACATGCAAATCATTCTCTATTCTGGCAAATTATGAGTGGGAATGAAGATGGAAAAAATAAAACTCCTATTGGAAAAGTTTCTGAATTGATTAATTCTAAATGGAGTTCTTTTGATAAATTCAAAGAGGAATTTAGTAATGTTGCATTGAGTATGTTTGGTTCTGGATGGGCTTGGCTTGTAATTAATAACAAAGAGTTAGAGATAGTTAAGACTTCTAATCAAGACTCTCCGTTATCAGATGGTAAAGTTCCTATTCTTGGATTAGATATTTGGGAGCATGCGTATTACTTATTAAGACAAAACAGAAGAGCAGAATACATTACAGCTTTCTGGAATGTTATTAATTGGAGTAATGTAGAAGAGTTATTGGATAAACTTAAGTAATCAAATAAAAGAAAACCCAAAGCAACCGTCAAGAAATAGTCGAGGTGTGTGGGACAGTTGCTTTCGATTATGCCCTTTGAACAATCTAAATATACATAGACATAACTTATTTATAAATAGAAAGAATAGTTTATTCAGAAGAGTTATACGCAAGTTTTATAAATGAAAAATAGTCTTTCTTTACTCTGGGGGAGATATTAAATGGGAGTTCCGATATGGTTTTATGGGGTAAATGCGTTATTAGAACTAATTGTAACACTTGCATGTTTCTTGATATTCTATTCTGGATATAAAGCTTACAGATTAACTCATGAGAAAAAGTATAGATTCTTCTCATTAGCTTTCCTTCTTTTAGGGATATCTTTCCTTGCAAGAACATTATTACATTTGCTTGTTTTTCCTCTCAATGCAACATTCATCATAGATAAGGTAAGAGGATCAGTTAATTTTGGAAGTCCATTTTATATAATATTAACTCTGGTAGCATATCTAATTATATTAGCAGTATGTTTTAGAATACAAAGAAAAAAAACTATTTCTATTCTATTTTTAATATCTTTAGTTGGAATATTCTTTACATTTAATCCAATGAGAAATTTTCACATTATATCTATCCTCTTATTATTGTATATAATAGGGCATTTTATGAAAAACTATATTAGAAAACAATCTTTATCATCGCTTGCAACCTTTGTATCATTTTTACTTATATTGTCAGGACATATTTTATTCCTAGCATTAACATTTGGTGTGTGGCAGGTCTATCTCGCCTATCTATTGGCTCACTTATTCCAATTAGCTGGATATTGTGGGTTATTGGTGACTGTTGGAAAGGTCTTAATTAAATAAATTGATGTATACTATGAACAATAAGAAAAGAAGAAATAGATTAGATATAGTAAGAGATGTACTCAAGGCAGTTCAAGATAAAGGAGGGACTATCAAACCAACACATCTTTTGTATAAATCTAACTTATCTCATAACAGATTAAAAGAATATGTTGATGAACTTTCAGGTAAAAAATTGATTGTAGAAGTTGAAGTTAAAGGTAAAACAATGATACAAATAACAGATGAAGGTCATTCTTTCCTTGAAAGATTTGATAAACTAAGAGAATTCACTGATGCTTTTGGGTTGTGAATAGTAAATATTTAAGATATGATATGTAAACATAATAATGTATGAATTAATAAAATACTAAGTTGTGTGAGAATTATTTAAACATAAATTCTTTTATTCCGATATATTTTCACATCGTATATTAGATTTAAAAAATGGGTTAGATATGAGAAATAATTTAATCTATGAATCTTCGTTTTGAATCATAATAAATAAACGATACAATTCTCAAAATAGATATTACCAATATAGTCAACTCTTAAAAACCCAAACTTTTACATTAATCTAATGAAAGCTCTACTTTTACTCTCTGGAGGGATTGATAGTCCAGTAGCTGGATATTTAATGAAGAAGCAAGGGATAGAGTTAGATGCGATACATTTCTCTAACGAACCTATCACTGATTACGAACCTGAATTGAAATCAAGAAAGTTAGCTGAAAAGATAGGGATAGATAAATTCTACACAATTCCTTTTGGGAAAACTCTGGAATTGATAGCAAACAAATGCGAACATAGATATTATTTTGTTATAATGAGGAGGTTTATGTATCGGATTGCTGAAAAAATCGCAATCAAATATGGTTATGATTTTTTAGTAACAGGAGAGAATCTAGGACAGGTAGGTTCACAAACATTACATAATTTAAAAGCTACTGATGATGCTATCAAAATGAAAGTTCTTCGTCCGATACTATGCAATGATAAGATAGATACTATAAAAATTGCAAGAGAGATAGAAACTTATGAACTTTCTAAAGGTCCAGAAATATGCGCAGTTCTAGGTCCTAAACATCCTATAACAAAAGCTAAACTAGAAAAGGTTTACAAAGAAGAAGAAAGAATAGATGTTGATAAGATTGTTGATGAATGTGTTAGGAATTGCAGATAGAAGAGTTTTGATTCTTTTTTGAAATTATAACAAAAATCATTAAATCATGAATATGCTTCAAAAAGTGAGGAGAGATATTATAAGAATAGATTATAATAAACCTAGATTAATAATAGATATAAACTATTTTATTCTAATATAATTCATATCTTATTTTAGATTAAAAAATAGTGCCATATGTGAGAAAGATTTAAATATAAAGTTATTAAATATAAACAATAAGTAACATCTAATTAATGGAGGAGAAATGAATAATAAGTTTAGTGTTGTTGAATTATTTGCTGGTGCTGGAGGGATGGCACTAGGGATGGAACTCGCAGGACTAAATCATTCTCTATTAGTTGAAATTGATAAAAATTGTGTAGATACACTTAGACACAATCGCCCTAATTGGAAAATAATACATAATGATATTAGTAAAGTAGATTTTAAAAATATAAAAGCAGAAATTGTTACAGGAGGATTTCCTTGTCAGGCATTTAGTTATGCTGGAAAAAAATTGGGTTTTGAAGATACTAGAGGAACTTTATTTTTTGAATTTGCAAGATGTATTAAAGAAATTCAACCTAAAATATTTGTTGGGGAAAATGTAGAGGGATTATTAAGTCATGATTCTGGGAATACATTAAAAACGATGATTAGTATTTTAGAAGATTTGGGATATAATGTAAAATACAAAATTCTCAATGCAATTAATTATGGTGTCGCACAAAAACGAAAAAGATTAATTATAGTTGGAACAAAACCAGAAATTATTTTTAATTTCCCTAAACCAATTACTAAAACTGTTTCTTTACTACAAGTATTAAAAAATGTTCCAAACTCACCAGGAACATCCTACTCAGAATCAAGAAAGAATATTATGAAATTAATTCCACCAGGAGGTTGTTGGATTGATTTACCAATTGAATTACAAAAAGAGTATATGGGGAAATCATTTCATAGTGAAGGAGGTAAAAGAGGTATAGCTCGTAGAATTTCTTGGGATGAACCTTGTTTAACATTAACAACAAGTCCTTCACAAAAACAAACTGAACGATGCCATCCTGAAGAAACAAGACCTTTTACTGTTAGAGAATATGCAAGAATTCAATCTTTCCCTGATGATTGGGATTTTAAAGGAAGTATTTCTTCACAATATAAACAAATTGGAAACGCTGTTGCAGTAAAAGTTGCAGAGTCGTTAGGAAAACAATTAATTTCCGCATTAAATAATCAAGAAAAAGAAGAAGAGATTATTGAAATGCCACAACAAAAAACTCTCTTGGCTTTTCCTGTTCACTAGTTGATATAATAAAATTATTTGACATAACTTTTGCAACTGCTAAAGGTATTGCTTTCCAAACTTGTTCTAAAGCATTAGCTTTTCCTGTTACAAGTTGATATACATTTTTACCCCAGATCTTTTTAATTTTAGATTTTTTATTGTTCTTATATTCCCAAACACATTCTCCAGAATCTCCTTTCTTACTTAAGATGTATGCCCAATAAGTTTGAGCTTTAGGGTATGTTTTTAATATTTTTTGTAATTTTTTTCTAACTTGGTCTTTAGAATCAGCATTAACTGTATTCTCTTTATTTTTTAATTCCATAAATATTGAATTATCTGTTTTTTTTAAATCAACTTTAGTAAAATCTCCAGTTCCTAAATCTTCCCAACCTTCAACTTTCCCAAGCAATTTTTGATGAAAGTCTCCGATTCTATTATTGATAGTTTTATCTTGCTGTCTTATTAATTCATTTTTAACCCAAAATTCAGAATCAATTTTCATTGCTGAAATATCAAAAACTTGTTTTATAGGATCTAAAGTATTTCTTTGTAAATAATCTATATCAATCTCATTAGATAAAGAATAAGAATCACAAACCCATTTTATACATTCTAAAAAATCCTCATCACTCACAAAATCTACATATTTATTTGTCATAATGGGTGTATTTACTTATAATCAGCTATAAATGTTACTATTTTATTATCACTCAAAAAGTGTCCACATAGGATATAATTAAATAGATTGACTAAATTTCTCTTCTATGGAGTGTATATTTTGCAAATCTATCAATAAAGAGATTCCTTCTAAGATAGTTTATGAAGATGATGTTGTTATAGGAATATTGGATATCTATCCTGCTACTTTAGGTCACATATTATTGATTCCTAAAGAACACAAACCTAATTTTTCTGAGCTTGATGAGAAAATTGTTAATCATTTGGGAATAATAGCTTCAAGATTATCTTTGTTATTAGTAACTAATCTGAAAGCTCAAGGAATAAGTTTAGTTATTAAAGAAGGTGTTTTGGGAGGACAAAGATCTTCACATACTCTTATGCACATAATTCCTAGATTTGAAAACGATTCATTGAATTTTGATTTATTAGGTGGAGAAGAACAAAAAGGTAAGCAAACAAAAACAAATAAACTCTATGAAGACAAAGAAATAATTGTGGTAGAATATCCAACATTAACAGAAGGACATATCGCGATTCTACCAAAAGAAGAGTTTTCAATAATTATGAAAGTTCCTGAGATAATAATTGGGAAGATGTTTTTATTAGCACAAAAGTTTGTTAAAAAGATTGTTAGTGGAGAAGAGAATAACAACAACAATAATCGTAAGAGAGGAGCTAACATTGTTTTGAATACAGGGATAGATCAACCTCAGCAGACAGTTTCTTTGCACGTTATTCCTAGAGAAGAAGGAGATGATTTTGATTTCGTTTGGGATGTGAGACAAGTTGATGACAAAAGTTTGGATGAGATTGTTGATAAGTTTAAAGGGAATGTTAAAAAAGGAGTTGAAGAACAGATAGAAGAAAGAAGAGATAACAAAAAAGAAGAGCAGGAAGAAGAAGGTAATAAAGATAGCGAGAAGAATTATTATAATAGCTATTTGGATAGGTTGCCTTAGAGGATATGTCTCGCAAGTTCATGTTGAATTTCCCTTTGCAGAGTTAAGTTCTTTTTCTGTTCGCAATAGACTTTCGTAAAATCTTTGCAAGAGTTAAGAAAAATAATAGAAGAAGTAAAAGAACAGTTTAGCGAGATAATAAAAAATTACATGTATTTATTATTCTACAAAGAGCACAAATTCATATTCTTTCCTACGTAAGTAGAACCAAACAAAAATTATAACAACTCCAAGAATTCATCTCTCTTCATTCCACATTGTCTTATTATCTCAAGAAGAGTTCCTTTATCAATTTCATTATGTAATGGGACAACAGTATGAACTTTTTTACCGTCTATCTCTTTAATCATAATGACATGACTTCCTTTTTGCCTAACTGAATCAAACCCTTGAGCAGAAAGAATTTTTACAAGTTTCTTACCCGATAACCTTGGCAATTTCACTTGGTTTCACCTCTATACTAGTAATAACTTGGTCTTCCTTGCCAAATTCTTCAGGATAACCTTCAACCTCAATGTAAAGTTCTACCGCTTCTTTGAGATTACTAATAGCTTTTTCAATAGTATGTCCTTGACTAGCTACATCAATTTCGGGACACAACGCAACATACTGCTTTTCTCCTTTTCTAATTATTGCTGTAAATCTCATAACTTATATTAAGCATAGCTAGTTTATATAATTATCGTTAACCATCAAAACCCATCCAAAAATTAAAGTAATAATTGTATTAAAACTAAAGAATCATTCTTTCTCTACAATTCCATTGAATGTTAATCCTTTTTTTTGTTTCATTTCATATCATCTCAAAGTCTTACATTGAGTGCTTCTAGTTGTGCATTATCTCCTATACATATTCTCCCACTCATCTCTCTGTATAAGTTATGAACTTCCCATACTAATCTTGATTTTTCTTTATCACTTTCTGGAAGTATGAAATTAGAACCTCTGTATATATCACCATCTGTATTAGCTTTGACAATCTCTCCATGAACTCTTCTCTCTGTTTCAGAATCAATACCTACAATTTCTAAAACTTTTTCTGCCCATTCTTTAGTATCTGTAACAAAAGGAAGAGCCATTCTGTATAATCTATTAGAAACATCTCCTTCAATTAATTTTGTTAGTGTCCCATCTAATCTTTTTTCTTTAATCTCTTTTCCAGTAACTCCTGCTGAGATATTTAATTGTCTTGCGCGAATTATACTTCCAGTATTAGGGCAAGTAGTAGCACCATTATATACATGAACATCTCTTAAGCCAATAGCATCTTGTCTTTCTTCCTGTTGAGCTGGGAAAGGAGTAAACCCTGTAAAATAATTTACTATGATTAAAAGAACAGCATACTCAATAACATATTTACCAACCATGCAAACATTATAAGATATTAAATTTTCTTTAGGTAAAACATCTAATTCAAACATATCATCAACTAATGCTGAGAGAATAGGTGAATATGATGGACTTACACGAACTTCAACATTGCTATTTTTGCATTCAGAATCTCTTATCTTCTTCGCTCCTGAAACTCTAAGGAGAATATTAGCAATCTTTAATCTTTCTTTTGTTTGTTCATCTTCCTCAAAAGCAAATTCTAAACCTAATGTAGGAGTTCCTTCTAAAGCTTTTTCTACCTCCTTTATTTTAGTATAAATTGATTTTAACTCTTCTTTTATTTCTTCTTCATCAATCCCTTCTTTTCTTCTTCTCAATAGTCTTGATGTGAGAAGAGCTCTACCTCCAGTGGTGATAGAGGTGTCTGTAAGATAGTTTTGGAGTGGAGAGTATTCTTTTACTCTATCACATAATATATCCTCATCACTTATATCAAAACTTTCTCTGATTAAATTAACATATTCTATATTATTTGCTCCTAATCTTTGTTCGTGTTCTAGATTTAATTCTAATAATTCATCAATACTTTGAATAACTCTTTTTTCTATTCTTAAAGAACGGATTCCTGCGAGAGAACGTGCGTTTTGTTTTACATATTCTTTGAGTTCCTCAAAATCGCCAGTATAATGAATGAAATCTTCTGTTTCTCTATCTAAGATTACATTAACAGTTCCATTATGAGATCCAACGTGGAAATCATCGCTCACAACCAAATTTGTTAATGTTGTATTTATATCTAATCTTTTAGCTCTAACAGAACCCACTACAAGATTTAGTTTAGAATTATCAAATAAACTTACTCCACAATCAACATCACCCACATATCCACTGACAAAAGAATTAACTAATCCATTCCATCCAGCTTCAATACTCCCAACATTCCTGGAAGAAGAATTTAATAATCCAATCCCTCCAGCGTCAATACTCCCAACATTCCTGGAAGAAGAATTTAATAATCCCTCCTTTCCAGCAGTAATACTCCCAACATCTCCAGAAGAAGAATTTAATAATCCACTCCCTCCAGCTTTAATACTTCCAACATCACCAGAAGAAGAATTCCATAATCCACTCCCTCCAGCTTCAATACTCCCAACATCCCCAGAAGAAGAATTAGATAATCCAATCCCTCCAGCGTCAATACTCCCAACATCCCCAGAAGAAGAATTAAATAATCCATCCCTTCCAGCTTTAATACTCCCAACATCCCCAGAAGAAGAACTCATTAATCCACTCCCTTCAGCTTCAATTCTGTCTATGAAATCCTCTATATTCTGTCCTACTACAGTTTTTTTGAATGTTAATCCTTTTTTTTGTTTCATTTTATTTTATCGTTTTCTTGCGAATCTCAATAAATCACAGCAACTACAACTCCTCTTATTTGTGAGAATCTAATCTTCCCAGGATCTCTGTAAGGAACATTATCTCCTTGGAATCTAAAAAACTTTCCCTTTGAATCAAATCCAATCTCCACAACTCTATGTAAAATAACATCTCCATTATCTCTTTCGTAAGCAACTACATCTCCAACATTTATCTGATCTTCATTATCAGGCATTATCTCAATAGCATGAGATTTATCATCCAATAAAGGAGTCATTGAATTTGTAGGAGTGAAAGTTACCCATTGAGGATTCTTAATATCCAATTCTACTTTATCTTCAAATACTTTTATCTGATTCTCAGATATCCAATCTGAAGGGGTAGAACTAGCTTCTAAATCACCTGAGGTATATTGTAATAATGGATATTGAACTGGGCTAAAGCTTAAAGATAATACATATCCTAAAGCTAAAGCTAAGAATAATGTGATAAAAATGTAAGTATGTTGTGGGTTTTTATCCATATTTTACTACTTATTAATAATAACTATATAAATGTTTCTTTTAGAGTGTTTTTAATTTCTATATAGAAAATTAAAATAATTATAGTATGATTTATATATTAGATATGATATATGATATATTATGATAGCTCATATAACTAAAACAGGAAATTTGTCAATTCCTAAATCTTGGAGGGATGATTTGGGGATAGAAGCAAATTCAAATGTTATTATAGAAAAAGTAGGAGAAAAAATAATAATAGAATCTCTAAAAAAGAAATCTGAATCTATGAAAGAAATAGATGATGAAATAAAGAAGAAAAAGATTGTGTTTACAAGAGAGGAAGCAATAAAAGATGATCTCTACGATTAAATTTATTGACGCAAATATTTTATTGGAACGTTGGTCAAACCCAAAAGCTAAGCTATTAATAGAGAATCTAGATAGAGAAAAATATTGTACTTCTGTTTTAGTTCTGGCTGAAGTTTATCACAAACTAAAGAAAAAGAATATTGAATATTCATTTGAATATATTAGAAATATCATGGGAGCGATAAAAGTTTACGACATCACACAAGATGATCTCTTCACTGCAATAAAACAAGATTTAGATATTAACATAAATGATAGAATCCATATAGCAACAATGAAAAGAAACAATACTAACATAATATTATCATTTGATAAAGATTTTGATAACGATAAAACTATTATTAGAGAAGAAATTTAATCAGAATATTATTTATACAAGAAGTATAAAGGATTATTTATTTTATATACAATAAAAAATATATTTTCTCAAAACACAATCAAAAACCAGCCGAACACTAAACTAATTATAACAGATATTAAGAAAGAAGGAACGAAAGGGATACCATTCTTCACAAATACACTCTTAACTTTTAACTTTCTAAGAAGAGCTATTTGTTTATTCTCTATACCAAGATCTTTCGGACCGCATATGTATTTGCCTTTCACATTTACATTCTTAACAATCCAATCGCCTTCCGTTAGCTCATCAACAGGAGTTAATTTTATCATACAAGCTCTCTCTACAGATTTTGAAAACAAAAACAAATACACAAATAAAAATAATGAAAAAGAGATAACAAAGAAAAGCAATCCTAATAATGGTTCAATAAAAAACAATCCAATTGCTAATATAAATAACAATAAACTAAATAACAAAATCTTCTTCTTTTTGAATTGAGAGTTTATTTTAACAAACTCAAATTTAAATTTCTTCCAATTACTAAATACTAAGATAGAAGAATAAACTAATCCATAAACTGCTCCTATGAAAAAAATGTTGAACAATAAAGTTATTGGAAATGGTATTGTTAAGTTTGGAGAAAAATAATTTAATAGCGATTTTGGATATGAAGCAAACACAATACCCAAACCCATTAACAGTTTAGCATCTGCACCACCCCATTGTCCTGTGTAAAACATTAGAAAAGCAATTATTATAAATAATACAAACCAAGCAATCTCATATCCAAACTCTAACCATTCTCCAGAAAGTATTCCAATTAACAGTCTCCCAGACAAACCAAGCAAAATCAATCCATAACTCACCCAATCTGGAACTTCTCTTATCTTAAGATCAGTATAACTTCCATAGAGAAGTGCAAGTAACACCCCAATAATTAATATTATATCTATCAAAGTTATTATCTCAATTATCATATCACCCACCAATTTCATCCGATCATCACATATTGAGGACAGGAAATGTATATAAACGTTGTTATGGAGATATTTTTATAACAGAAGAAAGATTAAAGGGAATCCTAGAGATGAGATATTATAATAGGTTCTCATGTACATAGCTCTTGTTTTAATACAGTTTCCTCCTTCTTTTAACAACTTTGATGAGTCTATATTCTATGTACCAGTTGTAATCCTTACTTTGTTTTTTGTTGTACCTATGGCAACCATATATAGACTATGATAAGATTTCATCTGAAGTGAAAAAATAACAAATATCATATCACCTTAACAATATCTTTAAGATTAAAACAATAAACATCCCGTCCATCAAATGTGTTAATCTTCTTCTTGAATGATTTTGCAAAAATAACAAATTTCTCTTTTCTTTTTTCACGATTCCAATCAACAAATTTACTTTTTTCTAACAAATTTTTTAATATCTCATTTGCATTTACATCTTTCTTCCATTTACATTCTCCGAATAATATCTCTTTTTTTGCCCCATTCATTCCAAGAATATCAATCTCATATGAATTTCTACCTTCTTCTCCTTTATACTTCCCCCATTGACATCCAATTTGATCATAATTTTTAAATTCTTTGAAATTCCCTTGCCTAATTAGAGTTAAAATGAATTTTTCAAATTTTCTACCAAGATAAATATTAAAAACTTTATTGAAATTATATTCTACTTCTTTAAATCTTTCTTGCTCAATTAAACTCTTTTGTTTATCTATAATCAGAAACCAAAAAGAGAGAAAATTATCTATTATCTCATATCTTCCATTACGAGATTTTTCTGGATTTTCAGTTAATGGAGTAATTTTTCTGACAAGATTAAATTCTTTTCTTAAAGTATTTAGATATCTAACTACTTCGTTTTTTTTATTATCAAAAAGAACTGAAATCTCATTAAGTTTTGTTTTTCCATCAGCTATGGCTGAAATAATTGTATTGTAAGTTTTAGAATCTTTTCCAAATTCAACAGAGAGTATTGCTTTCCCCTCATTTACTAATTGGGCATTTTTCAATACAATTAAATCAAGAATATTCTTCCGAACGCTTTTTTTCTTATCAAAAAGTTCATAATAGTAAGGTACTCCTTCAAAGACAGCCCAAAGTTCAATAAAATCCTCAATTGAGAGTTTTAATTCTCTTAATAAATCTTCTATCTTCAAATGTCCTAAAATAATTTCATGAGTTCTTCTGCCATATAATGGAGAAGCTGAATCATTAAACACTTTATTCATAAGAGAATGACTAGAACCAGCAACTGCAATTTTGCAAAACTTATCTTTTCTTTCATCAATAATCTTCTGAAGTTCTCCATAAATGGATTTGTCAATATTCATGAGATTCTGAAATTCATCTAATATGATAATCTTCTCCTTATCTAATAAATATTCAATTATATCTTTAAATCTTGAAAATGCAGGGAGATTATTTTCTCTACATATTTCCTGACAAAGCCAATCAAGAGATTTATCAGGCCAAATGAAAAGATAAACTGCATGAGGAAATGCTTTATTTAGAAGAAGGGTTTTACCAATTCTTCTTCTTCCTTTGATTATTAAAAAAAAGTTGTTTTTAATGGAAGTAATCCTATAAATCTCTTCTTTTCTTCCTATAAACTGTATGTTTGCCATACATTATGTTTTAAATACATACTATTTAAATGTTTCTAATATCTGATAATGTTAATTCTTCGACACCTATATAAATAAACACTTTCTTACTCTTTCTTGAGGTGATAGAAATGTCTATAAAATGTAATTATTGCTTTTCTGATAAGAAAACATGGCGGAAAGGATGGCGTTATAATAAATCGGGAAAAAAACAAAATTGGTGGTGTAATTCATGTAAAAGAAGGTTCACTATCGACGATGGTTTTTGGAAAATGAAACACAAACCTGAAATTATAACAGAAGCTTTAAGCTGTAATAAAAGGGGAATGTCTCTAAGAAATGTCAAGGATCACTTAAGTGATTATAGAGATACAGATATAACAAGAACTACTGTTCTAAATTGGATACGAAAATATTCCAAATTGCTAGTCAAAAAAACAGGAAAATTAAATCCAAAAATTAAAGGACCGTTGCATAATGATGAGTTTTTTATACATATAAAAAAAAATTAAAATGTAGGTGGATTTGTAAGGATAGAAAAACAAAGTTTCGTCTCTTTGGGAAAATAAGTGAAAATAAAACGTATGATAAGGGAGCAAAACTTCTTTTTATGACGATAAAAAGAAGATATTATGACCAATTTTTAGAGGCGAAAAGAATTGGAAAAAAGATATCTTTTGTAACTGATAAACTTGAACATTACAGAAAAGGGTTTAACAAATATTTTAGAAATGTCGCAGAATTAAAATTTGGTGTATCTATCAAACAGAAAAAATATGGATATAAACACAATAATAATTGCGTTGAAAGAGACCATCAATATTCAAAAGATAGAATTAAAATAATGAGACATTTTGGAAATCTTGAATCTGCAGATGATATTCTAAATTTTTATGATGTTTATTATAATTTTATCGACGAACAAAAGTTAAAACATGAGAAAAGATATAGGACACCAGCACAAAGGGCAGATATAGATATTGATTTACCAAAGAGGAAAAGATTATTGCATTTGATCCATTATTGTATGGGTATTGAAGATTAAACAATATCCTAATATCTTGCTATTCAAAAACACAGTCCCAAAAAGTTTAGATATCTCTAAAATCCAAATAAATTGTAGAATCCCAAATAATTGCGAGGAAACATAAGAAGATTAGACATGAGGATAATTTAATTGTTGCATTGATTATTTATGGAATCTGTAAAAAATGTAATTTATTAGGTGGTATCAAATGTCATAAACCTATACATTATGGAATAATTTTGATGTCCTAAAAATGGAAGAGGGAGATTAACAATAAATTTTGAGAAAATTTCTTGAGTACAGAAAGTATTTCATACTTTATATACAATTAAAAAAGAATAGAGTCGCTTTGAAAAAGTCTATCACTGCTTAAATGGAACATGTTCTAGCAATCCACCTCTCCATAAACGTTGGTACAAGCTAGGATCTTCTTTCGATAATTCTCCACGTGTTAAGCCATCATAATGTTCGTGATAATACGCAACAGGATTATCACCAAACTTACTCCTATTCGCACTTGATGTAGGAACATGTTCTAGCAATCCATCTTTCCATAAACGTAGGTACAAGCTAGGATCTTCTTTGTGTAACTGCCCACGTGTTAAGCCACCATAATGTTCGTGATAATACGCAACTGGATCATCACCAAACCTACTCGCTGTAGGAACATGTTCTAGCAATCCATCTTTCCATAAACTTCGGTACAATCTATAATCTGCTTTGTGTAACTGCCCACGTGTTAAGCCATCATAATGTTCGTGATAATACGCAACAGGATTATCACCAAACTTACTCCTATTCGCACTTGATGTAGGAACATGTTCTAGCAATCCATCTCTTCGTAGACGTTGGTACAAACTCTGATCTTCTTTGTGTAACTGCCCACGTGTTAAGCCATCATAATGTTCGTGATAATACGCAACAGGATCATCACCAAACTTACTCCTATTCGCACTCGATGTAGGAACATGTTCTAGCAATCCATCTTTCCATAAACGTTGGTACAAGCTAGAATCTGCTTTGTGTAACTGCCCACGTGTTAAGCCACCATAATGTTCGTGATAATACGCAACAGGATTATCACCAAACTTACTCCTATTCGCACTTGATGTAGGAACATGTTCTAGCAATCCATCTCTTCGTAGACGTTGGTACAAGCTAGGATCTTCTTTGTGTAACTGCCCACGTGTTAAGCCATCATAATGTTCGTGATAATACGCAACAGGATCATCACCAAACCTACTCGCTGTAGGAACATGTTCTAGCAATCCACCTCTCCATAAACTTAGGTACAAGCTAGGATTTGCTTTCTTTAACTGCCCACGTGTTAAGCCATCATAATGTTCTCTAAGAAAATCTAATGGATTGGTGTGTTTTTTCCATACATGTCCCCATCTAACCTTGTCTTCAAGACTCATTACCTTTAAAAATATGACTCCATTTATATATTTTACTACTCAATGATAGTTTATTCAATCAACTCTTGACTTCTCTATTTTGATAAACCTTTGGTTTTTAGAGATAGAAATTGCCCTTTTCCATATAATAATCTAGAATCCCAAATACTACCAAGATTAAACCAATCATTACATATTGAGGACAGGAAATGTATATAAACGTTGTTGAATTCAATCATCGTGTAGAAATATTAAAGAGCTGTCTTTCTGTGCTTCACAAAAATAATCAGATATCACCCCTACGTGAGTTCAATTAGTACTTGTTTTTTTCCTTTAGGTCTTATGAAAACTTCTTTTCCTTTTTCCAAATTCAAGAACTTCTCTAATGATTTTGAAAATCGCACATCTAATGCATCCCCTACTTTTCCTATTTTGGTTTTTGTTTCTAATCCCCACAATCCCATTTTTTTTGTTTTTTCAGTTATTTTTCTACTTTCTTCCTCACTAAAACACACTTCGTCACATTTTTGACAAACTTCTGCTTTGAACTCGCCTACGTTAACACCATAAATTTTGTAAGGAACTTTTTTAATAACAATTGACCCCCCACATTCTTCACATTTTGTTCTTTCATTCATTTATCATCACCGTCTTGATTTTATATCTTCCATCAGTTAATATTTTATATGCAACTGATATATAAGTGTAAACTGCTTTGTATCCATCAGTTTGTTTTATTTTTGAGCCATATTTTATGACTCTTTTAATTTGTTCTTCATCAATTCCTCGTGTAGTCATCATATCTCGGGCATGTTTTGTTATCAACAGTTTCAAACTATCACCTTAATAACTTATAAGAACTTATAATATATTAATCTTTTGGTCTTTTTTAATATGGTGAACTTCCTCCATAAAGTCCAAATCCTATTGAACAAATTTGGAAAAAATGAAGAAGGGGTTGATATTATTTGACATTCATAGACCGATCATTACATATTGAGGACAGGAAATGTATATAAACGTTGTTAATATATTAGAAATTCTATGAGATCATTATATACAAATAATAGAAAAAAAAATCATCTTGCTTTCAATATAAAATGGGATGATAAATTAGATCTTTCACAAATATGGAGGATTATTAAATTACAAACAGAGAAAGATGTAACTATATTCTCAATCCAAGTCAAAGATTTGCCGAACGAAAAACTAAATGAATTATTAACATATTATATTAAAGAGAGTTATCTTGATGAGAATAAGATTAAAATAAGTTTCATAGGAAGATGGTATGATTTGCCGAACGAAACTCTAAATATAATCAAAAGACATATGACCAATACAAAAGAATATACTAACTATTTTCTTAACTTTGTTGTTAACTATGATGGGCATCAAGAAATAGTTGATGCTACTAAGATATTATGTAGACAAATTATAGGAGAAAAAATAGATATAGATAATATAACAAAAGAACAGATAAAAGAAAATTTGTATACCTCATATTTTATCCCTCCAGAATTAATTATAACTATAAATAATGAACACAAATTAGACGGGTTTTTATTATGGGATTCTTATTATTCTGAAGTAATATTTATTAAGTTAGAAGAGTTTAATATTGATTTGGTTAAGGAGATGGTTTGATGGAATTAGTAAATATTGAAGGAGTTGTTGGAACTGTTAGACTAGATAATAACGAATTAAATGCCACAGATAAATTATTTGGATGGATGAAAAGTGGGAGAGGAGTTCCTTCTAGTGAAGGGATGTATGGAAATTATTACAGAGAATTTACTGAAGCTCTAAATACACTATCCAGATCCCTTTTTGCAAAAGGAGATAGCATTTATAGTTCTCTTCCTGGGAGATATGGGGGTCTTCCTTTCGCAGAAGAAGGTATTCAAATTCATGTAAGTTGTATAAAATACCCTGATGACGATCTACCTATGTTTATGCTTGGAAGAACTGACAGTAAAAATGTTTTCAAAGGATCACTTATCTATGGTTCTTATCAATCAAATATTCATTTTTTAGATGATCTTGTTAGAAGACTTGGAGAATTAGCCCACCCAAAAATATTTGGAATGGATTCTTCAACATTCCCTCACCCTACATGTAATTGGGAGGAAGAGGTAAAATTATATGGTTTTGGTGCAATTCATGACTTAGGAAGAATTCATCAATTATACTCACTTGCACGAGAAATATATGAAAATATAACTAGATATTGTAGTCTGACAAGAAAAGATGCGGAAGTGTTGTTCCGTGATGCACGTCTGCATGAAAACATAGTAATAAGAGAACTAAGTCGTATTAAATATGAACAAACTATAAGTGAGATATGTACTTCTATTAAAGAAAGAATGAAGGATGGAACATGGGTAGAGATATGGAGAGAATTAAAGGGTGAGAAAAAAGGAATAAGAGAAGGAGGATACAAACAAATAGGAAAATGATAACTCTACAAGAAAGATATCTTAAAAAAAAGAAAAAAAACATTACAGATAAAAAAACAAATTAATTACTATCTCTTCACTTATTCAAAAACTATCTAAATTTTTAATTTGTTAAAGTATTAGTTCAGATATCCAACTCGATATCAAAATTTTCTTTAAGTGAAGGAGTATCATCATCTTCTTTTTCATCATAACCTTTCATGAAATCATCAACCACAGTATTATCCCCAGATTCTTCTTCAAAATCGTCATCATCTCTAGGATTGATTTTAGGAGTATCCTCATCTTCTAATTCTTCTTCATATAGTTCTTCTTCTAGCCATTCTTCTTCATTCATTTTTTACCTGACAAATATTTTTCTTTTATCTATTTCTTCTAACTCTATCAATATTCTTTTTATTACAATTTTCTCAGGATCAGGCATTAACTTAACTCTTTTCTTTATATCTTCAAAGGACTCGAAAGGTTTTTCTCTCCTTGCTTCAATAATTTCCCACATATGGTTCTTTCCAACCCCGGGTAACAGCTCTAGTAAGTGCATTCTTGTTGACAATGGACCCGCTTTATTAAAAAATTCAATATATTGTTCAGGTTTCTTCTCAACTATTTCTTTTACAACATGTTCAAGTTCTTGCCTTGCAGCATTTGTAAGTTTATCTATTTCAATAGATCCGTTAATATGATGAATTTGTTCTCTTTTTCCATCACCTATATACACCTCTTGATTAGGTTGTAAGAATACTTCTCTTTTAGGTACAAGTTCAAGTAGAGAAAAATGTTCCTTTCCAAGAGCAAGAGCTAGTGCTGTCTTTCTATGACTAGGTCTAGTATCTGAAGGATACCCATTTGGTAGAAAATCGAGTACCACTGCATATTCTTCTCTTGTTCTGTGTTGCATACTTTTACCCTCATACTATCTCTCATCTGAAAATAGTAAAGTTAGAAGATGTATATAAAGGTTTGTGATTAATTTGGATTTATTTCCATATAGAAGATTATTAAAAAGTAAGAAAGATTTAAATAAAAGCTAATATTAGTGTTATATATGACACTAATAAAATGGAGAACAACAAAAATCCCAGAATTTTACTTTAACGAAATAGAGAGTATTCTTAATTCAAACCAGATGTATGTCTCTGTCTCAGATTTTATAAGAAAAGCAATTGAAGAAAAATTATCAAGAAATCAAAACAAAGATTTTCTAATAATTAAAGATCTTATTTTCACAGAATCTAGAATAAATCAAATACATAACATAATATGTGAAAAATTTAGAGTAGATTCTAAAGAAATACTAAAGGAAAATATAAACAAAATAATAGAGGAGTCTCTAGATATAGATATGATTAGTTTCTTATCAAAATTTGCGTACAACTTTGCAAAATATCATCCTTTTGAAGATGCTAATAAAAGAACATTATTGGTAACAATAGATTCTTTTCTAAGATTAAACAGTAAAAAACTTAAACTTGAAGCAAAGAAGAATAAAGAAACAGAAGAGGAGATATTTTTCTGGCAGAATAGTACACAACAGAAAAATTTAGATGAAATAAAAAAATTTATTGAGACTCATTTAAACAAACATATTTCATCAAACAACATAGAAGAAGAAATCAATAATTCAATAGAAGATAATAACCTTATGTTGGAGAAATTATCAAGATGATTCTAGAAAATGTAAATGAGATAAACAAATAGAATTATTCAAACAAAAAGAAAGAGAAATCGTTCCAGAAAACACATTATTCGTTTATAGTGAACGACGTGGCTTCTTGACTCATTGACGGAAGTTGCACTTTACAGTGTAGAGCTTCCATCTCCTCAAGCGTTGATTCGGGACGTCCCATCATATTTCTTTAACTCTTTGTGTAAGATTTTTTTGAGGATTTACCCGTATCTGTGTATATGTTTGCGTGTTTAAGTTTGTCTGTGAAGAGCTTCTCGAAATAGCTTCTAGATAACTTTCTGTTTTTTCATTTGTTGTACATCCAAATGTAAGTAATGCCGTTAAATATAATGTGTTAATGAATTTCATATCTAAGAGAATTTATATTTTGTATTTAATTGCCACAGCCGTGTCAACACCAAACTTTATAAACAATAAACTCTAAAATAAGAGTATGGTATTAGATAAGTTAGGAAGCTCATTAAAATCTACGTTAGAGAAGATAACAGGAGCTAAGTTTGTGGATAAGAAATTAATAAATGATTTAATCAAAGATATACAAAAAGCTCTTCTGCAAAGCGATGTTAATGTGCAATTAGTCTTCAAACTTACAAATTCAATAAAAGAACGTGCATTGAATGAAGAAACTCCTTCAACATTAACAAAAAAAGAACATTTAGTAAATATTGTATATGAGGAATTAGTAAAATTCCTTGGGAAAGAAGAATACAATATTGATATTAAGAAAAAACCAACAAAGATAATGTTGGTTGGATTATACGGTTCTGGGAAAACAACAACAACTGGAAAACTTGCAAAATATTTCCAGAAAAGAGGAAATAAAGTTGCAGTTATGCAGACAGATACTTGGAGACCAGCAGCTTATGAACAATTGGAACAGTTATCTAAGCAAATCAATGTTGCTTTTTTAGGAGACAAAAATGAAAAGAATCCAACAGCAATCTATAAAAAGTTTGAACCAGAACTAGACAAATATGATATTGTAATTATAGACACTGCTGGAAGACATTCTCTAGATACTGAGCTAATAGAAGAACTTAAAAATTTGCATTCTGTTGTACAAGCAGATCATAAATTCTTAGTAATCGGTGGGGATGTTGGGCAAGGTGCACAGACACAAGCACAAACATTTCATGATACTGTTGGAGTAACTGGAGTTATAATCACAAAATTAGATGGTACTTCTAAAGGAGGAGGAGCACTAAGTGCGTGTGTGATAACTGATACAAATGTTGTATTTATTGGAGTTGGAGAAAAAGTAGATGATCTGGAACATTTTGTACCTGAAAGGTTTGTTTCTCGTTTATTAGGAATGGGGGATTTAGAAGGATTATTAGAGAAAGCCAAACATGCGCTATCTGAAACTAACGCACAAGATATCCAAGAAAAATTTATGGAAGGAAACTTTAGTTTATTAGATTTGTATGAACAAGTGAATTCATTGAAAAAGATGGGCCCTCTTGGAAAGATAATGGATCTAATTCCAGGGATGGGTAAGATGAAGATACCTAAAGAATTAATTCAAGACCAAGAGAAGAATTTAGAGAAATGGAAGTACATAATAGATTCATGTACTCCAGAAGAAAGAGAAAATGCAGATATCATAGGAGGAGAGAGAGCAGAAAGAATTGCTTCTGGTTCTGGCACTGATGTTTCTGATGTTCGTCAATTATTAAAACAATACAAACAAAGTAAGAAAATGATGAAGATGTTCAAAGGCGGAGGAGGAAAGAAGATGAAACAGATGATGAAACAGTTTGGTGGACAAATGCCAGATCCCTCCATGCTAGGAAAGATTGGTAAGTTTTGAATTTGATTTGATTGAAAAAATTAAATAATTATCTTTTTATGTTTCTCATCATAGTTCTTTCTGCACTGGATTTTGTGCACGTTTTCTAAGTAATTCATCCATTTGTGATTTGGAGATATAGAGAAATGATGTTATACCATTCGCCCTATCATAACTAAAGTTATCATCAAATCTCCCATATGTTTTATCCATTGAAAGTGTTCTTCTATTAATTGTTAAATCATAAATACAATAATTCGGAGGACCCGATACTTTAGCAAATAATCTTTTTCTTGTTTTATCATAAACAAAAAACCAAGGATAATCTTGAAGTTTCTGTGATAAATTTATTCTAATCTAGATAAAGTCAACTTATAGCCATCTCATAATATTTTAGGATACTAAATCTCAGTTTTGATAAGTAAATGATTCTTGTGTAATAAATCAATATAGTATATTCTCGTCGGACATTCAAAAAAGAAATGAATCTTGGACCTCGCTTTCAAACAATCAAAAGTACAGTAGATGAACATTTCTAACTTAAAAAACTCATTTTTCCTCAAAATTAAATTCTTCTACTTTACCTAAAATACAAATCTAGATTGGTAGTAATTATTTTCTTTACTTAAAAATACAATTAACTTAAAATCTTCATTAAAACAATAGTTCTTAATGAGATTCACAACTAATTTT
>Ga0210057_1002541_pt1 | contig 25977 bp, 23 predicted proteins | sample CryGeyCG2114_010_2_FD_183968 | JGI IMG/M metagenome (GOLD analysis project Ga0210057, IMG submission 183968) | Groundwater microbial communities from aquifer - Crystal Geyser CG10_big_fil_rev_8/21/14_0.10 (SPAdes) (version 2) | ecosystem: Environmental > Aquatic > Deep subsurface > Groundwater ...
TTGGCAGCAAGACCGAACGAGGAGCCCAAGCCTTGAGCACCGTATTATCTATCTGCACCACTACGTGGCGCAGTAACCCTGCGGGTTACTTCAGATCACTCGCACTGTTGGGGTAGTGAGCAGTTACCCTCCGATTCTTTGACATCTGTTACCATTAGTGGTATCATAATTTACTGTAGACTAAACACAAGTACAATAAAATAATATGGCCGACCCAGAAATAAACCCAACAGAGCCGGAGGAACCATATCCTCCTCTTACCATTCATACCATTAGCCAGAAGTTAGGGGTTGAGCCCCGTGCACCCTTTCCTCAGCTTGAAGGACTTGATGCTCAACATACGCCTTCTAACCGTGGAAGAAGACTAGGGGCTGAAGTACTTGCCTTTCTTGCTATCGCGGGTCCTTTAGCCGAAGGAGTTACTACCGCTGAGGCGGCTCCACGTGTATCAGAAAAAGAATATGTACAGGAGCTAAAAGAGGGAATTGAGCCGCTACAGATGTTACCCGGCGCTGTTGTGATCAAAGAGGGCGCAGCGCAAGATGGAATAGGCAGCGGCGCGAAACAAAAAGTTGAAGAAGGTCAAGCTTGGATTGTGCGCTATCCACTTGTGGCCAATATTAATGGAAAGCGGTACATTGGTTACTCAAAATATCAAAAAGGAGCTACTCATAGCCAAACCGATGTTAAAAATCTTCATTGGTTTGATACAACCTCAAAAAATATAAAGATTACAGCCTACGTTGATACTGGTACAAGCATGAAAGACCCAAGTCGAAATATTCGGCCGGGTATTACTCCGAATGGTAATTTTTTTGCATATGGTTTGCATGGTAAAACTATTTCACATCAAAATCTTCTTAATCGTAAAACTGTAAAAATTGGAGAGGTAGCAGCAACGACAAAAAGGATGGGACTAAAGCTGACTCATAACCCATGGCGTTATCTAAATCGACCACCTGAGCATGTGGAACAACCGGGTCAACCTGTGCCGAATTTACCAGATATAGTGCCCCAACCACAGGGGCCTATAGATGGTGGCATTGCTCCAACGCCGGAAATTCCAGACACGAGTCCAAAACATGTTTACGAACTACCCGGGTTTAGTGGTTCAGAAGTAGGTCCGGAAATAAAATCAAGTTTTAATCAGTCTATAGTAAGAGTTTTGATACGCAGAAAAGGAGAAACGGGAAACTGGACCGATTGGTGCGAGGGAACAAAGATAGGTATATATGTATACTTTGCTGCACACTGTGAACCAACCATTGGCGCACCTTATCATGGGGATTTGCCGGTAGGCCCAAATGGGGTAGAAGCTTATGATTATGCAAATGCTAGCGAATTTGAATTCACTACTGCAGACCCTAATCTACCAAACGATATAAGACTTCGCGCCGATATGCAAACTGCTAAAGAAGAGGGGCTAGTCATGCCGACCGGTAACGATGTAGCAGTTCTTAGATTACAACCTATTAGTAATCCGACTTTTGATGCGTGGCAACAACAGGTCGGCAATCAAGGCTATCGATCCTATAGCCAAATTTCTTCTGTGCCTTTTAAGGTTCCTGTCTCTACGCCGACCCTCGGTACCCAGGTATATTTTAACGGGGCATCACAACATAACGGCTTTCGCTTATTGGATAGTACAACCAAACAGGGAATTACTATTGGTGAATGGAGTGGTTTTTCAACATCGGATATCCCACAACCTCGTGATATGTACGTTGTAGCAACTAATCCTTTAAATGAAGATGAGGATGGCGGTGGCTTTGGTACTAGTGGAGAAAGTGCAGTGACAAACAATGGGGAACTCCTGATTGGGCTTTCAGTTCGGGCTAACTACGGTTACCTTAACGGGCCTCCTAATTCTCGTGAGAGCCAAGACTTCTTTCAGCGTGTTATTAACGAATACCAGCAGAAGAATATATTACTTGGTAAAGAAAACGGTGCTCCAACAATATTGTTTTTCACTAAGGTAACAGATCAACTAAAAAGCATAATAGATGCAGCCTTTGGCCGTAGACCACCAATTTAACTCGTTTTTTAGCGTTGTTAGTACGGTATTGTGGACCGGGTTAGAATCATTATTGTCGAACAAAACTACCGAATTAACGTGAGCGTATATCTGCCTGAACCAAGTTCTTGGCCGTCAATCTTCGTTCTAAGCTGATATATTGAGGCGCTGATGCCACTTTTGTACCCCTCGCAATCGCTAGGGCCTCCGCCAATTTGATAGTAGTAATTACCGATCTTAATTTTATTATCTCCATCTATGTTTTTCATGGCTCGACTGAGGCCTACCCCCAGGGCTTTACAGCTTTTATTGGAAGTAACACTGTCTTTGAGGTAAAGATTTGCAACCTGTGTACCGGTGTTCTCTGTCATAACTTTATATGTAACCTTATCGGCATCATCAAACGATAGCCTAACCCCCCAATCTTTTATGTCCAGATAGTTTGCGTAGGTTGAGGTATTTCGGTTAGAGTTGCTATTTGAATACCACGCATACCACCCAATAAATCCGAGCATCCCGACGATAACTAAAATTATTAATAATCTTTTATTTACGCCAATGCCCTTTTGGTTTTTCATAAGACCATTATGCCTTAAAATAGGTACTACTTAAAACGCAAATGCTTGGTACAGCATAGTGTACGAAGTTAGAATCATGATACAAGCTTATTCTATGCCTATCTTTTGACAGTATTTGCTAACATCACTCTGATTAATAGGCGTAAGGCTAGATTTGCCGCTCATATAAGTAACACCTTGATCCTCTGCTCTAATTGGCTTTGAACACTCATACACCCAACCACCAGCATCTTCAAAACTTGTTACATAATGCGGTTTAAACTGTAAATACGCTATAACACCTGAAATAATTAAAATAGCCAAAATAGTGATTATGATTAAAGTTTTTTTGCTTCTCATAAAACCAATATTATCACGCTTATGCTTGGTACAGCATAGTGTACGAAGTTAGAACTTTACTGGTTGTCTATTGAAGCACTATCAACTTCAGGCAATGATTTGACTTGTGCCAAATATTTATCTGCTATATTACGAGGTACGTATATATAGCCTACGCCGATGTCCATTACTGAAGTGCAAGGTATTGAGAGATTAACTTTCTTGAACAGGCCTTTCCAGTTTGCACAGCTATACTGACCAGCATCGGAATTTTTTAAGACAACATTTATTGATACGCAATAGCCAGGTACATCATTAAAATCAATGTTATCTTTAAGGCTTTGACATGCTTTAAACTGATCCGCAACTTCTTCTCCTGTTTCTTCGTTTTTTTGAACGGTTACAACACCACTTTCAAATGAACCCCATGAGGACTTTATTTTATTGGCACCAGTTTGCATTTTTGAACCCGTCAACTTATAAATAAATGACTCGGTTGAATTAGCCTTAATAGCTTTGGAAGTAATGGCTTGACCGCATATAACGCCCATGCTTAGATCTTTATCGTTCAGAAGTATTGATGGTTCCGTAAAAGTACAGCTAAAAGTTTGGCTGATATCACGATTTGTTTTATTTGAAATAGTAGTTTTGAGTTCAGTGGTTTCTGATGATGAAAGACGTGATATCGATGAAGATAAACAAATATTTAAACTGTCTTTATCTTTACACGCTTGAGAAGTTGGTTTGTAAGTCGAAGAGGATGACTTCAGGTTAGTTGATTGCATGTTTTTGACATAGAAGAAGGTTCCGGCAGTCGCAGAGATTATCAACAGAAAGAGAAGAAAAAGAACTAAATGCGCAAATCCTTTTTGGTTGCTTTTCATACGTCCTACTATAACGTTTATGGTTGGTAGTGTCTAAAATTACAAGGTGAATTTACAGATAAAAATGTATAAAGCGCATTATTAAAAGCAATGGCAATACCTATAACATTATAAAGATTTTATTACGGTTCGAATCTCGACAGGACTAAGTCAAAATCAGAACCATAAATTAACAGATTACAGATGAGTCCTATATAACGCAGAAATGGTACCCCGGGAGGGATGGTCGCTAGCACGACACGTAGTCGTTGTGCTCAAAGCTAAGAGGTAACTTCTGCGCGCAACTCCTTGGCGTCCGTACCCCCTCCTTCGGGGGTTCAAGTCTCTGCGAAACATCAAAGTAAATGACCCGACTAAAGCCGAGTCATTTACTTTGGTACAGCACGATTGTTGAGGTTAGAACTAAGCTTCTTATGTGAGTACCATCCCTCTTCTATTAGAAGAGTGTCGTAATTTTTTCTGACTTATATGGATAAACTCGCCAGGAACATCTAGTACCGAGGATGGATCATGTACTATGAATTCTTTATTTTTCTTGTCGTATCCGACTATTACAATTAAATGTCCGGCTTCATATTTTTTGTCAAGACGACTGAGATCTATGGAGAGAATAGGGGTGTGATCTTGACGTAACAAGAGTCTTACTAATACAAGCGGCAACCATCGATAAATTTTACCGTGCATTTTATATTTGGCTGCCAACTTTACCAGTGGTTTATAAAATATGCCCTCTATTTTGCCATCGGGCAGCTGCCTGAAAGCTCCAACTTGCACGGACTCTTGAGTCAACTCCCATAGCGTACGCTTATTGGTCTTTCCCTTAGAGTCACCAACCATTTTAAAACAACATACACCACAAATTTCTGGAATCCACTTTAAAAATTCTTTTTTTGAAGTACTGCCAAACTCCTCGACTGTCTTTGGTTTGGGTACATATATAATTTTCTGCATTGCTTCAATGATAGCAAAGAGAGAAGAGTCTTTATGAGGTTCTTCAACATAAGCGAAATGGTACCTCTCTACGACAAGGCTAGAACCTATTTTATCTCAAAATCCTAAATCTGTGCTAAATTGCTGCCCGTGCCAATTCCACCAGCCCCGCCGCCTGCGCCAGCAAAGCTGTCGCGCGCCCAGCCCAGCCAGGCCAACTTTTCGTATTTTTTAGATTTCCCCCGCCAAAAATTCCTTTTGATTTAGGAAAAAGTTAGCCTGGCTGGTCAGTTCGCCTGCCATAAATGCCAGAGGCGGCGGGGCTTCGTCCGTGCTGTCTTCAAGATTAGTCTTAATCCCAAAACATAGTGACGAAAACAAAGAACAATGCCAGCGGCGGCGACGCTGGCATATTCCGGCGCTTGCGCCGGAATAATAGCAGCTAGATTATTTGAGCGTTTCTACCAAGCTATCGCCAGCTTTGTAAAAGTGCTTGATGATTGCCATGGTCATACCGTGAGACATGCCTGAATGTCCCTGGTCGTCGAGTAATTGTTTTAGCTCGGCTTGGCTAGCGCCCTGACTATGTGCGCTCATCAAATCAATTGCTGCTTTTGAATCAGCACCGTGATATAGGTCTGTGGCTCTTGCTTCCAAACATTCTCGCCATTCGCCGTTAGTGTCCGGCTTAATGAGGTCTTTAGACTTCTCAACAAGTTCAGGTACTTCTTTTTTCGCTCGGTATTGCCCTTCAAACTGCTTGAGTTTATATTCTGCGCTGCGAGCGTCAGACTCTAAGCGAGTGTGCTCTTTGTAGCCCGCTTTGTCGTAGCCAAAATACTTTTCGTAAGCTCTATCAATTCCTAGCTCACCAATTTCTCTCGAGTTCATCGGTTCACCGTTAAAGTCAACCGTAACGTGCTCGCCGTTGAGATATGATTTGTACAAATCGTCGATGGCTTCTGATCTGTGCGAGCCGGCCATTACTTCGCCTTTTTTAGTTTCTTCCAAAAACTCCGTTTTACCCTCGCGCACGTATTTTTCATCGTGAGCCTCGTCCCAAGCTTTATTCTCGTCGTCCTCGTAAGTATCAGGAACATACGTTGCGTTGAACTCGTTGCGGCCAATGATGTAGCGGTCGGCTCCGACTTCGTCGGGCTTGTCGGGATCGTAAACAGTGGCAATTAGCGCGTCAGAGCCGCCAAACTGCTCCTCGCCCCAAGGCGCTACAATTTTGATAGGTCGGCCGGTCGGATTTGTAGTTATTCGCGCTTTGCCTTTGGCTTTGAATACGCCATCCTCGTCGGTTGCTTCGTAGCGAGAGTTAAACTTTCCGGACTTGAGAATGTATCGCTCGCCACCTGGGTTAGTTACGATAACATCACCAGGTTCGGCAGTGTTAGTTGTTTCCACGGTTCCGTCAGCAAGCACTGTCTGAAGCGATTCGCCGCCTTGTGCTACTTGCGCATTTACTTTTCCGAATTTTTTATAAATCGGTGCTTCGGATAATTTTGTAGTCCACTCGTCAGTTTGCAAGTCTAAACTTTGCGGCATGTCTGCCTGTTCACCGTGATTGTCAGCGTGTTCTACCTCTGGGATGGGTTCGCCGCCACTAACTTCAATATGCTGCGGCTCGGTCTCTGTTGGTTGTTGTCCTGCTAACTGCTGCTCCTGCGGTAATAATTCATCGGGGTTTGGCTGTTGTGGAAAATCTTCACTCATTACTGGTTCCTTATTTTAATTTTTTGTTTTTGTCAACTCAATTTTAAGTTTGACAGATTTTACCAGCTAATGTCAATAAGGAAATAACGGACTAACTTTTTCCTAAATCAAAAGGAATTTTTGGCGGGGGAAATCTAAAAAATACGAAAAGTTGGCCTGGCTGGGCTGGGCGCGCGACAGCTTTGCTGGCGCAGGCGGCGGGGCTGGTGGAATTGGCACGGGCAGCAATTTAGCACAGATTTAGGATTTTGAGATAAAATAGGTTCTAGCCTTGTCGTAGAGAGGCACCAAGATTGGACTTTTTAATTTTTCTGACGGCCGCGCAGCGGCCGAAAAAAGGGCGGCGCGGAGCGCCGACCAATGGTTTTTCTGGGGGGAATAAGAAAATGCGCGCGGCTTTAACCGCGCTTTCTTGTTTGACCGGCGCAGCCGGTTTTTGATTATGGCAATTGGAAGTTCTTGCTATAATGAAAGCGTAGCCAATCAACGAAAAGTCTATTTTTATGCCTTTTAATGGCCGTCTCGGTAATTTAGACTTTTCTAGATTGGTTACACCGGGACGGTCATTAAAGTTTGGAGGTAAAAATGAATCAAAAATATTATTTGTACGCTCGCAAATCCACTGACGTGGAAGACAAGCAAGTTTTATCAATTGATGCGCAGCTGGTTGAGCTGCGCGAGTTTGCCAAGCACGAAAATTTACATATTGCCGCCGAGTTTATCGAAAAGCAATCAGCCAAAGCGCCCGGCCGCCCAGTTTTTGGCAAATTGTTAGCCGAAATTGAAAAGTCCGGCGGCAATATTCTCGCTTGGCACCCTGACCGGTTAGCGCGCAATTCAGTTGACGGCGGCCAAATCATTTATTTGCTAGACGGCGACAAACTTGCTGGTTTGAAATTTCCAACGTTTTGGTTTGAAAACACGTCGCAAGGCAAATTTATGCTGTCGATAGCCTTCGGCCAGTCAAAATATTATGTAGATAATTTGGCCGAAAATACGAAAAGAGGCTTGCGCCAAAAAGTGCGGCGCGGCGAGTATCCGGGCCCAGCGCCGGTTGGTTATATAAATGATATTCGCACTAAAACGATTGTCGTTGACAAGCGCCGCGCGCCGCCGGTTGTTGCTGCATTTGAGCTTTACGCACAAGGCAACCAATGCTTGCAAAACATTGCCGATTTTTTGGCTAGCAAAGGCGTGAAAACGCGCGGCGGCTTGCCCTTAAAGAAAGATCAAGTGAAGTGGTTGCTGACAAATCCGTTTTACTACGGACATTTTCGCTACGCTGGCGAAGTCCATGAGGGCAAGCACGACGCGATAATTTCGAAGAAATTATTTGACGCTGTGCAGGCGGTAGCCGCTAAACGCGGCCACAAGCAGAAAAGTACAATCAAGCCGCAAGTCTTTTGCGGTTTGCTGAGCTGCGGTAATTGTGGCTTGAGCGTTACCGCCGAAAAGAAAGTTAAACATCAAAAGAATGGCAATGTTCATGAATATATTTACTATCGTTGCACCAAAAAGCGCAAAGATTTTAGATGTTTAGAACCAGCAATAACGCAAAATAAGCTAGCTAATCAACTAGCTAGCTTGCTAGCGGACTATGCCATGCCTACGGCATGGGCTAGCAAACTTGAAACAATGCTAGCGAAAGACGAACAAAAAGCTAGCGAAGCCAGCAAAGACTTTATCGCTAACGCCGAAGCTAGAATTGCTAGCTTGCAAAGCAAGCTCCAGCGACTCTTAGATGGTTATTTAGATCAGGACATTGACCAACAAACTTACCGTGCCAAGCAAGCCAAGTTAATGTCCGAAAAGAAGTCACTGGAAGAAAAAGTTAGCAAGCTAACGCTTGCTAGCAATTCTTGGATTGAACCTATGCGAAACTGGATTAGCTTCGCTAGTTCAATCAGTAAAATCGCCATAAGCTGCGAGCCAGTGGCGATGAAGCAAGCATTATTGCAAATTGAAGGATTGAACCTCTTTTTATCAAACAAGAAAGCGCGGTTAAAGCCGCGCGCATTTTCTTATTCCCCCCAGAAAAACCATTGGTCGGCGCTCCGCGCCGCCCTTTTTTCGGCCGCTGCGCGGCCGTCAGAAAAATTAAAAAGTCCAATCTTGGTGCCCCGGGAGGGATTCGAACCCCCGACCTAATGGATAGAAGCCACTCGCTCTAATCCGCTGAGCTACCGGGGCACAGCTTTTTGCTTTGCAAAAAGCATTTTACATTTTTCAATTCACAATTCACATTTATTTACCAACTGTCATTTTTCAGATTAGACAAATGCTAAATGAAAAATAATTGGTAAATGGTAAATCGGTAATTGTTAAATGTTTTGTTTTAGCAAAGCGTGGTGCGGGATACCGGAGTCGAACCGGTCTCCTCAGTTTGGAAAACTGATATATTAGCCGATATACGAATCCCGCCCACTCTGCTAAGCCGAAGTTAGGCTTCAAACTTAACAGAGGTAAATTATATCAGTTTAGTTGGGTCTAAGCCACTGGACGTCGTCAATGTAGGCCAAGAGGCCAGAGTTAGCGACTACTATTACCTGTAAACTGGCTTGTTTGACATTGGCGGAACTTGGCAAGTATTGGAAGCTAATGTTGTCGGCGGAAACAACGTTCTTATCAGTCTTGTACTGCCCGGAAATCCAGTTGCCATTGGCATCGTACTCGTCAATGTAGAATCCAACCACACCGCTGGTTATCTGCTTGATATTCAGGTAACTATTTATCGTGTAGGCGGTGCCAGAAGTAACCGCTATTTTAGGCGAGAACAGATGGGCATTTTTGGTAGTTGACTGAGCCGCATTATTAATACCGTGCACCTGGGTTTATATTTGGTTGGGGCCAATGTTTACGATGTTCGTAAATTTAGGAGTATGCGCCGTAAAGTTGCGCCAAATTCCAAGATAAAAACTTTGGTCAGTGTCCTGATACCGGCTTTTAATGAGGAAAAGGTGATAGAGCGGAGCCTGCAATCAGTCTGGAATAACACCTACGACAATATCGAGGTTATAGTTATCAGCGATGGTTCTGTGGATAATACTGTTGCTGCGGTCCAGCGTTTTATTCGCAGCCGCACACGGGTTTACAGCCAGACTACCCCGAAAATTGTCAGGACCAAAAATGGTTTAAAAAGAATTTGGCAACGTGGCCAAACACCTGTATATCGCCGCATCAAGCTGGTAGAGCAGCGCAATGGCGGTAAAGCCTCAGCTCTAAACAACGGGTTACGCCATCACGCCAATGGCCAGTTAATAATGACTCTGGATGCCGATTCACTGCTGCATAAGCGGGCTATTGCCAATGCCGTAAGATACTTTGATGACCCATCGGTTGCCGGAGTGGCCGCCAATGTCAGAGTTATAGAGGAGCATACTGTACTGGGTGTTTTGCAGCGGTTTGAGCACATGATCGGCTACCGTTCCAAGAAGTTTTTCAGCATAACCAACTGCGAGTTAATTGTTGGCGGTGTGGTCTCTACTTATCGCCGTGACATCTTAGACACGGTTGGGCACTACGACACCGACACCGTAACCGAGGATATCGGCTTAAGTATGAAGATCGCTGCCCGGGGCAATCTAAAGAACCGTTTAATCTATGCCGCTGACGTGGCAGCCATGACCGAAGGTGTGGGCAACCTCAAAACTTTACTTAAGCAACGTTATCGCTGGAAACTAGGTAATCTTCAAAATATCGTAAAATATCGCAGGTTAGTATTTTCTCTTGACCCTACATACAGTAAAACACTTTCGTGGTATCGCTTGCCCATGGCTTTCCTGGGTGAACTGATGCTCCTGCTGGAACCTTTTGCGCTGGGTTACGTATTCTACCTGTCACTTCATTTTATGAGCCTATCATTGCTACTGGGAGCCTATATGACCATAACAGTCTATATAATTCTTACTATATTACCCGATGAGCATCTGTCGCTATGGGGAAAAATTAAGGGCTCGCTGCAGGCGCCATTTCTGTACTTTATTTTCTATATTATGAATATAGTGCAACTAGTAGCAATCGTTAATTGTATTTTGCGTCCGGGCAAGATTCTTACATTGTCAGACAATAAAAATGTCTGGATATCTCCTGAGCGCGCCGGTAAAAAAGCAGCATCTTTCTCTTAAAAATTCTAAGCTTCGCGGATAACTTCTATATGCGCGCCGAGACTATTTAGGCGGTCGGCCAAGTCTTCGTAGCCTCGGTTGATGGTATAGACATTACGTAGCATGGAGACTCCTGGGGCTGCTAACATGCCGATAAGCAACATAACGGCCGGCCGAAGTCCACTGGGAGTAACAACGTCTGTTGCGCGCCATGCAGTTGGGCCTTCTATAAAAACTCGGTGTGGGTCAGCAAGTTCCAGAGTAACACCGATCTTTTTCATCTCGGTGTACATTAGAGCCCTATCTTCATACACCCAGTCATGGATTAGGGTCCGGCCCTTGGCCACGGCTACTATTGGCACAAAGTAGGGAAGGTTATCAATATTTAAGCCGGGGTAAGGCCGTCCGTACAGTTTTTCTTCCGGCGCTTTGAGCTTGCCATTATGGCGGTAGATAGTAATGTCGGCTAAGTTGGTATGGCCGTTATTAGCTTTGTAGGTATCGCTTTGCCTATATTGTAGGCCCATTTTCTCGAGCTTGAGGAGTTCCAACTCTAAAAATTCAATGGGCGCGCGCCTGATGATTATCGAAGAATCGGTAGTAACAGCTGCCGAAATAAAAGTCATTGCTTCAACCGGGTCTTCACTGGGGGAGTATGTTACAGATTTTTTAATATCGCGGACACCATGGATCGTTAAGGTGGTACTGCCGATACCGTCTATTTTAACCCCCAGTTTTTGTAAAAAGAAGCAAAGGTCTTGAATTGCATAGTTGGCACTGGCCATTTTAATTACTGTTTCGCCATCAAACCTAGCAGCAGCCATTATCATGTTTTCAGTTACGGTATCTCCGGATTCGTAAAGAACTACAGGACGCTTAGGCAGTCGTCTTCGAACATTAACGTTATAATGTCCGTTTTTGGCGACAATATTCGTTCCAAATTCCTCTAATCCGTAAATATGGGGTAATACACTGCGCCTGCCAATTTCGCAACCACCCGCGTATGGAATCTTAAATTCGCCGTAATCGTGCATGAGAGGTCCGACCATCATTATTACGGCGCGGGTTTTTCTGGCTGCTTCTTGGTTTATTTTATCTAGGTTTAGCCTAGCTGGGACCTTGATTTCCAAATCACTTTCGTCTACCCAGCGTACGTGTGCACCAATGCTTGTAAGGACTTCTATAATCCGGTTAACTTCTTCAATCTTAGCGACTCTTTTGAGGCGAGTAGTACCTTTATTGAGCAGGCTGGCGCACAGTAATGCCACAGCGGCGTTTTTGGAGGTTTTCAGTGTTATTTCGCCGTGGAGACGGTGGCCCCCGTCTATCCGTAAATTAACTGCGCTATTGATACTGATTATCTGTTTGTTTAAGACGTCACTGATGCGTCCCAAAGTTTCCAAGCTAAGGTTTTGCTTGCCGTGCTCTATACGGTTAACAGCCGATTGGCTAGTACCTAACTGGTGGGCAAAGGTTGCTTGGGTAAGCCCTCGCTCTTGCCGTATCCGGTGGATGAGACGGCCAACCTTCTGGTTAGTTTCGCGCATACGCCAACAATAATACCACATAGGGTATAAATGGTTTGGACATAAAATTACAACCAATTGTCAGTCGATAGTTGCTAAAATAGGGTCATGATATAGCTGACTCAAGCTCCCGCCTCATGTAGTATTAACCATAACGAGGGTTTGAGATGAATGACAAAGACATATATAAACTGATACTTGCTGAGCACAATCGGCAAAGCCATAATTTGCAGATGATTCCAAGTGAGAATCACGCCTCAGCCGATGTATTTAAGGCGCTGGGTAGTATTTTGACCGACAAGTACTCTGAGGGCTACCCAGGCCAGCGTTACTATGGTGGCTGTGAGGTGGTCGATAAAGTCGAGAACCTTGCTAGGGATCGGGCTAAAGCTCTTTTTGGTGTTAGTCATGCTAACGTTCAACCTTATTCTGGTTCTCCGGCGAACAGTGAGGTCTATATGGCGCTGCTTGACCCGGGGGACACCATTATGGGCCTGGCTCTTTCATTTGGTGGGCATCTGACGCACGGTCATAAAGTTAGTGCGTCCGGTATATTTTACCGTTCGGTCCAGTATGAGACGGGTAGCGATGGCTATTTGGACTATGATGTAATTGCAAAAATGGCTCAAAAAGAAAAACCAAAAATACTGGTTGTTGGTGCGACCGCCTACCCACGTATCTTTGACTGGCAACGACTAAGGGTAATTGTCGATAGTGTTGGTGCTTGGATGTTGGCGGACGTATCACATATTGCTGGTTTGATTGTTGCCGGTGAGCATCCTTCGCCGGTTGGGATTGCTGACGTTGTAATGACAACGACTCACAAAACACTAAGAGGTCCCCGTGGAGCCATGATTCTGTGCAGTGGCAAGCCCTCTACGCCATTAAAAAAGGTAGAACGCATCAAAGAAAATCTCCCAACCTTGATTGATCGTGCTGTTTTTCCTGGTATGCAAGGCGGCCCGCATAATCACCAGACGGCGGCAATCGCTGTCGCCCTACGTGAAGCAGCTCAGCCGGATTTTAAAATATATGCCCGCCAAATTGTGAGCAATGCCAAAAAACTTGCACTAGAGTTAAAGGCACGAGGTTTTGAATTAGTTACTGGTGGAACGGACAATCACTTACTACTGGTTGATCTAACTAATATCGGCGTTTCGGGTAAAGAAGCTGAGGATGCACTTAACAAGGTTGGTATTACAGTCAACAAAAATACCGTGCCATTTGATCCTCGGGGCCCATTTGACCCAAGCGGCATCCGTTTGGGAACACCGGCTGTCACTTCACGCGGCTTAAAGGAAGATGACATGACTACCGTGGCCGAATGGATACTACAAGCAATCAAGGGCCGGGCAGATAACAAAAAGCTTGACTTGTTAAGTAATGAGGTTAAGAAGTTTGCTTTGCGGTTTCCTTTGCCAAGTGACCAAAAAGTTTAGAGTTCATAGTTTTCGGGTTACAGTTAAAAAATTCTTAACTACCCACTACCAACTAGCTACGGCAATAGTTCGGGTTCTTGTTCTAAAGTAAGACCAAAAAGTTCTTGGACTTTATCGACAATTTTTTGTTTAAAGCTTAGTAAGTCAGCCGTAGTTTTGGCGTGCTCGTTGACTAACACCAGAGCTTGAGTAGGCCAAGTTGACATACCAGTTTCATCGTCGTGCACACCTTTAAAACCAGCTTCTTCCACTAGCCAAGCGGCTGCTAATTTTATTCTTCCGTCCTTTGTTGGCCAGCCTTTAACCTCTGGGTATTTCTGTTTCAGGCTGTCAAACTGGTCTTGATCAATAAAGGGGTTGGTAAAAAACGATCCGTTATTAGCAATTTCGGCTGGGTCTGGCAGCTTGCTACTACGAATATTCATAACGGCATCACGGATCACTTTGGAGTTAAGTTCGCTAATTTTGTGTTCGCTAAGGTAATTTTTGAGGGATTCATAAAATGGTGGTATAGGCGATTTTTTACTCAGCTTTATAGTTATGCTGGTAATAATAAATCTTCCTTTGTCAGCCTTCTTAAAACGGCTTGTGCGATAGCCAAAACCACATTGGCTGGCGATGATAGAACCAAACGCGTTTGTCTCATCGTCATATACGCCCACCTCTATCAAGTTATTGGATAGCTCGGCCCCGTAGGCCCCTATATTCTGGACTGGTGCCGCGCCTGTGGTGCCTGGGATTAGTGACAGAAATTCTATGCCGCTTAAACTTTTTTCCACTGTCCAGCCAACCACCTCATCCCATATCTCACCGCTCGCGATATGTATGGTCGCGCTATCTTCATCCTCGTTCAGTATTTGTTTACCAAGGATTTTATTAACAATAACCAGCCCGCTAAAACCTTCGTCGCGCCAAACTATATTGCTGCCCGAGCCAATAACCATAAAAGGGACGTTTTGGTGTTTGGCCCATTCAATTAAGACGGGAATATCGTTTTCTTCATAAGCTTCGGCCAGCCAACGCGCCTGGCCGCCCAAACGCATGGTGCTGTAATCTTTTAAGCTGATATTTTCTTTGATATCCACTGCCAACCATTATAAACCGTACGCTCAGCTCTTGCCCAGCACCTAGCTCTGGTACTTCGCCATAGGCGAACCTTATTTGCCAAAGGCAAATATAATCAGAGCTAGGTGCTGGGCTTGCGATTGGTTCGTAAACACCGGTACAATATGTGGGTATGGATGAACAAAACCCAACTAGCCCTTTCCGTCCGCTTGGTAAAAAACTAAAAGCCCTGCGTAGCCGGGCCAACGAGACCCTAGCCGAAGCCTCTGGAGCTGTAGAAATTGACGTGCGCCAACTAGCCAGTTATGAATTAGGCCAAGCTCGTCCCAGCGAGGACGTTCTGCTACTTTTAATAAGTCACTTTGGGGCCCTAGACGATGACGCCGTGCGGGTCTGGGAGCTTGCCGGTTATGGCACTAGCAAACTACCGGTTGTCCACATGGTTAGTGACGAGCCGCTGATGCAACAGGCTTCTACTAGTATGGATTCACGCATCTTGTTTACTGATGTAGTTGACGTTGTGGTTAGTAACTACGGCGTGGTCATGAACTTTATGCAAAGTGCCGGTTCTACAACTAAGCCGTCTGTGGTCTCAAAAGTGGGGATGAGCCGTGAGCATGCCAAGAGTATCCTACGGATATTACAGATAACACTGGCCCAGACTGAGCATAATGTTCAAAATCTGCCTAAAAAATTGGCTGCGCCAGACAGCTCTTCACCTGACGAGCGAAGTATAAACTGATATAATTAACCTGTTATTTCTTTGCGCCCGTAGCTCAGCTGGATAGAGCGTGTGGCTTCGAACCACAAGGCCGGGGGTTCAAGTCCCTCCGGGCGTACCAAAACCAGACTTTGATTATTATTTGAGATTTTTTGACGGGCGGCGCACAGCACCGCCCAGTGTGGTTTCAGGGGAGATTTCGTATTTTGAGCTACAGCCAGGCAGAGGCGGCGGGCAGAAAGGGTAAGGTTCGAGCCGAAGATTTTTCGGCTCATGACCTTTTTGGCAAAAAGGTCATTGTTTTCGGCGACTAAACAGAGGTCAGTGGCCTCTGCAATCCAGGATTTCATAGGTTCTATCCAGCCAGTCTGCTTTTGTTCAAGACGGACAATTTGTTCTTCCAGCGACTTTTTGTTGGACATAAATTCAGATTTCTTGTTTCGGTATGTTTCTTGCTCAATGTCTTGGTCTAGGTAGCTGTCTAGCAGTCGCTGGAGCTTGCCGGAAAGGTTTTGGATTTTTGTTCTAGCTTCTTGAACAAAAGCAGCACAGGATTGGGCGGCTTGTTTACTATCTTTTTCCAACATTTCATTTAACTTAGCCGCCAAATCGGCTGGCAAAGAAACTGTTTGGAGTAATGCGGATATTTGTTTGTCTAGTTCTTCTTGGCGAACACAAGGTTCAGGACATTTAATTGTTTTGTGCTTTTTGGTGCATCTGTAATAGATATATTCATGCACATTGCCATTCTTTTGGGTTTTAGCCTTGTATTCGCCGGTTATGCCCATTCCACAAGTACCGCAACTCAGCAGGCCGCAAAAGATTTGTGGTTCACTTTTAGCCTTCTGCGGCCTGCCACGAAGCTTCAGAACTTCCTGAACATCATCAAACAGTTTCTTGGTAATGACTGGCTGGTGTTTGCCTTTATGCAGCTCACCACAGTAGCGAAAATACCCATAGTAAAAGGGATTACTAAGAATGTACTTAACTTGGTCTTTGGTTAGCGGCTTACCAGTTCTGGTAGTAATCCCTTTGCTTGCCAGAAAGTCTGCTATATCCCCCAGTCGGCTATTATTTTTGGCATAAAGTTCACAAGCCTGGCGGACAAAAACAGACTTCCATTTGTCTACTACAATAGTTTTTGTCCGCACATCATTGATGTAGCCAACTGCTGCTATGCCGGGATACTCACCCCGCCGGACTTTTTGGCGGAGTCCCCTTTTGGTATTTTCGCTAAGGCTGTCTACCATATATTTGCTTTGCCCAAAGGCAATACTAAGCATAAATTTCCCTTGTGAAGTATTCTCAAACCAAAAGCTGGGAAATTTAAGCGCTAATAATTGCCCGCAGTCCAGAAGATAAACAATTTTGCCACCATCTACAGAATTGCGAGCTAACCTATCTGGATGCCAGGCTAAAATGCCGCTGGCTTCGCCAGCCTCAATTCTATTCAACACTTCATTAAATATAGGTCGGCCTGGCATTTTTGCCGAGCGCTTTTCGATAAACTCATCTGTTATTTCCAGATTTTCCTGTTTGGCAAAAGCTCGCAATTCTGTTAGCTGCGCCTCAATACTTAAAATCTGTTTATCTTCTGTGTCAGTAGACTTGCGGACATACAAAAAGAATTTTTGTTGCATAACTAACCCTCCAACTTAAATGGCCGCCCCTGGTGAGCCCACAATGATTGCTCAATGCGGCCAAGGACGACCATTAAAAAGAACAATCATATTGTGGGCTCAATTTCAGTATAGCAAAAATTCTTTTTATCTTTGGGCGAAGCAAATTTCTGTCGCCGAAAACAAGAACCTCACTCTTTCTGCCCGCCGCCTCTGCCTGGCTGTAGCTCAAAATACGAAATCTCCCCTGAAACCACACTGGGCGGTGCTGTGCGCCGCCCGTCAAAAAATCTCAAATAATAATCAAAGTCTGGTTTTGGTACGACTCTACGAAGCCGCTAGAACCTATTTTATCTCAAATGTTTGATTGCTGCCGAGCTCAGCCCCGCCGCCTGGGCCGCCTTCGGCGACTTAGGCCCCAGTAGAAAATGTCCTGTTTTTCTTTTTAATCTGGTCGGCCCGAATTTTTTAATAAGGAATTGTTCTTGTTTTCTGCTGTGGTTACGCGCTGAGACCAGCGCGCAGACGGCGGGGCTTCGCTACAAGCCCGCTGGACAAAAATGCCCTCTTTCATTTTTTGTCCGCTCGCTGAAAAAAGAGGAATAGTTTGTAAAATAAGAAGCCCTCTTTGCTATGATGAGAGAAGTCCATACTGGTTATAAAGTCGGTGAAAGTAGTTCTAGAACTTTGTTCACTATGCTGTACCAAACACAAGCGTTTTAGATGGCCTATAGATATGGTGTTTATCCGACCTACGGAGTTGTAAGGGCTATCGAGAAGCCTATTGCAAATCCGATCATAAACATACCAAACATGTACGCCTTCTTATTCTCGATTTTCATGGGAGCTATACAAGCCACAATGACACTGCCAAAAATCAAGCCGCTGATTAAGCCTTGGGCTAAGTCGTTCATGCTGTTTTCTACATCAACCTAATATCTATGTTAACCTACTCACTTCCGTCGCCCACGTAACTCCGGGTCGGATTTATCATGTACGATGCCGATCTCTACTGCAAGCTTAACGCTGTCAACGAATTGTAAGGTTTTGTTTATGCTAAAGTAATAGTTATTATCTAATAAATAACTCTGGGGGTTTGTGTGCTTAAAAGTTTCGGGCAATTTATAGTAAAGTGGCGCTGGTTGGTTATTGGAACCTGGTCAATAGCGGGCGCCCTAATCGTTTCGTTATCGCCAAACATACAAGACTATACAAATAACGACCAGGCCAGTTTCCTGCCGTCATCATATGAATCAGCCGAAGCTCAAAAATTAGCCAAGGAGGCTTTCCCGCAGTCTGGCGAAAGCTCGGCGCTCATTGTCTTCAAACGTACTGATAATAAGCCGTTAACCGCTGATGATAAGACCTCGATTACGCAAGGTGTTACGGGTTTAAACGCGCAAAAAATCGATAAAGTTAAAGGTGCCATAACCGGCCAACAGCAGCTTTCCCCTGATGGTAAAGTCCAGCTGGCACGGGCCAGCTTGAGCGGCCAACCCCGGGATGAAAAAACCTTAGATGCGGTTAAGGCTGTCCGGTCGTACTTATCCGATACCTTTAGCGGTACGGGTATAGAACATGCAACAACCGGCCAGGTGGCCGTACTCCTAGATACCCAGGATAGTTTCTCCAAGGCTCAAAAGATAGTTGGCATAGTGACAATCCTTCTGATACTTGTGTTGCCTGGCATCATATTCCGAAGCCCTATCGCAGCCTTTCTGCCAGTGGTGTCTGTCAGTATTGTATTCTTAATATCAAATTCAGTGCTTGCTCTGGCAGCAAAAATATTCGACTTTGAACTAAGCGCTCAGCTGAACTCTCTGCTAATCGTTGTGCTGTTCGGTATCGGCACTGACTATATACTGTTTCTTCTGTTTCGTTACAGAGAAAAACTCCGTTCGGGTAACCATACGAGAGGCGCGGTAAGTTTCGCTTTAAGCCGGGCCGGTGAAGCCATATTCTCAGCCGCGCTGGTGGTTATAGCGGCCTTTAGCGCGCTTTTCTTCGCGAAACTTGGTAGTTTATCTGCTTTAGCTCCAGCCTTGGTAATTTCTGTCTCAGTCATGTTGATAGCCAGCTTAACACTAGTACCGGCTTTGTTGGCAATTGTGGGTGAGAGAATTTTTTGGCCATCAAAAAAATGGATGAGTGCTCCACAGGGTTCCATATCGAAGAACGTTGGTGGCTTCGTCGCCCGAAAGCCCGGTACAGTGTCGGTTGCGGTACTCATACTATTGATAGCACTTAGCAGCGGTATTTTCTCGTATAAAGGAGATTTCGATATTGCCAGCTCCCTACCCGAGAACGTCGAGTCCGTACAGGCTCTTAACAGCTTGAAGGCTTCATTTCCGGAGGGTGCTTCAAGTCCTACGAACGTTTATGTATTCGGCAGTGACCCCCTCGATCAGAACAGGCTTGGGGAGTTGGTGGCTAATCTTAATAATACGAGGGGCGTAGCCAATACCCTTCCTGCCCAGCTTTCACCCGACGGCAGAAGTGCTAATATAACTGTCATTCTTAAAGAAGATCCATCCTCCGATAAAGCCCTCGGTGACGTAGCTGGTCCTATCCGGGATACGGCCCATGCAGCTGATATCCCCGGCAAAATCCTGGTCGGTGGCGAAACGGCAACCTTCGCCGATATAAGAGCAGCCACAAACCGTGACCTCAGTGTCATCCTGCCGGTTGCGGCTGGATTAATTTTCATTATTCTTGCCATACTGCTTCGAAGCCTGGCCGCCCCTATAGTCATGCTTCTTATCGTGGGGCTGGTTTACGCGGCAACTCTCGGTACTGCCACCTACCTATTTACCGGCATAGGTGACGCTGCCGGCCTGACATTCTTCTTGCCGATAATCCTGTATGTTTTCGTAGTGGCAATCGGTACGGATTACAATATCCTTACCGCGACTAGATTGCGCGAAGAAAACACTGAAGGCCATGATCCTCGCAAAGCAGCCGATATGACTATCGAGCATAGCTCAGCAACGGTCATCTCGGCGGGAATTATCCTGGCCGGAACATTCCTATCCTTAGCCTTTACCGGCATCAGCCTGTTGAGCCAAATGGGCCTGTCGGTATCAATCGGTATCGCTCTTGCGGCGTTCCTGGCATCCATCATACTGCTCCCCAGTCTATCCGCGCTAATTGGTAAGCGTTTCTGGTGGCCAAGCAGCGGGCGGGCCAGGAGATAAAAAGGTCAATGCGTAGCGCTGAATCATCACTAGAATCGCAGCTTGCCAGCTTAACTGCCCGTTTTGTCATGCTATTGCAGCAGAAACCATATGAGGCGGTTGATGAACATCTGACTTTACTAAGCTACCGGGCAGCCTTCCTGATGTATTTCAATAAAACCTCGAAAATGACAATGAAAGAGATCGCGGCTAACCTGCAAGTCACCATGCCGAGCGCAACGCTGTTAATAGAAAGATTGGTAGAGAGAAAATATGCTTTGCGCGAGCAAGACGAAAACGACAGAAGGCAGGTGCGGGTGTATCTATCCAGTTCAGGCGAATCGCTGGTAGCCAATAAGTTAAAGATTGAAAGGCGTCGCTTTGAAGAAATATTACATATGCTGACGGATGATGAGAAAAAGGCGGTATTAAAGTTTTTTGATATAGCTTTTGATAAATTGACCTCAAAAGTTTCTGCCAGAAATAAAAGCGTCTAACTTGCTCTCGCGAGTAGAAATGCCAGTTTGCTGTTAACAATATTAAGGTGACTTGGCGTTTGGTACTCGGCCGGGACATTCTTTCTTTTTAAGAAGGAAAAAGTCGTTATTCTGCTGGGCTTCCGCGCTTAAAAAGCCAAGCGCGAAGGCGACGGGGCTTCGCTTCCGGCTCGGGCGCGGCGGGAAGGGGGATTCCGCCGCGCCCTCGCTTCGACGACGAAATTTTGTGCCGAATAAAAAAATTGTTAATTCCCACATTCAAAATACAATGTGCGGAAGTTAGACTTTTCCTACTTGTATGATATTTAAATATCTGTTAATGTGATGCGTATATGGTAAAAAAGAACGGCGAACAATTTCACGGAACGGCTACTATCGGCGCAAAAGGGCAAGTAGTAATTCCCTCTGAAGCACGCGAAGCAATGGGCCTCAAAAAAGGAGACAAGCTCCTTGTGTTTGGTATGGGATGCGACATGGTCGCATTTTCTAAATTATCAAAGGTCGAACAATTTGCGTCGCATCTTTCTAGTCGGTTAGATGCGATCCGCGAGGTTATTAAAAAGAGTAAATAAAAAATATTATGGATAACACGATAAAAATCAAAGTCATTATCGGTAGCACGAGGCAGGGTCGTTTCAGTGAAAAACCGGCGCAGTGGATTTTTGAGGAACTGAAGCAACAGAAAGGCGTTGAAGTGGAGCTTCTGGATTTGCGCGATTATCCGATGCCGTTTTTTGACGAATCGATGCCGCCTTCAACGGCCGGTGGTAAATATTCAAACGAAATCGTCAAAAAGTGGGCGAAAAAAATAAACGATGGAGACGCGTTTATCATCGTTACGCCTGAATACAACCATGGCTATCCCGCGGTGTTTAAAAATGCCCTGGATGTACTTTACCCGGAGTGGAACAGGAAAGCGGTCGGTTTTGTAAGTTATGGAAGCGCGCTCGGAGCGCGCTCGGTTGAGCAGCTTCGCCAAGTCGCGGTCGAACTTCAAATGGCGCCGATACGAAACGCCATTCACATTCCTGTTGATATCTTTATGGCGGTCATGATGGGAAAAGGACCGACCGGACCTGAAATGTTCAAGCCAATCCGCGAGGGCGTGATGGGAGATCGCGTGCAAATATTCTTTGATGACCTTCTCTGGTGGGCAAAAGCGCTTCAAGCGGCGCGGACACAAAGCGTGTAATATTCTTTAACACAACTATGAAAATTGCAATTTTTGGAGCCACAGGCGGAACGGGAAAAGAACTCGTCAAGCAAGCCTTAGAACAGGGACATGAAATCACCGCTCTTGTACGTAATCCTCAAAAACTTTCCTTCACCAATAAAAGAGTAAATATCATCGAAGGCGATGTCTTGAATAAGGATGATGTGTCAAAAACGATTCAAGGCAACGATACGGTACTTGTAGCATTGGGTGTCAAACCGCCTTCCAAAGCGAAAGTGGTGGGACCGGGTACCGAGAACATCATAGAGGCAATGAAAAGGTACGGGGTTAAGAGGCTGGTCATTGAATCGGCGTTTTTTATGGATGAGAAGGCTAGACAAAAAACCTTTACTAAAATTCTGACGAAAACCCTCATGAAAGGCCCTTATGCTGACAAATTAATACAAGAAGAAGTCGTGAGGCAGAGTGGCCTAGAATGGATTATTGTCCGGCCGGTAGGTCTGAAAAACGGTCCCAAAACCGGAAAATATAATTCTGGAGAAAACCTGAAGTTGAAAGGGCTTTTTCAGACTATCTCACGGGCTGATGTCGCTGATTTTATGTTGGCTCAGCTCAACTCCAATGCAAATGTCAATAAAGCGGTTATGGTGTCAAGCCAATGAGTAAGAGCCCGCCCATAGTCAAAAAGGAAACTACTTTTACCTCTGCCGGTAAGGACTACAAGCTATTTATGGCCAAGCCCGGCCACCCCAAAGCCGCCGTGATCGTTATTCATGAAATTTGGGGGCTTAATAATGATATCAAACGGATTGCCAGCCAGTTCGCCGAGGCTGGTTTTTTGGCTGTAGCCCCTGACCTGTATTCTCAACATTCACCTGTCAGGGTGGTGATGGACGCGGTATTCGCTAGGGTTTTCGGCAGTACTTTCAAAGAACACGTCCTGCTGGCACTGCGGGATTTAGTCGATTTCATCCATAAAGATTATGGTATCCAACCCGGCAAGATTGGTATAACAGGCTTTTGCTTCGGTGGCACCTACACCTATCTTTATACGACCCGCTATCACGACATCGGCGCGGCCGTTCCCTTTTACGGGCAGAACCCGCCGCTTGATGAAGTCAAAAAAATAAATACTCCGATACTGGCTTTTTATGGTAAGAACGATAAATTCCTTATGCCCAAAGTGCCGGCACTGGTTAAAGCCTTTACTAAAGCCAAAACTAAATTTACGCATATTGAATATGAAGATGTCGGCCATTCATTCATGAACAAAAAACTGCCCGGGACGTATAAGCCTAAGGCCGCCCGGGATGCCTGGCGGCGAAGCCTGGGCTTTTTGCAGCAGAATACCGGAGCGGCCTAATGAGCGGCTCCGCCGAATACATTCCGGGCGTATGTAACATCGGTCCGGCCGAGCGGGCCAGGCGGCGGCGAGCCGGTATTGCCAGTCTAATTATTTCAGCCGCGCTTTTGGCGCTACTGTTGTCTACGGATGCCGCCAAACCTTGGCGGCTACTGCTAATCATTACCGTCGCGTCGGCGGCCAGCGGCTTTTTGCAAGACGCTATGCACTTTTGCGCCGGCTTCGGCTTCAAGGGTCTGTATAACGTAATTAACAGCGCCGGCATAACTGAAGACGTACAACTTGAAGAGTTCCGCCGCAAGGACCGGCGCAAGACACTGCAAATCGCGGGGCTGTCACTGTTAACCGGCATCGGCGTGGCTCTGGCCAGTCTATTAATTTAAGAAAATGGGCCAGATACGTCCGTATGGCAATCGTGCTTGATATCGTCGTTAAGTAATTATGCGATAGAATAATAAAACAAGTACGGATCTAGGTCTCGTCTAGCACAGGGTACCAGTTTTCTCTCTTCTTTTTTCAGCGAGCGGACAAAAAATGAAAGAGGGCATTTTTGTCCAGCGGGCTTGTAGCGAAGCCCCGCCGTCTGCGCGCTGGTCTCAGCGCGTAACCACAGCAGAAAACAAGAACAATTCCTTATTAAAAAATTCGGGCCGACCAGATTAAAAAGAAAAACAGGACATTTTCTACTGGGGTTGGGTCGCCGAAGGCGGCCCAGGCGGCGGGGCTGAGCTCGGCAGCAATCAAACATTTGAGATAAAATAGGTTCTAGCGGCTTCGTAGAGTCGTACCATCTTTAGATAAGCTCAGGCTTAGGATTTAGTTGATTTAAAAAGTCCGGAACTATTCCGGACTTTTTAAATTTAAAAGCCTCTCGTTTTATTTTTTAAGAGCTGGGATAGCCTTAATCTTAAGAACAATATTTTTCTTAGTTTTTTTGAACTTTTTTGAGAAGTTCTTTCTAAAATTTTTAGTGCGAGCGATAACCTGTTTCCTGAAGATTACTCCGGCGACTATCAGCGCGGCGATAAGTATGCCAATGTAGGGCCATACGGAGCTGCCATTATCTGGTTTAGTTGTCTTAGCTACTGCCGGGGCAGCCTTTTTTTCAGCTTTGACAACTGGAGCTGCGGCCGGAGCTGGAGTGGGAGCTGGTGCTACTGGGGCACGAGCAACTGGTGCGGAAAAACTGAAGCTGCTCGCAGCTGCCCCGCCGTTTCATACGTTTGTACCTTGGCCATCGCTGGCGGTAATCTGTGAGCTAGGCAGGAAGCTAACTGCTCCCGCGCCAGCTGCCAAAACTTTGAAGTTAATAGTTCCAACGACCTGGCTGCCTGTTTTAGCTGTGATGGTAGCGCAGGCAAGGCTGGCGCCGCCGGATGGCGCGGTAACTTCGAATGCTCCGCCACAACTTTTACCTAGAGGCTGTAGTTTAGACGAGTCGTAGTTTAAGTCAGCTTGTACGCCGTTTACGGCAGTACCGCCGCTGTTCTCTATAACGGTTGTAGAAAATGTGCCGCCCACAACACGGCTTCCACCCGGCGAAACTGCCAAAGAGGCTGAGCCGGCGGCACTCACCGCTTGCGGCAAAGCTACGAGGCTGGTTGCCATTAATATTGCTGAAAAAATAAATGCCTTAATCTTATTCATGGTTGTGTCCTTATCCTAAATTTATCCCCAATTTGCCAATAAAATTGACAAATCGTTAACGTTAATAATCGGGTTGCCATCCAGGGTCCCTAATACATTAGACTGACCCCAGTGGCTTAACAAGATACTCAGATCGGTTATATCGACGCGGCCGCTATTGTTGAGGTCACCATTCTTGCCGCTAGTACCACCACCTAGACCACCACCAGCGGGGGGAGGGGTGACCACGGGGGGTATAGGAACAGTGGCAGTACTTTGCATGAACCACTCACTGTACATTATCCAGATAAGCATTAATGCCGGAGTTGGCAGTTACCACCACCTGCAAACGGGCGCTTCTGACGTTAGCGTTCGTCGGGGTATATTCGAAGTTGAGATTGGACAGCCAAACGCTAGTCTCGGCTTTTCTGTATTGGAAAGTAAGGTAAGTTCCGTTGGCATCGTACTCATCAATGATGAAAGCCACTTCATTGCCAGCGTCGACTGTTATGGTATTGACGTTTAAAAAGTTTTTTACGAAATATTTTTTGACCGGGTCGATAGCTATTTGAGGAGAAAATAAACGGCCTACTTGTGCGTCGCTTGTCAGGTGTATAGAACTGGAGGCTCCAGGGAAACTGCCGTTATCACCGGTATCGGCCGTAATTGTAGAAGGTACATCGGTGGTCCAGCCATCGGCTATGCTATTATCAAATCCGCTATTGGGCAACAGGTTATTAGTTCCACCGGCTAACCCGTCAGTGACGTTGACCACTGGGACGCCCTTGCTTTTTACATAGGCCGCAATCTGGTCAAGGTCGCTGTTCAGATAATCGTATTCGTCGTTAGTAGTGCTGGCTTGAATGTCGTGGAGGCTTAGTATTAGCCATTGGTTATTGGCAATGGTTTGATCGATATAAGCTTTGACCTGAGCTATAGGCACGCCAACCTGAACGGGTAAATCGTACAGCAGGTAATCATTGTAAGGAAAGCCGTTTCCGTGCTCAATCACTCCATCGGCGTTTTGGTCTATGGAATCAGCAAAACCACGGTGTGAAGAATAGACCTTAGCTATTTCGGCGAGTACCGGCGGTGTCCAATCGCCATAAGGTGTGGCGAGAGCCTGGGCGTCAATACCCTGGGCTGCCAGATCGGCCTTGCTTTGGTTCAATTCGTTCTGCAGTTCCGCAACAGTTAGCGGGTTAGGCTGGTCTTCGGGGTCGCT
>Ga0210057_1002542_pt1 | contig 25972 bp, 33 predicted proteins | sample CryGeyCG2114_010_2_FD_183968 | JGI IMG/M metagenome (GOLD analysis project Ga0210057, IMG submission 183968) | Groundwater microbial communities from aquifer - Crystal Geyser CG10_big_fil_rev_8/21/14_0.10 (SPAdes) (version 2) | ecosystem: Environmental > Aquatic > Deep subsurface > Groundwater ...
AGCTACAAAACCAGAAAACGTACTACACGAAGTGCTCTTCAAAGCAGCATTGTGTAACAAGTTAATCAGCTAATTCTTAGAGAAATTGCATGAATGTCCTGCAAAGCAGGAATCATGCAACAAAGGAATGAATATGATAAGATTTAAAAAAAAAGCCGTGAACTACCATGGTGATGGTCAAATGCAGCATCTGCAATAATAAAATAACTGAACTTTTTTTAGAAAAAATTAAAGGCACGGTAGTCAAGAAACCAGGGTCAAGTAAACATTATCCAGTATGTTTTGAATGCCAGAAGAAGTTTGAGACAAAAGAAGAGCTGCTTGAGAAAATTTGAGAATCATATGCCCCTGTGGCCCAGCGGCAAGTGTCACGCCACTTGAGAAGCGAGTGCGCTTCACTACGTTCAGCAGCACAATAATTAAAATGTATCAACTAAAAAAAAACAATCATGCCCTTATAGCTCAACGGCAGAGCGACTGCTTCGTATCCGCAATCAAATGCGTCAAAAAAGCAGTAGGCTGAGGGTTCAAATCCCTCTAAGGGCTTTTTTTATCGTGAGGTCGAACATAGTGAGCACCTCACTTGAGAACGATTCGCCTAGTGTAACTGGCGTTCAAATCTCCCCAGGGGCTTTTTTTTCTTAAGATGCTAAACCATGATGGTTCTTTAAATTCATAAGAATATTACTCCTCTTCTGAGGGTTCAATTTCGAACACCCCATAATTGTATTTGGGAGTATCAGGGGATTTTTCATCTTTAATTATTGGATATTTGTCTAAAACTCTTTCAAGTTCCTTTTCAGGATTTTCAAGCAATCTTTTTGATACAGCCAAGGGTTGACTAAACTGGACGGTGGTGTTTATTCTGGCCATGATCAGACCTATAAAAGTTTAGTAAATTATGCACACCTTGTCCACGCTAATGGAGACCATGTTTTTAATTATTTTGAGACTAAAAAATTATCTTAAACTACATGACTTTTTTTGTAATTTTCTAAAATACTGCTCGGCTTTAGGCAGAATTTTATCTTTTAATCCCTGATCAAAAGGTAATTCCTCCACTAATTCCGCAGCATCAATCTCAGGCAAAATAGTGAAATTCCCTTCTAACTCCCTGCCTGCTTTTCTGCATCCTTCTTCCAACTCTCCCGCATATGAAGAAGCGAAATCGTCAAAGACCCTGAATCTGCTAAAGCCGTTAGCTCCCGCTTTAAGATATATTTCTACATCTCCAATTCTTTCCCTGACCAAAGCAACTTTAATCTTAACTTTTGGACAGGCAATCCTTATCTTAGCTATCCACCAGGTCATATAATCCGGATCCGGAGGAGGAACTTTGTCAAAGACAGTGTTCTCCTGCGGTTTGAGAAAGCATAGCTGCACATTGTCAATTTCATACCCTTTAATTTTTTCAATCACTATGTCTATATCTTCTTTCCGTTCACCGATCCCTAAAATTATCGTAATAAGTTTCTGCAAGTTTTCTTCTTTGAGATTTTCAAGGAATTTCATCAAGGTTCTTAGAGGCTTGGAAGGACAGATAAAATTATGCAGTTCTTCATCAAAAGATTCTATCGCTGATCCCATGCCGGAGATTACAGGTTTTAGTTTTTTAATCTCCGACAATGCATAAGGACCAAAATTCATCATTGTTTTCCTGCAGGTTACTTGGTTGATTTTCTCAATAAGATCTTTCAAATAATCTGTTGATTCTACCCTTAGTCCGCCGGTGATGTAACCGATCCTCCAACCCATAGCTTTACAAATTAGAACTTCTGCTAAGATTGATTCTTTAGACCTTACGGCCGTAGGTTTTTCCCTGGAATCGTGTTTTGGTTTAGTAGAAAGGTAGCAGTATTTACAATCCGCGATGGCGCAGGTCCAATTGATAAACACTGAACGTTCAAAGTAAACATCATTAGAAAAATTTTCTTTAAAAACTTTGTTTGCTTGAGAGACTAAACTGTCTAATTCTTCTTTTGAAACTGTATGAGTGCTATTATTTAGCTTTATTTTTTCTATGAAATCCATTTATCGTTAGGATTGGGGCGGTTTTAAAAACTCTTCGAGTTTTTAAGTCCTCGACTCAATCTGCGGTTTTAAAAACTGTACGTATTAAGTTTGCGTTCTTGTGAGCACTGCCTACTCACTTTTAGTATGCGGGGATTAAACTGCCCCACTCCCGGATGGAGCGTCCCCTCGAGGCAATGAACTGTTTTCTTTTAGAAACGTTCGCATCTTGGCGGCGCTCACCAACTTAACTTAATACATTTTAAAAACTCTTCATACTTGAAAATATTCTTGCATAAGATTATTAAATGCTTCATATAAATAAAAATAATAATCATGAAAGACGTGGACATAAGTAAGGCTTTAGATGAAGAGGTGGAAGTAGAAGAAAAGACTTTCAAAGAAGTTGATCCTGATTTTGGCGTCAAGGATGACAGTAAAAGCATTGTAGTTATGGTTTTGGTAATTGCCGGTGTTTTTGCCTTGCTTCTTGGCGGGTTCAAACTTTACGGCGGTCTTACATCAGCAGCAGTTGTAGACATAGACGAGATGCATAAAGACAACCTTGATGGAAAACTTGGTGAAGAGGAAGGATATACTTATAATGGTTTCAGTTTCGTGAAAGTTGACGGCTTATGGTGGACAGAAGTAAACAGGCTTGGTACGTTGGTTAAAATCCCTTTACATTTTGCTCCCAAGGAACTTGAAGAAATTGAAATGACTGGGGAACTTTCTTCTGACTTCAATAAAGGAAACGATGTATACATCTCTATCGATCCGGAAGCCGCAGGCGGTCATTACGTTATCGCCATGAGAGAAATAAGCGCCAATGTAGGACAGGGTATTAACAGAAATTCTATTGGAGCATGTACCAAAGAACATGAGGGATGCGAAGACAGAGAGATTTTAAATTGTGAAAATACCAAAGGTCTGCCAGTCATAGAATTAGAAGTTTCTGAAAGTCCAGGAATCGAATTGTCAGGAACGTGTATCAAAGTCAAAGGTACCGGCTATGGGATTATCAAAGCGGCTAATAGGTTGTTATATCAATGGTATGATGTTATGGAATGATTTACTTTTTCATACTCATAATTTCTAATTGATTATTGTTCATGGTAACCAACCGAAAATTTAAGCCTAACTCTAAGACCGCTTCAAGAAGAGCCATATGTTCATTCCCTGAACCTGAAATAAGATTGAGAGCTATTTCAAAATCAGTAATTTTGTTTTGCAGTTGTTTCTTGATCTGCTCTGAAAGTGTTACAGCGTTCTGAAAAGGGTCTACAAGGATAAGTTCCGTGTTTCCAGTTGGTTTGAAATTTTCTTCTCCAAATTTGTTTGTTATCAGGAAAACTTTATCCCAGTCTTGAGAGTTGATTATTTTAACAACTTCAACCCAAGTTCCTTTTCCAGATGACAAGCAGGCTAGTAAAGTCGGCATTTTTTCTATGACAAAGATAGGCGATATAAAAATGTTTAGTACTTGGAAAAGTCCTTAATGAGTTTAGTTTTAAGCTCTTCCGGGGTTGCTGCTTTGTCAAAATAGGACTGGCGGACTACCGGTCAATAGACCGGTAGCATGTTCGCTCCGCTCACCGCCAGCCTAATTTTGAGCACGCAAGTATTCCACTAATAGATCTGTAGTTTGTTTGCAAACCACCACTCAAATACGCTCAATGAAGCAACGACTTCATTGGCGTCCCAGTGAAATCTTTGTTTCACTGTGGAGAGTGGTGGAATACTCCGCGTTTTAACGAAGAACTTGAGAGTTGAATCATCCACACCCTCTTTTGAGTAAACAGGTTTGCCTAAAGCCAAAGCCCAGCCCATCTCCAGTATTGTTGATGCCCCCATATACCCATCATGATTGCATACATATAATGCATCAGATTGACTTATGGCTTCCAAATGCCGCAGTTGTAACATCATCTGGTCTTCCGTGTCATCAGATTCCAGGAAGATGAATTCTGCTCCTGGGTTGATTATTTTTGATTTTTTAGGAGAGAGGACATCTATTCCAGCTTCTTCAGACTTATAAATTAGTTTTATAATCTCAGAAAAATGTTTCCTGAAAGAACCGGAAATTGCAATCTTAAGCATTTTATTCGAATTTTTTTAAGATATGTTCTTCCCCGTTTTTCTCGATGACACAATCATAATAATTTTTCTCTTTATCTTTAACCATCTTTTGAATCATCAAATAGTCACTGGGTATGATTTGATCTTCAAACTGCTCAAGATCTTCCAGATCAAACCAGGCTAATTTCCCTTCTCTCTGTTCATATGCTTCCGTGGACAAAGGATTAAGCTTGCACAGATGAAGCAGGAAATGCTGCGCTACCTGTCCGTTCTCAACCAGATGTTCAGAGACGAAACCTAGGTGCTCCTTAAATTCTGATTTTATGCCTGATTCTTCTTCTATTTCTCTTACTGCCGCCTGAGAAAGATGTTCATTTTTTTCAATCTTCCCGCCAGGCAGACTCCAAAAACCAACATAATCTCCTTTAATCCTTTTGATCAGCAGAATCTTATTGTTATCTATGAGAGCTGAGATAGCTACCGATAATGGTTTGTCAGACATGATCAAGATGTGTAAGAAAATCCTTTTAATTAATTTCTATTGTTAAGTAGATGTTTCTTTGGGGAATTCCTTTTGATCGATAAGTAATTCCAATCCTCTTTGTCCGCCGCGTTGAAGGATGACCTGTTTCCAGGCATCATAAATCTTACAGCCTGTCGGATTGTATATTGTCTCCATGGTATGTGGTTTGCTGTTTGGATGATTGGCTATTGCAACAACATCCAGTTCATCTGGAGTTTCAAACAAAGGATGATCCTGGTTAAAAAGGGGCGTGATTAAGTTCCATTTCGGCCAGTCATACCTGTTGGCAAAAATGGTGAGATAGTTTTTGGCAGGACATCTTCCTTTCCCATCCTTCAAGAATCCAGTATTACCAGCAAAAATTTCATGGAGTGCTTCTCCTAGACCAACTAACTTGTCGCAATAAGAGATATATTGAGCAGGTATCATGCTTTTTTCAGCTGTCCAAAGCATCAATTCCCTATAATTAAAGCCATTGATATTTTCAGGATTATTGTCTGCCAGTTTCTCGATTCCCTGCCTTTCCTGATCTTCTAGTATCCCAAACTCTTCCAGCGACATCTCTAATTTTTCCTGGGTGCTCTTGTCACCAATAAATCTTCCATTTTCGTCCTTTGCTGCCTCAGGATCATCGTGGACTAAGGCCGCAGTAAGACATCTAAGCTGCTCTTGGTACGGAAAGGAAGCTGGAAAAGTTTTTACCGCATAAGGCATCAGTTCAGCTGCAAATGAAGCCACCATAGCGCTATGGTCCGCAAGATTGTTGCGGTAAAACATAACCTGTACTCGATCAGCCGGATCATTAAATCTTTTTATTTCCTCTAACTGCCCCAGTCTTTCTTTAAAGCCGTGGAATAGAATATCGTGATAGATGTTCCAGTCTTTTAAACTTGAATCCATATTTTTAATACAACAAAAAGTTATTTATAACTATTCATCTATTACAAAACACACTATAAAAAATGATTTTTACAGGATAAAAATTCTTATTAATAGTTTATTCCCCTTTCTTGTCGTAAAAAAGACAGTAAACCATGACTATTGAATCCCCAGATGATTTGTTTGAAAGATTACAAAAAGACATTTTCCGCCAGGGGTATTCTGAGATAGCATTCTCAATGTCTCAACAAGAATTAGAAGAAGCAGAACAGAGATATCTGCAATTCTTAACACTGCCTGCTGCAGAGAAAGAAAAATTTGAGATATGGATCCCGGGACTTCATAGAGATAATCCTTCTAAGGGAACCAGATTTGGATATAAAGATGAAAGCAGGGATGAAGGTCAGGGTGATAATAAAGAATACTTCCATCATGGACATTTTTTAAGAAAAGGACTTGCAGCCATAATCAGAGTTTCACCGCAAGAAGTGAAATATTTTATAGAAGCTGCTGACGATGTTCTTGCTGCAGTTGAAAGAGCTATGGAACCTGTCTATGAAGCTTTTGATACGAAAGTTTCCGGGTTTGCAGAATCGTTTAATCAGACACCATACATCTTCTTGAGATTTCTGTCTTACAAACCAGTTAGTAAAGGAGAAGAATTAGCTATCGGACATTTTGATAGAGGAGCATTAACCTTAGCTATGTATGAGAATAGAGATGGCCTGGAGATCTGTCCGGCAACTCATGACGATTTTCACGGGAAAACTAACGCAGAGAGAAAAGATAAACTGGAGCGTGTGCTAAGAAGATTACAACCCGTCAGTCACTCACCAGATAGCGCTTTCTTATTTGCTTCTGATGCAATTTCAAGCATAATGGCTGATAAAGAAGGATATCTAACACAATTTCCAAAAGGATATCATCGTGTTGACGAAAAACATCCAGAAGGGGAACCGCATGAAAGAAGAACGGCTATTGTAGCTTTCATATCTCCAAAAGAAGGCGTTGTGATCGGCGATTGGAATTCAAGACATCCAAGCGCGCGATAATAGGAAGATATATTAATTTATTACGGCCTGTCTCTTACATGAAAATCAGCTTCTTTGAAGAATTTCCCACAAAAGATAACCTGCAAAAATTGAATCTGGTTAAATTTCCAACCACAGTTTATGTTGCTGCAAAAAGTTTTCAGGAATTTGAAAGAATCAGGAAATTAAATTCTAAAAAGAATGTTCAGTTTGCTTACTGGCCGGTTCTGAAGAAAGAAGAAGGATACTGGCTCAGTCCTTTCAGTTCGCCTAAAGCATTAGAAAGAGTTCTTTCCGAGATCAAAGGAAAGGATGTTAAGATAATGTGGGACGCAGAACTGCCGTTCAGGCACCCATGGTTGTTCTTAAGGTTAGATCATTTCTTTCACAACAAACCATTAATAAGAAAATATTTCAGAAAGAATGGAAAAAATATTCTAACAAGTGAATATCCAATAAAAAACAAATTTGCTGAACTGCTAATGAAAATGTTAGAGATTTATTTTTCACCAAAAGAATATGGCAACAAGAAGATAGTGATGTATTACACCTCCATGCATAAAAAATTAGCCCCTCATCTATTACACAATATAGCTAAAATGCAGAAGTACGGAAAAAATTTGCAGGTAGGTTTAGGGACCATAGCCAAGGGAATTTTAGGAAATGAACCAATATTGTCAGCAAAAAATTTGGAGAAACATCTGCAAGAGATGAAGAAGATAGGTGTAGAGGAAATTGTTATCTTCAGGTTAGGAGGATTGAATGAGGAATATGTTAAAGTTTTAGACAAATTTATCTAAACCAAATAACCAGAACCGCAAAAATCTTGGTTTATTGATTCAAAATATAACAAAAATTATTTAAATAAGTTTATCTTACAGTAAGAAAGTAAGAATAGTGGAGGTGCAAAAATGACAGTTGAAATCGTTAAAATGTCTTCAAAAGGACAAATTGTAATCCCTCAAGATGTGAGAGAGGAACTTCATGCACATGCAGGTACTGTGTTTGCAGTAGTTGGAACTAAAGATACTATTGTATTAAAGAAAATTGCTACGCCAAGTAAAGAAGATCTTATTAAAGATTTAGGAATCTTTGCTAAGAAAGCGAAGAAAAAGCTTCAAAGTAAAGGGATCGGAGAAAAAGATTTACAGGCAAAATAATTATGGCCGTTACATTTGATACAAATGTACTTCTTTCTGCTACTTTGTGGGATGGAAGTGTTGCTCAGAAATTATTGTATGACTTAATAAGACAGAATGTTAAAATTTATTCTTCATTGGAGATTCTCAATGAATATCAGAAAGTCTTGAAGAGAGATTTTGACTTTTCTGATGAAGAAATAGCAGATATTATGGAAAAAGTGCTTGCATTTGTAACATTAGTAAAACCAAAAGAAAAGGTAAAGGTCGTTAAAGAAGATCCTGATGATAATGCCATAATTGAATGCGCTTTAGAGTCTAAATCAAAATATATTATCACTTATGATCATCATTTATTGAAATTGAAAATGCACAAAGAAATTCAAATTATAAAACCAGAAATAGCCAGAGCAATTTTTTAACCATAAAGGTCTCCTAAACCAAATACTTCCCAAACCTTAAAAATCTTGGCTCTTTCAACAACGCCATAGTCACCAGAGGAATAGGGTTATCTCTGGTATATTTCTCAAACACTCCCTGTATTTTCGGCTGGGAAACATAAGAAACCAACCTATCCCAATCTCTGTCAGATAGTTTTTCCAATATTTTCTGGACTTGAAGATGCATCCACATCTTTTTTCTTACAGGAGATATCTCCTTTTTGTAATCCTTATTGTTATTGATGCAGTCTACCAGTATCTGCGCCTGTTTCATCGCAGGAACTATGCCGCCCAAAGTTGTTGCTTTCACGTAGCTTGAAGCATCACCAACCAGATAACAATTGTCTTTCTTTAATTTTTGACGGGGGTTGTATAAAGGTATGGTGCCTGCCTGCACCTCTTTGATAGTGAAATTATTTTTCTTCATGAACTTGTCAAAATATTTTCTAGAATTATTTTTCATCGCTAACCCTACTCTTGCTGTTTTGGCTGATTCAGGAGTTATCCAGGCAAAAAGACCTGGACAAACATCACTGCCAAAATAAGTTTTGATTGTATGTGGTTCAAAATTTCCTTCCACTACTGCCTGCACGCCAAAGTAGTTTTCCCTTTTATGATGGTAGAAGCCGTAAGCTTTTGCTGTTGGAGATAAAGGACCGTCTGCAGCTATTACTATATCCGGAGAGATTATTTTTTCTTCCTTATTGACGGAATCTCTGATTATTAAGTTCTTTCCTTCTTTACGCAGAAAAGAATGGTTGAGAAAGATCTTTACTCCTTTATTTCCGGCAAGATCACCAAAGAAATTATCAAACCTGTTCCTGCAGACAACATAGTCTTTCTGTTTCACAGATAATAGTTTAGAAGGAGAGTATACTTCTATCTTATTGATTGTATTTACCAAAAAAGAATCCATCGGCAAATCAAACTCATCAAAGTCAGAGGTTAAAATGCCGGTGCATTGGATAGGGGAACCAATCTGGGTGTGGTTTTCGTAGATAGAAACATTGTGACCTAAGTTCGCTAAAAGATAGCCTGCGTAACATCCGATAGGGCCAGCCCCGATTATAGCAATGTTCATTATATCGTTTCACCTAGAACGTGTTTAAAAAACTTATTAATTAAAGGTACAAAGTCAGATAAATTGGCATGGCCGCCTGTGGAGTACTATTGTTGTACTTCTATGGCGACTAGACTCGGTTACAATATCAAAAAATGCATCAATCACGGAACGCTGCCATGCCGATTAACTTGACAGCACCTTAATCAAATCACAATAAAAAAAAACTCCAAAAAAAAGAATAAAAAATAAAAAAAAAGAAACTTGGAGGAAGACTTTTTAGGCAGGTAAAAAGCCTTTACCTCTTACTTACCTTAATAGTAAGTTTGATCTTCCCCGTCGTCGTCTTTCCTTAGTCTGCTGAAACCGATTACAAGTCCCATCACAACTAGTAATACAACTAGTACGATCAGAGCGATTTCTAATCCGTTTCTTAGGCTAAGACTTTCAGTTTTTGCTTCTTGTGAAGCAGTAACGTCAGCTTTCAAGACAACAGTTTCAAGCACTTCGTTTCCTGACTTAACGGTTAGAGATGCCATGTGCTCGCCAGCAACAGCATCTGCAGCAACAGTTAAATCCAAGTATACCACTTGACTCTTACCAGGTTCAAGAACAACTAATGTTTCACTTAGTGAAGCAGCTGCCCATCCACCGGTTGCAGCTTCAAGTACTAATGCTTTTGAAGATCCGCCTGCGTTGGTTAAAGCGATTCCGTAGCTAACTGTTTGACCAGCAGCAGCAGATTGGCTTTGAGGACCAACTTCTAAGACTAATTTTTCTGAAGCAGGGTACATGTTGCTGTTCAGGTAATCGTTTGCGATTACTGTTACAGTGTATGTCTCACTTACAGATTCTTCCAAGTCTTCATATTGAACTGTTACTTTAACTTCGTAATCTCCCGGAGCAGCTGTAGCTGGAATCTTAAGGAACATTTCTGGAACGTCTTCCTTTTTATCCTGCTCAACTTCATCAAGGAATTCTGAAGCGCTTAAGCCTAGTTCAGGAATTGCAACAGTCACTTTAACGTCTTCTTCAGGGTCTTTTTCACCGGTGTTTTCTACCAAAACTGTGGTCAATAGTGACTCGCCAGCTCTAACAGTGTTTCCTGGTGAGAAAGATACGTCAACGATTTTCATATCGTGGCTTGCTGATTCAACGTATAGATTGTAATCTTGGTAGACTTGATTATCTCCACCGTAAACCCATACTCTTAGAACAGCATTTGGACCGTTAGTAAAGTCTTTTGGAACTTCTACGTTCAAAGTTACTTTCTTAGTTGTACCAGCTTTAATACTAGAAACAATCTTTGAATCTTTAGTATCTTCTTCATCGTAGCCCATCAATCTAGCTTCAACTTCAATGTTTTTAGCTTCGTCAGCTCCGAAAGCTGATTCGTCAGCTTCGTCAACATCGCCGTCGTTATCATTATCAACACTATCGTTTAAATTAGCTAAAATTCCATTTAGTATTTTAACTTCAACCTCTAATTCTTCGCCTTCTTCTACAACAAGAAAGCCAGTGTTTTCTTCATCATTAACTTGTACATTCATTCCGCCTTGTTCTATGCTTCCCAGAGTACTTTCTTCTGAGTAAGCACTAGCAAACATAGCTACAGAAAGCATGCTAATGACAAACAAAGCCATTATACTTAGTATTTTTTTCATTTTTGTCTTCCTCCAAATTCCTTTATAAAAAAGGTATTGAATATGATTTTTTTTTTGAACGGCTTCCGCCGTCATCTTATAGAGGATTATCCCCTCTATTTTTCACATAAAAACCATCTTCTTATTTAAATCTTTTGGATTTTAGTATCATCCAGTAGGTACACTTGTTTATCACTTTTAAGTGTATCTTTAGCTTAAGTACACCAACCTATATACTGAATCGTGATACTGCGTGTTTTTAACCGCAACTTTAACTATGTAATATCCAGATATTTCACCATAAGGAAGCGGAACATATACGTTAACACTTGTATTTTCCCCGCTATCTAAAGCAAACACTGAACCTGAACTTTTTACACCTAATGAATAGATCATAGCAGTAACCCTTAAATCTTCAAGGTCCTTATCGCCATTATTAAGCAGATAGGCATTCAGGTAAGCGTAATCCCCTTCCTGGGCAACCTGTACTGATTTAAACTTAATGTTTGTATATGAAACTTGAGGTTCTTGCGGTTCTTCTATTTCATTGAACTCATTGTCATCTTCTGGGCTGTCACAACCAGGATCGGCAGGATAATCAACCAGACCATCACCATCGTTATCAAGACCATCGTTACATTGGTAGACAGGTTCTTCTATTTCATTAAATTCATCGTCGTCTTCCGGATGGTCGCAACCAGGGTCAAACATATCAATAAAATCGTCACCGTCATTGTCAATTCCGTCACTACACTGATAAACAGGTTCTTCTATTTCATTGAACTCATCGTCATCTTCCAGACTGACACAACCAGGGTCTGCAGGATAATCAACCAGACCATCACCATCGTTATCAAGACCATCGTTACATTGGTTAACAACAGGTTCTTCAACTTCAGTTACAGTTACTGTAACCATCGCTGAGTCTGTCTGGCCAGTTATATCATAAATTTCATATTCAAAGCGATCTAGTCCAAAAAATCCTTGGTTTGGTGTGTACGCAATCCTGCCATTAATTACAACAGCACTTCCATTTGAAGGAGAAGAACTTATTCCCTGAATTGCAATAGCATCTCCGTCTACATCATAATCGTTGGCAAGGACATCTATTTCAACAGGAACATCTTCATTTGTCTCAGCAGCATCATCTACAGCTACCGGATCATCATTGATTGGATTGACCATAATAAAAGCAGTGCCAAGATTACTGACCATTCCGGCGGCATCAGTACAGTTATATCTGACTGTGTCTTCCCCGTTGTAGTCAGCGTTAGGAGTGTAAACAACACTGTCGCCTGCAGCTTCTGAAAGCGCGCCATGGAAGGGTCCGCCTGCGATTGAATAAGTAAGATGACCTTCTCCGCCTGAACAGAACATTTGAATATTTACGCTTGAATCTTCATCAACAGAAACTTTAAGATCTTCTGCAGCGATATCCAATACGACATTATTAACCGTAATTGTGAATGTTTCTGAACGATATCCTCCAAATCCATCTTCAACCCAGATGGTTACAACGTAAGGGCTAACTTCTGCTGAAGAGTAGTCAAAATACCATCTAAATATCGCATCCTGATGGCTGGTTTTGTTAATAGTTGCATCAGTCAAAACGTTCCCAGCTGCATCTTCAGCATAGTAACTATAACTTAATTTATCATCATCTAAATCATGCCCGTCAAGAGGTATATCTAAAGACTGCCCCTCATCAACCTGCTGGTTTCCTACAATATCAAAGTAAGGAATCCTGTTTTTATCATTAACTAAAATATTCGTATAAACCCATTCTGAATCAGTTGTTCCATCATTAGATCTGAATCTTACTTTCACATTTTTAGATAAATTAGGATGAGTTACAAAATCATAATCAGGAGTCCAAGTAAACTGACCATAAAAATAATCTCCATAAGTTGTTTCAACCATCTCAAAATTTGCGCCAATTTGCTCTACTGAAGCATAGATACAAATCCCATAGATACTGAATTTGCATACCTGCGCTTCATATGTTAAAAGATCGTCATCTTCATCATAACCATAGACATTAAATTGTAATTCTGGACCGCCTTCAGTAACTTCTTTGTTCACAATTGAGTCCATTACCGGAATGTTATTAAGTGGGATTAGAGGCCCAGGCAGCCAGGGGATATAAACAAATTTCTTTTTTACGTTTAAATTAAGCCACTCTTCTGTACTTTGACCAGTGTTGATATTTTGAACATGAACTCTGACATTATAATTCTTGCCGCCGAACGCTCCTAAGTTATCAGTGTTTATTTTGAAAGTGTTAAAGTAAGGACTATTGATGTTAGCAGGAATATTCATGCCGTTAATAACACTTTTAACTTTTGCAGCGCCATCATAAACGTCAATCCACAACTTAAAGTTTGATGTGCTTAATACAGAGGTGAATAATTCAGGTTCATCTCCACTGGTGACAGATATTTGAGTGCTATTTCCAACCCATTTACTTGTCAGAGAAATTGAACTTGGATCGGCTAAGACTGAGCTTGCCAATGTTGAAACTAAAAATATAAGCAATAAAAGTACGGCAATTATTTTTGTAAGTGTTTTCATTTTGTATGGTTATTAAAAGTGGAAGCCTGTACCAAGTCCAAAGCCGCCAGTTAATGTGATGTCATTACCATCCCCAGTTGGAAAACTTGGACCTAACTTCCCGTAACCGCAAGTTCTGTTTATACCAAGATCATAACAAACTTCAGCTCCAGCCTGAGGTGTAACTTCTAAAAATATTCCATCTGTTTCTTCTACATCAGATACTTTATGGGTATCCACAGAATCTCCTTGATAGCTAAGTTCATTGGTTCCTTGTGTAAAAGTTGAAGTGTATTCCCTTCCAACTTCCAGATTTAAAGAAGCTAGAAAGGATAATTTCAAATTGTCGCCGATAAAACCGCCTAATTTAGCGGTCATCCCAGCTGAACCATAAGTTATCCTGGCTATGTTTACATCAGTTTCAACAGTATTAACACTACTGTAATCACCGTGATCCTGAGCGTCAACTTCCACAGGTAAATTGAAATTATAGATTCTTTCAGAACCTAGTCCGCCGCTAGTGGTATTACCAACAAATAAGTTTCCAGTAAGGCATAAACCAAACAATTCACTTGGAGTATATAGGCAAGCTTCTATACCGGGAGTGAAAATGTGACTTACACTTGAATCGGCTGATGTATTCAAAGCTGAAAATTGGTAACCAAGAGTTCCCATGAAAGATAATTTAACAGTACTGTCATCAATCATCTTTTTGGTCCTTTCAATATCTTTCTTCATGTAATCATGAATTTTGTCATCAATAAGGATAGACATTCTGAACCTTTCATTCTCAGGAGTATCAAGCAAGTTCCTTCTGATTATCTGAACTAATTGTTCAATAGCATCTTCATAATTCATTATTGAAGCAGCGCAAAAATCCAAATTCGCAGTACTTTGACAATTTGCTTCATAAAAATTCTTCTGAATATCCAAGCGCTTAAGCTCAGGTTCTAAGGCCTTGCCGTAAACTTTATGCAAATGTTCCGTTGATTTAAGATGATTATCTACCGTATTCTTTAATGCATCATGATCTTTTCTTATCTTGATGCCTTCCCTTGTCAGACGATTAAGAGCCTGGTTATGGTTTTGTGCATCTTCAGCATTGAAGCATAAAATATCTACTCCACCAGGGCAAAGTCCTGTTTTATATTCAGCATGAGGACCTAGAACTGAAGTTGCTAAATCAGTAGGCAAGCAGATTCCCTGCTCGTATTCCTGTGAGCAGGTCTTTTTTACGGGCTTCTTTGGTTTGTCTTCGTTACATTTTGCAATTTCTGCGCAAAAATCTTCATCAGGCTGTTGAGCAATTGCATTAGCTGAGAATGATAGACTTGCTGTGGTTAAACCTACAGTAAATAATTTATTAACTATATTTGGGGGTGTCATTTCGTATTACCTCATAAACACTCTAGAAACCACCCTAGAACTACCTAGAAGTAGTGATTACTATATAAACATTTCGGAATTTGGCATTGAATGGTGACGAATTGTTGATTACAAAAACCGAGTCAAAAAGAGAAATTAGTATAAAACTGATACGCAATACCGAGAGCAAACATGACAATCAAAACAGAACCAAAAATTTTATGGGTTTTCAATGAGTACTCTGGTTTTCTGTCCCCTAAAGTTTTAGCTTTCCAATATGATAATATTATCAAAATGCCCATCAACCCTCCTGCTAAAGCTCCGGTAATACCAATTACAGTAATGAAAGTAGAAAGGCTGAATACGGAGATGAAAAGAGGAACAGAGAATGTTAGCAGCAGCGATTTAGTTCTTGAGATCAAATAGTCATACTCGTACATCTCGACCATAGCTATACCAAGAGTCAGGAACGAGGTGAACATTGCCAGAACGGCGATTACGTTGGCAAACGCGCCTAAGATAGGGGAAGAATAAACGCTCAGCGCGATAGTTGCAATACGCTGGTTTGGTTCCAAAGCCTGGAACTGGTCAAATCCGACAATTCCAACGACAAATAATGAAAATAGGAGGTATAGCAGGATTGGAATTGCCGAACCGATATAGATAGCTTTCTTCATCTTCTCCCTGTTACCCCCAAGAACTTCCTGCATTTCCGGCAAAGCCTGATATCCAATGTAAGCAAAAAGAATAGCCCCGTAAGGCATGAAAAAATTTGCAAGATTTATTGTTTTAAGATTATTTACATCAATGTTCTTATAAGAGAATATTCCGATTAGAAATACAACTCCTAACAATAAAGTTATCAAGACCAGTTCAGCCTTTCCTGTGGCCTTGACACCTTTATAGATGATGACAAACGTCAGGGTAAAAAAAATGAGGCTATATATCAAAGGAGTTCCAACATTAAAAATGGCCTTGAGAGTTTCCCCTTCACCGATAAGGTAAGCAGTTAGGGCACCATAAATACTAAACATCATTGAGAAAGTCATCAATCTTTTTCCCCACGTCCCAAGATATTTTGCTGCATACCCCGTAATTTGGTGCTGCTCTTTTGTCCGTAAGACAATTTCCCCTGTAACTAGATTAAGAAAGATGAAAGCTAACCCCAATAACACAATGATGAAAAATCCCACCAGAAATCCAGCTTGCGCAACTACGTAAGGTACGGCTAAAATTCCGGCGCCTACAATAGTCCCAATCAACGTGGCAGCGGCCATAGCTGTCTTATGTTTTGCAAAGAAACCAGATTCTTTATGCCCTCTTTTTTTCAGCATGAAATAACTAAATTTTTATGGTTTATAATTGTTGTGTGAAGATATGAAAAAAGGTCAGGAGTATTATGTTATTTACCTTGCCCGTTAAGAAAATGGTTGATCATAGTCCTGACAACGACGACGGACGAAAAACTATGGTACTGGCGCGAAATGGCACTATATAAGCTTTGGGTGGGGAGAATAGATTTAGTAATCCCTTTAGTAATTCCTAAAATATTTCCTGTTGCTTCGCTGACTACAGGACCTCCGCTCCAACCAGGTTTAATTGTACAAGTAGAGTGATGTGTATTTCTGCTAACTTTTGATTGCGCATCTTGATAATGTTCTGTAAAGGGACCAAAGAGACGGTTAAAATCAGACATAATCTCATTTCCAAGCAACTCTTCCAAACCATCCAATGGTATCCCGTCTTTATAAGGGATTATCACCCCATGGCTTCGCAAGGCTCTCTCCGTGCTGAATGAATATGTTCTTACGTGTTCGCTTTCTCTTGGATATTGGTCAGCCAAGACAACTGATGTTGGAGAGGAACCAATATTTAGAGGGATTTGCGCTAAGACCAGATCATGCAGTCTTGAACGTATCAGCGTTCTCGCAACATTGAAGGGAAAAGGGATTTTATTTATGTAAACCTGAGCAACTTCTTCTGGAAGAACATGATTATTGGTAATAAAATACCCGTCGTTTGTTAACAAATAACCGCTGCCCACCCCGCCTTTCCTCCTAATTTTAAGAAGATTTTGCGGATGGAGTCTTTTCTTCTGAGTCAAATCAAGGCTTTTCGCAGGTGTGTCATTTTCCAGAAGGCTGACCAAACTTCTAAACTCCGGTAAGTCAAGTCGTTTCATAAAAATTTAGTGAGAATGTTTTTATATAAACTTTTTCAATAAAAATGGGGATACTGGGATTTGAACCCAGATCTGCGGCTTGCTTCAAGGAAAGTTTTGTCATCGCTTGCGCTCAACCCTCCAATTACTGGAGGCCATTATTCTAGCCAAGTTATACTATATCCCCGCAAACATTCAAAAATAGATTTGTTTTATTAAGATTTTTGTTTTCCAGAAGGTTCTTCAGGTATTAATATCCAAGCGATAAGGTAAGCAAGAACACCCATTCCCATGGAAACCAAGGCGGCAACTGCCCAGATCAGCCTTACAACTACCGGATCTACACGCATATATTTTGCAATGCCGCCGCATACTCCCGAAATAATCCGATCATCTTTGCTTCTGTATAATCTTTTTACTGCCATCATTTTAAACAAATAATATCTTTATTTATTAAGATTGCGTTGTGATAACAACAAATAATAAAAACTACAGATTGATACTTCAATCTATGATTGAACTAGACGGCTCCTATGAAGAAGGCGGCGGCGCGCTTGTAAGAACGGCTTTAGCCCTTTCAACTTTAACCGGCAAGGAATTCAAAGTCTCAAACATACGTTCCGGCAGGCCAGATCCAGGATTGAAAGCGCAGCATCTAACTGCAATTAAAGCCCTGAAAGAAGTCTGTAATGCAGAAACTAACGACATCCAACTTGGTTCAACAGAACTGCATTTCAAACCTGGCAAAGTTAAAAGAGGCATCTACGAGATTGATATCGGGACTGCAGGCAGCATCACTTTATTGTTACAGGCATTAATTTTGCCATGCCTTTTTGCGCCGGCAAAAGTTACCTTAAACATTACAGGAGGAACTTGCGGTAAATGGCAGGCTTCAGTTGACTTTTTACAGAACAGTTTGCTCCCATATCTGCAAAGATTTGTGGAGAAGATAGAATTGAAGATTCTTAGAAGAGGATATTATCCAAAAGGCGGCGGAAAAATAAGTTTAGAGATCAGTCCAAGATTCAAGTTGAAAGATTTTAACAATTTTGATTTATTTCTGGAAGAGCTGCAGTTAAAAACTCCAACACTTGAACTGCTTGAACAAGGGCGGCTGGAACAAATAAGAGGAGTAGTTAATGTCTCCCTGGAATTGCAGGAAAAGGAGGTTGCCGAGAGAATCAAAAAATCCGCATCAGGAAGTTTAAAAGAATATGATGTTCCAACAAACATCAGGGTTGAATATGCAAACTCTTCCAGCATTGGTGGAGAAATCTTGCTGCTGGGAATATTCAGCAAAGGCGGCAAGGTTGATTATGATAATCCGGTAATTCTTACCGGCGATGCCCTTGTTGAAAAAGGTAAAAGTTCTGAAGAGATCGGTAAAGAGGCTGCAGAAGAACTAAAACAGCAAATTAACAATGGAAATGTTGTAGACCGGCACCTGGCAGACCAACTGGTGCAATTCATGGGGTTGTTGTCAGGTTCAAAAATAAAGGGAGAGTTTAGCAAACATACACGCGCTAATGTTTATGTTGTTGAAAAATTTCTGGATGTCGGTTTTAAAATTGAAAGAGATTTGCTTAGTGTTGAGAAAGTATGACCAACCAGCAAAAATTTGGTTTTTGAGAATTACTAATGGCTCTGTACTATGCCCTTACTAAGGAAATCTTTATAAATAACTCTCCTTCCCAACCATTAACAATGGAAGCTAAAATTTGTATTTCGACAAAGAAAAGGATTGATAATGATCAAGGCGCGGTTACTTTCAAGTGCCCAAGCTGCGGCGAATATGAGATTACCAGAAGCACATATGCTAGACAGAACGCAATTAAATATACTTGTCCAAATTGTGAATTTACCGGACCAAACTGAGGTGATTAAAATAGCTAAGGCGATTATAACATTTAAACTTATGCCCGAGTCAGTTGAAGTTGATTTGGGACCTGTCAAAGAAAAAGCATTAGAAGTTGCAAAAGAGGCTGGGTCTATCGGCGAGATGCAGGCCAAGGAAGAACCGGTAGCTTTCGGCTTGAAAGCCGTTCTTGTTCTGGCGATGTATGAAGTTGAGGGCGCTGATTTTGATAATATTGCAGCAAAAATGGGCGAGATTGAACATGTTCAAAGCGCAGAAGTGGCTAAGATGGACTTAGCTTTGGGTTAAATTTATTAACCAGTTATTTTTCTTGATATGATGGATGTTGCCAATTATGAAATTTTGATATCTAATGCAAAAACCCGTAAAAACCTTTCCAGATTGGTACAAGAAATAAAAAAACATTCTCCTTCATCAAAGCTGCTTGCTCTTGCGCAGAAAAAATTGAGAGATATAGAAAAAAGAATACTGACTATTAAGACGAAAATTCAGGCCGTTTCTGAGAGAGAAGGTAAAGTTCCAGAAAAGGGATATAATGTTATTGTCAGCTTAAACATGGAAATTGACAACTCTGATTTTCTTGATGATGATGAAAAAAGAAATATGAAACTTCTCTTGATTAAAAAGCAGACAGACTAGCAGACTCGACAAAAGCAAGGAAACTCGTAAAGATAATCAACAGCAGTCTTTGAATTGTAGTTAAATTTATTAATTTATTTGAATTCTGGCGATTCGTGTTTAAGAAATATCTTGCCTACATTGAAGCTGCCAAAGACAGGTTTGAACTTAAAAGGATAATTGAACGCATTCTAAACGACAAATTAATGTCAGAAGATAAAGGAAAAGAAGTTAAAATAGACAAAGCAATATTACTCAATAAAGCTGAAATCAAATTGCGCAAGTTTTACAGAGATGCGATCATAAATGCAATATCAAAGAAGGAATTAAAAAGAATAGCTGATGAGTTAAAAGACGATAAGTTTATTAAAAGAAAGGGAAGTCTACTTGGTCTGGCATTATTGAGGAGATTAGAAATAAGAGGAAAAATTTGATTAAGGATATGGCAGATAAATCTCTTAAGGCAGAAGAACAATTAATGCTGAGAAAGAAAGTAGAATTGCAGATTCTGGAAAAAAGGAAAAAAGTTAAAGAAAGACTTCTATCGGCAATCGATAGGGCTGATTCCAAAAATATCTCTGATGTTACTCACGATATCATAGAAAGCTTGAAAATTTCCGGACTGCCAAACAAGGATAAGGCTGAAGTTCTTGTCAAATTAAAATTAAGGAAACAAATTTTAGAAAATTTAAGGAGAGGTTAAAAAAAATGAAACTTACAAGTTCTGCATTTGAAAGCGGTGAAAAGATTCCATCAAAATACACCTGCGACGGGGAAAACATCAATCCGCAGTTATTCATCTCTGGAGTTCCTGAAAGAGCAAAATCATTAGTGTTGATAATGGATGATCCAGACATTCCAAACGAGGTTAAGAAAGCAAGAGAAATTGAAGTTTTTGATCATTGGGTTGTGTTTAATATTTCTCCTGAAACAGAAGCGGTAGAAGAAGGAAAAGTTCCAAACGGAGCTATACAAGGCGCAAATAGTAGAGGAGAGAAACAATACACTGGGCCATGCCCGCCGCCGCAATATGAACCTAAGGAACATAGGTATTTTTTCAAACTTTACGCACTTAACATTGAATTGGATCTTCCCGAAGGTTCTCCTAAGGAAGAAGTTGAGAAAGCCATGGAAGGACACGTATTGGAAAAGACGCAATTAATAGGGAAATATTCTAGGATTTAACTTAAACAAGCTCCATTTTCACAGCCGTTCGGACAATCATAACCTCTTGTCATGCGAACAACCTTGCTTGAAGCGCAATAAACCTGAAATAATCTGCCGTCGCTGCAATAATCTCTATACAAGTAATCCTTATGCTTGACAAAACCCTTAACATCGTAATAGTTTGATGGATCGTTATCAACACAACCAATCTGATATTGGTTCTCCGGAAGAAGTTCCCTGTCAAGAACTACCGCACCGCCTAGATAGCTGGCTTGATTTAGACCTAAGGTAAGGATTGCTAATATAGCAAGTAAAGTGAAAATTGTAAAGTGATACTGGTTTAGTCTTCTTTTCATGGCAACCATCTCAAAAAAAAATTAACTTAAGCAAACACCATCTGAACAGCCATTGGGGCACACATACCCGCCGCTCAGACGAACATCCTGGCTTGAATCACAAAATACCTGATGTAACTTATCGCCTATGCATATATCACTATATTGATATCTCCAAAATTTCACTTCGCCCTTAACATCAAATTTATTTAAAGGATCACTATCTGCACATGCATCTTGAGGTTCTCCATTCTCAACGAGTTCCCTGCCGTAGACCACAGCAGGATCAAGAAGACCAACCTGATTTAAACTTAAGGCCAATATAGATAATATCCCCAGCGCGCTTAATATAGTAACATAAAGAAGATTATTGCTTTTTGTTTTTTGTGCCATTTCTAACCTCTTTTTTTATAATGATAAATAAGTGAAATTATTTAAAACTTTCTTTATCTTTTCTTGAAACCCAATGCTGTAGAATTTATGCAGTATCTCTTGCCCGTAGGTTTAGGCCCATCATCAAAAACATGCCCCAAATGACCGCCGCATTTTTTACAAACAACTTCGACCCTTTTCATGCCTAAAATGTTATCCTCCTTAAGTTCAATGTTTTTCTTGTTTTTCATGTCGTAGAAACTTGGCCATCCTGAACCAGAATCAAATTTAGTATCTGAAGAAAACAGTTCCGCCCCACACGCGGCGCAATTGTAAGTCCCTTTCTCCCTATTATGTAATAATTCTCCTGTGAACGGCTGCTCTGTTCCTTTCTCTCTAAGAATATGATACTGTTGAGGAGTTAATTTCTTTTTCCAGCTATCTTCCCTTTTCATATTTCATCAATGAGACTATTTCCTTAATATCTTTTTCTGTCTTTACGCCATATCGAGAAAAGTGCGTCCCCGTTGCTTTAAGTTTTTTTAACACGACTTCTGTTTTGGGGGTTGGAAGCTTATATTTTTTGGAAATAGTATGGAGATCATAAAATCCAGGAATATCTATCTCACTTTTTAGCATATTGAGAAAAATTTGTTCATTTTTGAAAAGATTATTTTTTGACATTTTTTCTAGTAAATCATTGTCTGACAATTTTCCAGTCCATAATGGACCGAAATAATCAAATCCTTTTTCCTTATTAAATTCAGAAATTTTGAACTTTAATGTTTTTGGATTCAAAAGTAGATACTGATGCTGCTTGATGATATGGCCGCATTTTATTTTTCCTCGCTCACTTCTGAAATAGATCCTGAAATAATGATCTTTATGGTATGAAAGAACAGGAATAAGAGCTTTCTCAAACTGAACTCCCTGCAATTGTATTTTCCTGATAAGAACTCTTAATCCTAACTCATGCATCATGTAGTTCTTCGTCATTCTGGCCCAATATTTTCTTTTGGTAACTTTGGGATATGTTCCTGTTAAAGCTGCCGTATCAGTAGAGGTTACAGCCAAAATTCCGTTTCTTGAGATTCTGGCTATCGCTGCAGAGATGAAAGGGTTCGGGCTTCCAAATGGATCAATGTCTATGTAATCAAAATAGCCGCAGAAATTTTCCGGTTTCTTTTTGTCATCAACCCGATTTAATAAGAACAATGAAGCTTCTTCGTTGTGAACAGAGACCTTATTTTTCTTTAATTTGTTCAATTTTAAATTGTCATTGAAAGTTCTGACAAAATTTTCTTTCTTATCGTTAACAAATAAATGATTAATTTTACCATTTTCCAACTCTTTTATGAACCTGATCACCCTTATTCCTGAACCTGCCAAAGGTAAAGCTATATTCATGCTTTTATTTTCTATTGAGTTAAGCAAAAGGATAGAAATATTCCTGTTAGATTCCATGATAGGATTATAAAATACTTCCATCCCGGCATGGACATCTTTCTGCGGAAGCGCTGCATTGATTTTGCTGGAATGTTCTGTAATTGTTTGCATGTTTTATGTAAATAGTAGAAAGACTTAAAGATTTTTGCTCAAGGAAAAGGAATTTCCTTATTTTTATCCACTCTTCTGTCTTTTTCACAGATAAGATGCAGAGGTTCATCAAATAAGACCGAATCAATAGTGAACAATTTACAGATCCTTTCGTTTCCTTGGTAATGTGATAAAAACTTTCCCACATAAATGCTTTCAAAACCGCTTTGGTCGTCAAGGTAAACGTCAAAAGAAAGAGTGTGTTCCTCACCAGCAATATCAATCTTGATCCGGTCATCGGTGTATAGCCTGCAGATTAGGTTCTCCTGCAGATATTTGGCAAGATTTTTTGCAAATGTCGGGAGGTCAAATCTATATGCCATTCCTGTAAATTTTAATTCTCCGTATATAAATCTTCTCCAATTATTTGCTCAGATAATTTTAAAAAGAATATAGCATAAAAACACAACATGGCAACCAGAAGACCTATAGTAACATTGCTTGGACACGTTGATCACGGGAAATCTTCCATCTTAGATAAGATTAGAGGTACTGCTGTTGTTGCCAGGGAAGCAGGCGGCATAACTCAGGCTATAGGATGCAGCATCATACCATTAAAAACTATTGAAAAGATATGCGGATCATTACTAAACGCTATCAAAACCGCACTTACTATTCCGGGGCTGTTATTTATCGATTCCCCCGGTCACGCTGCTTTCACCTCTTTAAGAAAGAGAGGAGGGTCTCTTGCAGACATTGCCATTCTCGTTGTTGATATCAATGAAGGATTTAAACCGCAGACAATTGAATCTATAGAAATTCTGAAGCAAAACAAAGTTCCCTTCATCATTGCTGCAAACAAGATAGATCTGATAAACGGATGGAGCTGCGACAAAAATAAACTTCTGCTTGAAAACGTCAATTCTTTGGATTATAAGATACAAGGAGAATTTGAAAAAAAGATGTATGAGCTTGTTGGTGAAGTTGGCAGACATGGATTCCAATCGGAAAGGTTTGACAGAGTTGATGATTACACCAAACAAATAGCTATCGTTCCTGTTTCCGCGCATTCAGGACAAGGAATGCCTGAATTACTGATGGTTTTAACAGGGTTGGCGCAGAAATTCCTGGAAAAGAAGTTAGAGGTAGATCAAGGAGGAGCCTGCAAGGGAACCATCTTAGAGGTTAAAGAGGAGAAAGGATTAGGCACTACAATAGATTCAATAATTTATGACGGAAAACTTAGGGTCAACGATACTCTTGTTATCGGGAATATAGGAGAACCCCTGGTGGTTAAAGTGCGAGCTTTATTGGAACCTGCTGAACTTGCAGAGATGAGGGAGAAAAAAAGCAAGTTCAGGAATGTTAAAGAGATAACCGCTGCAACAGGTGTTAAAATAGTCGCTCCCGGATTAGATTCGGCGATTGCTGGTATGCCTCTCAGAGGAATCATGGAAAACCAACTAGAAAAAGTTAAAGCTGAAGTTAAGGAGGAAGTCGGCGAAGTAGTTATGGAATATGAAGAAGATAACGGAGTCATGATAAAATCAGATACTATAGGAGGCTTAGAAGCATTAAGAAACCTATTGCAGGAAAAGGAGATACCGATATCTTCTGCTTCCCTTGGAGATGTCAACAAAAAAGACCTCTCAAAACTTGAATCTCTGAAGGAGAAAGATGAATTTACCGGCGTCCTGCTGGGATTTAACGTGAATTTTTCTTCTGAGATCGAAGACATGATCAAGACAAAAAAATTAACTGTCATAAATAACGATGTAATATACAAGACTATTGAAGTGTATGAAAAATATGTTGGAGATCTTAAAAAAGAGATTGAGATGAAAGAACTTGGAAGATTGGTAAGGCCCTGCAAATTTGCCGTACTTAAGGGGTACACATTCAGGCAGAGTAATCCGGCAATCGTAGGCGTTGAAATTGAGGTTGGCAGGATTAAGACTGGAGACCCAATCATGAGAAAGGATGGAGTCCGGATAAGCTCAGTCAAAAGTATGCAGGAAGGTAAAGATTCCACAAATCTAGCTGAACAAGGCAAACAGCTGGCAATGTCTTTGGAAGGGGTAACTGTAGGAAGACAGATCAATGAAGGAGATTTTCTTTACTCGGATATACCTGAAGAAGATTTCAAAAAACTTAAAGAATTAAAGAAACATCTATCCAAGATGGAACTTGAAGTGATGAAAGAGATTGCCGAGATAAAAAGGAAAAATAATCCTGTCTGGGGAGTGGGATGATGCAGAAATTAAAAATACTTAACACCAGAGATATAAAAAGGATCAGGGAAATCATGATTGACTTTTATGGAGCTTTCTTCACAGATGAGTATGCCTACCTGCAAAATGAGAAGAATAAAATCTATCTCATTAACAAAGATCTGGCCAAGATAGATATATCTAAATTAAGGGTAGATAAAATTGGGCTGTATCTGGCTGAAGTTAAAGGAAATTCGTTGAGATTAAGCAAGGAAGGCGTGCAACTGCTTGCGAAAGAAGCAAAAGGAAAGCTGAAAAATGTGGTAGAGTTAGATAAAGAAGAGATTAAAAAATATTTCAACGGGGAAGACTTGAACAAAAATGCCGGCGTGCAAAATAAGTTTGTCCTGCTATCATATTTGGGCGATGTGTTCTCCTGCGCAAAATATAAAGACGGCGTTATCATGAATTATCTGCCTAAGATACATAGAGGAGAAGTTATTTTGTAACTTATAGTTGCCTAATTTTTATAAACTTGTTTAGTTGCAAAAAAGTAGATATTTGGGGGTAATTAAAATGAAATACACGACTATTGGCGCGCTTATCGGTTTAACTGGTTTATTAGGCGGCTGTGAGGAGAATAAAAAGATGGAATTAGCAAGTTGTGATGTTGGTGGACTTCAAGCGCGAGTAACTTATTATCAAAAATCCGGTGAAGGTAATCATATTACTTTAGAGTTATACAAAGATGATAAAAAAATTGTTGCCACTGAATACATTAGTCCAACTGGTTGGGTTCAATGCGACGATGGTCGAAAGTTAAACTTTGGTTTTCAGGAACCTAGAGTATAGAGAGTTTTGATTAACCCCCCTAATTCACAAGTTTTATAGAGATAAACGCTTTCTTTTTGCATGAGGTGATTTAAATTACATTTGATCAATTAATTCTTCAACAACAATACGAGAAAGTAAAAGGAT
>Ga0210057_1002543_pt1 | contig 25971 bp, 21 predicted proteins | sample CryGeyCG2114_010_2_FD_183968 | JGI IMG/M metagenome (GOLD analysis project Ga0210057, IMG submission 183968) | Groundwater microbial communities from aquifer - Crystal Geyser CG10_big_fil_rev_8/21/14_0.10 (SPAdes) (version 2) | ecosystem: Environmental > Aquatic > Deep subsurface > Groundwater ...
GTGGACTTGCGAGCATACAAAAAGAATTTTTTATTTTCCATATTATTATTCATAGTAATAAAAAATCTTTTTGTATCCAAAGCAAATACTATGAGTCAAAATTGCTTCTGATTTCGCACCTGCTTCTCGGCGAAAAAACAATCCGTCCCGCCGAAGGCGGCGCTCCAAATTCGTTTGGAAAAATGGGGAGAAATCAGTGGGACGCGCTTCGCGCGTCCCACCATTTGGCTTTGAAAAAGCCGTTGAGTTCCATTCTGGTGTATTTATACAACCACGCTCGAACCTATTTTAGCAAAAATATCTGACATTGACGAACGCCTCCGCGCCCCGCCAAAGGCGGGGCGCGTGGTGGAGCGGAACTAAATCATACGCTCCCGCCCCGCCGCCTGCCTCCAAGTATTCGGGCGGAGCAGCGGGGCTTCACTCACGGCTCGCGGGCAAAAAGTTTCCCTCCCCCTCAAACCCCCTTCCACTTTTTGCCCACTCGCCCGAAAGGTTGACAGGATGGCGGATGAAAAAGAAAAAGGCCCCGGACAATCTCTTTAGAGATCGCCGGGGCCGGGTTGAAAGAACTACTACCTGATGCTGGAGCTACTCGCGTTGTTCTCCTCGTGAACGCTGTTGTCAGCGACACGAGATGAGCCGTCTGCTCCACGGAACGGATTCAGTTTGATGATCACACCGCTTACGATCGCGGCAATGGCCACCATTCCGAACACCGAAACGAGGAGGTCAACGACGATCCACTGCGAGACGAGTACCGGGCGGTAGATCGCGACAAGCGCGATCGCCACCCAATGGCTCGTGCAGTACGAGCACGACACGAGTTCGCTGAGCCAGGTGTTGCGCGCGGCGATCCATTCCCTTGCAGAAGCGAACAGCCGCGCCTTAGAGACGGTCACCGAGATCGCCGCTGTTGCCAGAGCGAGGACGGCGACTTGGTACAGTCCGATCATGTTCATCGTTCGGCCTCCTTTCTAGCAACCACAGCTTTTTTGCGGTTGCACCTGCTGTTCGAGCTGTTGAGCCTTCTTCAAGGCCTTGTCCACCTCGGCGAGCACGTCGTCGATCTGGGGTACCTGATCGGTGATGTCAATCGTCTCAAGAGACGAATCGCCACCACCGACAGGCCGTTTGGTCTTCTTGCGGAATCGGTCTTGCAACATGATGCCACCTCCTCCTTACGCCGTCGCCTGACGGAGTCGCTGAATGCCTACGACATCCTCGCGGAAATCGTGGACGAACTCCGCCAGATCGTCGGTGCAGTTGAGATCGCGGTTCTGCCGCTCGACCGCGTCGACCGCCGCCACGAGGTCATCCTTGCAGAGGCCTTCCGGCTTCTTCTTGGACAAATCTCGGTGCAGAGCGATTGACGTTGCCTGATCGACAACGCTCACGATCATGCCGCCGTTCACGATGTTGCCAAGCGTGAAGTTGAGCATGCCGTTTGAGTTGGTGCGAATCTGGTAGAGCACGCGGCGAGATGCGAACACCTCATCGCTGCCGAGCTTCGCCAGCTCCTCGTGCGAGTACCCGTTGTTGAGAGGCACCTGCTTGAGGTTGAGCCGGAAAATCTCGATCGCACTCTCCGCCGTCGGACGGTCGATCTTGATCTTGCGATCGATGCGACCGTCGCGAACGACTGCCGGATCGAGGATGTCCCAGCGGTTCGTGGCCAAGATTACCAGAGCGCCCGAGTCCTCGAGTCCGTCCATCTCCGTGAGGAACATGGGAACGATGGTGCGTTCCATGTCCGAGCTGATGCCCGAACCGCGTTTCGCCAAGATGGCGTCGGCCTCGTCGATGAACACCACCGCCGGGTAGCCGTGCGTCTCCTTGTGCTTGCGCGCCCGAGCAAAGATCTGCCGGACAGTCGCCTCGGCGACACCCACGAAGCGGTCGAGAATCTCGGGGCCCTTGATGTAGATGAACCCCGCAGATGCCCCGTCGCCGTTGTAGATGCGTGCGAGAGCAGTCGTCGTCGCCTTGCCGAGCATGGTCTTGCCGCACCCCGGAGGGCCGTAAAGCAGAATGCCCTTGACTGGTCGCTTGCCGTAGAACCGGAAGATCTCCGGATTCTTGTGCGGAAGCTCCACCGCCTCGATCATCTGCTGCTTGGCTTCCGTGAGTCCGCCGATCTCGTTCCAGGTGATGTTCGTCTCGGCCGTGAAGCTGAAACGCTCGTCCTCCTTCCCGAGGTTGCGGATGATGACGGTTGCCGTGCCGTCGAGCACTACGCGGTCGCCCTTCTCGAGCGAACCCGCGAACTTGCCGTTGAAGACGACTCGGACCGAGGACTCGTAGTCCACTTCCGAGAACGTCTCGTCGATCACCCGGCGCAGATAGCCGATGTTGCCACCGACCTGCACCGAGGCCACGTCGACGATTTGCATCGTCTCCGTGACGACCTTGACCGTGTCGCCGGGCTTGACCTCGCGATCCTTCGGGAGAAGGACTTCGAGGAACTCGCCCTTGACGACGATGACGGCGGTACCGAACGACTGGATGTCGGCGAACTCGAGGTCGCACGCGCCGCCTTCGACATCCTTGATACCGATGCGGTAGTGGTTCGAGTAGCCGTCGTCGAACTTCACGGTCATCCAGCCCGAGTACTGGCACTTCTTGACGGTGCCGACACCCTTGTTCTGGCTTGCGAACTTGCTGTCGCGCCGAAGCCGAACGCGGGTGCCAGGGTCTGCCAGATTAGCGAGCCGATCGGCTCGCGTCTCGCTGATCGCCACGACCGTCGCGTAGGCGAACGGTGGGCTGGTGAGTTGCTCGAGCATTTCCTTCTGTTCGAGGAGCTTGGCTTTCGCCTGCTCGAGCGCGGTGCGGAGCGATTGGACTTGCTCCTGGATCTCTTGTTCGTTCATGATTGACCTCCTGACCTTTTGACGTTTGTGGTTTGATTCTCATCGGGAATCTCGAGGCAGACGTCGACTGCCCGCAAGACTTTTGTTCCCGAGGAATCGTCAATTGTTCCGATGGCGAAGTGGACATTGAGTCCACGCGTCATCTCCAGTCCTCCTCGGACCGAGGCCACGACGAGCTTCTGCCCGTCGTGCGGACTCGCCGAGTCCTTCACCCGCACTTTCCAGACGTAACGTCATTCCGGCGCGGTGTCGAACCCGACGACGAATTCCTTGTGTCGTTGGTCCAACATGATCTGTTCTCCTTTCTGACTTGGGTTGCGAGTTGACCGAAATGACCGTAATTGACCGTTTGACCACCTCCATTTCTAGTTTTTAAAGAGCCCAAGACACCTTGTCTTGGACGTCATATCCTAGCATATCTCCGCCATCCTGTCAACCTTTCGGGCGAGTGGGCAAAAAGTGGAAGGGGGTTTGAGGGGGAGGGAAACTTTTTGCCCGCGAGCCGTGAGTGAAGCCCCGCTACTCCGCCCGAATACTTGGAGGGCGGAACCGAGCAGAAATTTCCCTTTCCTTTTTTGATTTTTTTTCAGGGGGGCGCGCAAAAGAAAAATTGTAAGGGTAAATTTCTGCGAGGTTGCCGCCGGAGCGAAGCGGAGGCGGTCAGTTCTTCTCAAAAAAGGTTCGCGCGAAGTGTATAATTACAGCACCAGAAAGGAAATTAGCCGTTTTGGTTTGGTTGTGGTACTATAAAATATAATAATATGAGACATTTGCCTCTTTATATTTTTTTAGGAATTATGGCTGTAACTGGTGGGATGATGGTGCGTGGAGCTGAATATGTAAGTTTCGCTTATCAAAATAATATATCCTCAAAACTGCAGGCTAATTTACTTTCTTTAGTAGTATCTTCAAAAGAAAAGGAAAAAGATTTACGGCCGGTGCATTTATTGTTTACCGGCGACATTATGCTGGGTCGGGCGGTTGGGCAGATTATGGATATTCGTAAAGATTTTAAATATCCTTTTTTACAGACAGCTTCCGTTTTGCGGTCGGCTGATTTAACTTTTGGAAATTTGGAGGGACCTATAACATATAGTCAAAATGATGTGGGGAGTATATATTCTTTTGCTTTTAATCCGAGCGTAATTGAGGGGTTAAAGTATTCAGGGTTTGATGTGCTTAGTTTAGCTAATAATCATATATTTGATAGAGGATATGAAGGTATGGAGGACACAATGTATTTTTTAAACCAAAGTAATATAAATTATGTGGGAGTGGGAAAAAATGAGATTTCGGCTAATAAAGCCTCGATATTTATGGTGAGAGGTATTAAATTTGCATTTTTAGCCTATACGCCTTTTTATTCTAATAGTCATGTGGCCTGGCGTGAAAAAGGAGGCTTAAGTCGGTTGGATGGTAATTATATAAAAGATATTGTTAGTAAATTAAAAAATGAGGATGAGGTTGATATAGTTATAGTATCTATGCATTTTGGGGATGAGTATAAAAAAGAGGCGGGAAATTATCAGAGAGAATTGGCTAAGGTTTTGTCTGAGGCTCAAGTTGATTTAATCGTAGGGCACCATCCGCATGTGGTGCAGGAGATTGAAAAAATTAATGAGACATGGGTGGCATATAGTTTAGGAAACTTTGTGTTTGATCAGACTTTTGAGGAGGATGTCAGGAATGGGCTTGTTTTAAGTGTGCTAGCTACAAAAGACGGTATTCAAAGTGTGGAGGGAGTGCCAATATATATAAATGATGATTATCAACCGGAGTTTGTGAAGTAAAAGAAAGACCTTATTTATTAATAAGGTCTTTTTTAAATCTATTTTTGTCTCTTGCTTGAACTTTTGTAAAGCTTTTTTTAAAGCAATCATCTAAATTAATATTATTTGAGTTAGCAAAACATATTAAGGTGAATATTATGTCTCCTATTTCATCTTCTATACTGCTATTTTTTTCAGTTTCTTTTTTCTTTTTTTCTCCATCTTTATGATTTACTTCTCTGGCAAATTCTCCGCATTCTTCAAAAAGTCTGGCTAAAATTGATAAAGGTTGCCAATATGGCCATCCCTTTTCTTTCATAAAGTCATCTACTTGTTTTTGAAATTTGTTCATAAATTTTCTCCCTTAAATTTAATTTCTATTTAAGGTATAGCTTATTTTATTATTTAAGTCAAAATAAATATAATATATAATCAGTTAGCTGAAATATTCCTTTTCTTTTTTGGGCTATTGCCCAATTGTTTTAAAAAATTTTTAAATTTCTTTTTCATTAATTAAAGAGGGGTAATAAGGTGTTTTCTCCGCTCCGCTACGAAAACGATTTATTATTTTATTTTAAAGAGGTACAATTAATATAAATTAAACATAAATGTTTATATGACAACTAAACAACCAAAAGAAGGATATATTATTGATTTTATATCGGGACAAGAAATAAAAGCTACTCCTGAAGAGGTTGACGCAACACAAATATTTTCAAAGCGTCTTATAGAAGAATATGAATATTCAAAAGAACAAATTCAAACAAGACCACAGCACTTTGTCAGAAAAACACCTTCCGATGAAGCCAAAAAAGAATGGCCAGTTGATATTTCAATATTCAAAGGAAAGAGTAGGACGGAAAGTGATTTAGTGGGTATTATTGAGTGTAAGAAAAAAACCAGAAAAGATGGGCTGGAACAATTGAAACTATATATGGATATGTGCAGTAGCATCCAATGGGGTGTTTGGTTCAATGGGGAGGAACAAATAAATTTACAAAAAATAAAAAAAGATGGGGATATTTTATATTTTGAAATTCCCAATATTCCTAAAAATGGTCAAAGAATTGAGGATATTGGAAAATACAAAAGATGTGATTTAAAACCTGCAAAAGATTTAAAAAGCCATTTTAAAGTAATCAACAATTACTTATATGGCAATATGAAAAAAGATGATACATCTACAAGAAACAGAGCAAAACAAATTATTAATTTGTTGTTCTGTAAAATTTACGATGAACAATATACTGGAAAAAATGAAGAAGTTACTTTTAGGGCTGGCGTGTATGAAGACAAAGAACTGGTCGCAAAAAGAATAAAAGAATTGTTTATTCAAGTAAAAAATAGATTTAATGATGTATTTGAAGATGAAGACATAATTACTTTAGACCCAGATTCGATTGTATTTGCCGTTGGTCAAATACAAGAATTTTGCATTACAGAATCAGAGAGAGATGTAATTGGTGATGCTTTTGAAGTTTTCGTATCAAAAGCATTAAAAGATGAAGATGGTCAATTTTTCACGCCAAGAAATGTAATTAAAATGATTGTAGATATTATAAATCCTGATGAAAAAACCATGATAGTTGATCCGGCCTGTGGAACTGGAGGATTTTTAATTGAATCTCTACGACACGTTTGGGGTAAAGTTGAAGAAAATGCAAAAAAATTAGGATGGTCAGACAAAAGGGTTGAGGAAGAAAAACAATATGTCGCAACAACGTATTTTAGAGGTATTGATAAAGATTCGTTTGTGGCAAAAGTCACCAAGGCGTATATGGCGGTTGTTGGCGATGGCAGGGGCGGTGTTTTCTGTGAAAATAGCTTAGAGGATGTTAAGGAATGGAGCAATAAATGCCAAGATAAAATCGATTTAGGAAAATTTGATATTGTTTTAACAAATCCGCCATTTGGTTCAAAAATTCCAATTCGAGATGAAAAGATATTAAAACAATTTGCTTTTGGTCATAAATGGAAATTTGATAAAAAAAGTAAACAATGGGAGCAACAAAGCGAGTTAAATAACAAAGGAAAAAAAGGAGGTGTTGAACCCCAAATATTATTTATTGAAAGATGTCTACAATTGCTAAAAATTGGAGGAAAAATGGGCATAGTTTTGCCGGATGGAATTTATGGCAATGATAAATTAGGATATATCCGTGAATATTTGAAAAAGCATACTAAAATTTTGGCTATCATTGACGTTCCGTCAGAAACATTCCAGCCGAATACATCAACCAAAACAACAATTCTTGTTGCTGAAAAAATTAAAGAAGGTGAAAAAATAGATGACCATTATATCTTTATGGCTATTTGCGAAACTTGTGGACACGACAGAAGGGGCAATTCTATGCCCGATGACGATGTTTCATTGGTTAGCGAAAAATATTTTGAATTTATGAAAGCCCCTAAAAAGTTTGTTTTATGATAAAAATATTTAGTGTACAAAATAAAGATTTAGAAACTAACTTGTTCCCAAGTTTTTATTTATTCAAACAAAAGATAAAAAAACATTCAGAAAGAAAAGATATTCTTTCGTTTAGTCTGGGAGATATAAATGTTTTAGATGTATTAACTGACGGTGAACACGCTGGTCAAAAATTTGTTGAAAGCGGTGCTTTATTTATAAAAAACTCCTCCGTAAAAAGATATAGCATAAATGAATTTGATGGTTTTTTTATAACTCACGAAAAAAACAATTTACTTACAAGATCGAAGCTTAAAGAAAATGACGTTTTATTTACAACTATTGGCAATATCGGTATTTCGGCAATAGTAAATAAGAATGTTGAAAACGGCAATATCAATCAGAATGTTGTTAGAATTAGAGTTAATAAAAATTTTACAACACCCCAATATTTATCTTGTTTTTTAAACTCAAGAATTGCAAAATTTCAAATTGATAATCTTTTTACTGGCAACATTTATCCTATACTTACATATCCAAAAATAAAATCATTAAAAATATTTGTAAATGACAAAAATACTGAGAAAAAAATAACAGATAATTTGGTAAAGGCAAACGAATTCCAGATTGAATCATTAAAACTAATTAAAGAGGCACAAAAAATATTTCTAAAATCATTAAACATAGATTTTAAAAATATAAAAAATAGCAAGTTCTACGCAGTGCCTAGCAAACAGCTAAATAGTGACGACATGATGACACCTGCATTTTATTTCCCACTTTATACTCAAACAATTAAAGAAATTGAAAAACAAAATAAATGTGAGTTACTAGGAGGTTTGGCAGATTTTAAAAATGGCGATGAAGTTGGTTCTGCCAATTACAAAGGTTATTTAGAAAGAAAAGAAACAGATGTCCCGTTTATTAGGACTTCTGATTTAATTAATTATGATTTTGATTCATATCCCGATTACTTTATAGAAAAATCAATTTATTCCGAAATTGAACAAGGAATAAATGAAAATGAAATATTATTTACCAAAGATGGAAAAGTTGGTATATCTGCAATGACAACAAGGTCTGACAAATGTATTTTGGGAAGTGGAATTTTAAGAATAATTACAAAAAAAGATAAAATAAACCCTCACTATTTATTTATTGCATTATCCACAAAAGAAGTTGGATTATATCAAGCAATTCAAAGAACAGTTATTGCCTCAACCATTCCGCACCTCAGAGAGGACAGAATTGGAGATTTTAAAATACCCCTTATAAACAAACAAAAGGAAATCATTGAATTAACTGAAAAAGCATTTGACTTAAAAAATCAAAGGAAAGTATTAATAAACGATTCTAGGATATTACTTGAAAAAAGTTTAGAATTTTAGTCATCATACAAAAGATAAGGAGTTTTTGATTTTGGGCATTCACCCCTGACCTCTCTGCCCAAAATCCAAAACGGAAAAAGAAATTTTAAAAATTTTTAAAACAATTCCGACTGCTGTCGGAAAAAAGAAAAGGAATACATCAGCTAACAACGAGTATCCGGTTACGGCTTTTATCCAAAAGCCTCCACCCAAATTTTTCTTCCGCTCCGCTACGGCAAACATCAGATATGCCGATACGTTATGTAATATATAATCGAGTTATTGACAAATATATAATAAAGTATATAATACAGAAAGAACTTTAACTCACATTTTTAAAAAGAGGTGAATAATGAAGAATTTATCAAATCAAGAAATTTCTAATATTTTTTTAGAAATATTTCCAAATCAAAAAAAACAAGGAGAAAAAATTAAAGATTGCTCTATTGATATTTTTTCTTTAATAAAGAAAAATCTTGAAATAATAGAGCAACAGGAAGGTAGTATATTTTTTTTAAGACAATGTAAAATACAGCCAAGAACAGAACGTATTATTGTTACAATAGTACGTTCTGGAGAAGAAGTGGCTAAAACAATGTATAAAAAACCTGTTAAAAAAACGAATGTTCAATTTGGAGACAGGTTGGATCCTGACAAACGAGAAAAATTTGAAGATAATCATTGGAATCAACAGTATTAATTTAATGTTAAAAATGCATAAGGACTTATGTAAAAAGTGAGTCCTTTTTTATTATTTAAGTCAAAATAAACAAAAACCCCTAAATAGGGGTTTTTGTTTATAAGACAATTACTGGTGTATATTGTTTACCAATAGCTTGAGCCTCGTCTCTAGTTTCAAACCATATATCCATGCGATCGCTAAATCTTTTGTTCATACGGTCCTCAACGGTGAAAACTTTATCGCCAAATAATTCTGGGATTTTAACTTTAGTACCAAGAGGTAGCCAATTGGCGGCTACAATGCCATCTTTAACATGACTACCCGAGGCGGTAATAAATGGGGTATCATCAGTTTGGTCGGGAGTACTGGAGTATCCAGTAACGTGTACATAGTGTGTTTGTTCGGCTTTGTACCAAATGTTTGGTATTTGGGCAGGAGAATCGGCGACAAGGTCTGTTTGGTTGTAGGCAGTTTCATAATTTCTTTCAACTGCTACGGGGTGTAAAGGTTCAGAATTTACGGTTACGGTCGGGCTCATAATAAGTAGAGCTCCTAAAATAGCGGCGTATCGTATCATAGATTGGCAACCCACTTCTTGTTAGTTTTTTCGACTTATTATAGAAGTAAATTGCTTTCCAGTCCTCGTTGGCTACGAAGCGCAGGATTTATAACCCTATCTTTCTAACCTTTTTGTAATAGGCCTTTTAATAAAAAAGACCCTCACGGGTTATACCTATAGTATATCATACTGTTATATAATGTCAATAGGGCTTTGTCAAGGGGTAAAATGTGACTTAAATAAAGGGTTTTTAGGGCATGATATAATATAAATATGCTGGAATATTATACCAAGGCGATTGTTTTAGATAGAGAAAAAAGAGGTGAGTATAATGGACTGATACATCTATTGACAGCTGATTTAGGCAGGGTTGAGGCCAGGGTGACTGGAATTAATAAAATAACCTCAAAATTATCAGGTCATTTTCAAATTGGTAATTTGGTTTTAGCGAGATTGATTGAAAAAAATGAGATTAGATTAGTGGACGGATTATCTATGGCCAAATTAAATATTATGCATGAATTACTTTTAATGGTTAGAAAGTTAGCGCCTTTATTTAATAAAGATATTGATTTGTTTAATATATTGCTTGGTCAAAAGGTTGATGTAAGAATCTTATTATCTTATTTCGGTTATGATGCTAGTGGGGCAATTTGTTCCTTGTCGGGTAGAAAAAATCCGGAATGTTTTATGTTAAATTCTTTAGATTTTGTGAAGAAGGAGTTATTACCATCTTTAAAATTAGGGTATGATGAGGTAGTATGTTTATAGAAAGGTTTAGCTTATTTTATTATTCTTTGTGTCTTTAGAAACAAAAGAAAGAGATTTATATAGTCGGTTTGGTATGCCTAAAAAAGATACCATAAAAAATAAAAAAACTTTGGATAGTGAAATTTTGGCTGATGTAAAATTTAAACCGCTTGATTTAAGGGGTTATAATAATGAAAAAAAAAATAAAATTCCCAATATCTCTGCTTGGAAAAAATGGCTTGGTTTTTTGGTGACGGTAGTTTTTGTGGTATCTGTTTTAACTGGTAGTTTTTATTTATGGAAAGCTTTAAATAGTTCGGGGGTTAATGTGGACATAAATGTTGAGGAGGAGGTTGTGAGAATAGGAGTACCTTTTAAGGTGAGTATAACGGTCGCTAATGAGACTGGCAGAGTTATAAATAATGCAAAAATAGCAATTACTTTGCCTGATAATTTGGTTTTACTGGACGGAGATTCTGCGCAAAAAATTATTAGTAGAGATATTGGTGATATTGGAGTTGCGGTGGTTATTCGCGAATCGGTGGATTTGGTAGCGGTGTCGGGTGAAAAAACTTTACAGGATTTAGAGGCAACGGTTTTTTATGAGTCTGGTTCTATATCCTCTACTTATGAGGCTTATGGCAGGTCGTCTATTGTGCTTGAGGATGCGGTTATTGAAATTGATATAGAGACGCCTAAGAAAGTTTTTAGCGGTGAGAGGTTTGATACTATCATAAGATATAGTAATAATTCTGGTATTGAGGTAGAGGACGTAGAAATAGAACTTTTAACTCCTAATGCTTTTAATATAGAGTCTGTTTTACCAAAAAAAGATGATAATAGCTTGATTTGGAAATTTGATAAAATTATAGACAGTGAGGGAGAGCTGACGGTTGTTGGTTCTATGGTTTTACCAGCTGAATCTTTTTTTGATTTAACGGTTAAGGTTTCGGCAGTTTTGCGTGGCAAAAAATATGTAATTTTGGAAAAGTCTACCAGTTTATCTATTGAGGCGTCGCCTTTATCTTTGTCTATGCATTTAAATGATAAAGATGATTATGTGGCTAAGCTAGGAGATTTGTTGAATTACACTTTAGTTTATGAAAATAATACTAATATCGGTCTTAGGGATGTCATAATAACTACGCGCCTAAATGGTGATATGTTTAATTATAATACTTTAAAATCTAATGGATTTTTTAATTTTTCTAAAAAAGAAATAGTTTGGAATGCGTCCTCAAAAAATGATTTAGCTTTAATAAAGCCAGGGGAATCGGGCACGGTGAGTTTTTCTATTAATGCATTAGATGCCTATCCGATAACCAGATTGAATGATAAAAATTTTAATTTATTAGTGGAATCTTCAATTGAGTCACCGACTGTACCGGAAAATGTGGCGGCTAATATGACTACCTCTATTGCGGATTTGACTACTAAAGTGGCCGGAAAGGCGGAGGTTGATGTAAAGGTGTTGTTTCGCGATGCTAATTCTGGTTTTGTAAATAGTGGAAATCTACCGCTTAAAGTTGATACTCCAACGCAATTTACAGTACATATGATTATAAAAAATTATAGTACAGATATAAGTAATGTTAAGTTAAAATCATCTTTGGCACCTGGAGTTAAATGGACGGGTAATGTTAAGAGTACTATTTCTTCCTCGCCTATTTTTAACGAAAGAACGGGAGAAATAGAGTGGCATATAGGAAATGTGGTGGCAACTAAAGGAGTGATTTCTGATCCGATAGAGGCTATCTTTCAGGTGGAGGTTGTGCCATCTTTGACGAATGTTTCAAATTACGTTTTAATTGTGCGAGATACAGAAATTTCGGCAGTTGATAATTTTACTTCTTTAGAATTATTTAATAAACATAAGGCAGTTGATAGTTCTTTAACCGATGATCCAACAGTTAATATTACAGATGGAAAAGTTGGGCAATAATTAATATGAAAAATACGGCAAAATCTATGGAAAAAATAACGTCTCTTTTGAAGAGACGAGGTTTTATTTATCCGGGTTCTTTAATTTATGGAGGTTTGCAAAATACTTTTGATTACGGTCCACTTGGAGTGGAGATGAAAAAAAATATAAAGGATGAATGGTGGAATAGATTTGTCAGAAGACGAAGCGATATTGTCGGTCTTGATTCAGCCATACTGATGAATACAAAAGTTTGGGAAGCGAGTGGGCATTTAGCGGAGTTTTCTGATCCGTTGGTGGAGGATAAGATAACTCATGAGAGATTTAGATTAGACCATTTACTGGAGCAGGCTGGCACAAAAATTGGGGGATTGTCTTTTGAGCAGATGATAGAAAAAATGAAGGGAAAAAATATAAAGAGCCCGAATGGAAATGAGTTAACCGACCCGCGTAAATTTAATTTAATGCTTAAGACATCGCTTGGGGCGACTTTGGAGACAAGTAGTGATATATATTTAAGACCGGAGACAGCCCAAGGAATGTTTGTTGATTTTAAACAGATTTTAGAGTCTACTCGTAAAAAAATTCCTTTTGGAGTGGCGCAAATTGGTAAGGCTTTTCGTAATGAAATTACACCGGGAAATTTTATTTTTCGGACGCGTGAGTTTGAGCAGATGGAGATAGAGTATTTTATTTTACCACCTAAAGAGGATAAGGAGTGGATGGAGGTTTTTAATACTTGGCAAAAAGAAATGGAAAAGTGGATAGAGGATTTAGGAATATTGGGGAGTGATATTCATATTTTAGATGTACCAGAGGGCGAAAGAGCGCATTATTCAAAAAAGACAATTGATTTTGAGTATGAATTTCCTTTTGGGGTAAAGGAGCTTTATGGACTAGCCTATAGGGGGGATTTTGATTTGCAAAATCATATAAGAGAATCCGGTCAGGATCTATCTTTTGTGGATGAGGATGGTAAAAAATTTGTGCCCCATGTGATTGAACCAACTTTTGGAGTGGATAGAACTATGTTGGCAGTTTTGGTGTCGGCCTATGACAAGGAACAGGTAGAGGGGGAGGTGCGTACAGTGCTTCGTTTGCCTAATTGGCTCTCGCCTATTAAGGTGGCGGTGTTGCCGTTGTCTAAGAAAGAGGAACTGATTAATCTGTGCGAGGATGTTTTAAGAGAATTATCTGATTTGGGTATTATCTCTGAAATTGATATAACACAGAGTATTGGCAAGAGATATAGAAGATTTGACGAAATTGGCACGCCATATTGCGTAACGGTTGATTTTGATACGCTAGAAGATAAAAAAGTGACAGTGCGAGATCGGGACACAATGAAACAGGAGAGGGTGGCTTTAACTGGGTTAGGAAAATATTTAAAAGAAAAAGTTTTTTAATAATTTGTTTTTAGTTTTTTAGAGTGTTATTCTAAGAGTAAATTATGATAAAGAAAATTACACTTAATAATGGGCTGAGAGTTATTTTGTCTCAAAATTTGGGTACTAAAGCGGTGACGGTTTTGACTTTGGTTGAAGCGGGGAGTAAATATGAGACAAAAGAGATAAATGGGTTATCGCATTTTTTGGAGCATATGTGTTTTAAGGGAACGACTAAAAGGCCTGGCACACTGCAGATTGCTAAGGAATTAGATGGGTTAGGCTCGGCTTATAATGCTTTTACCTCGGAGGAGTTTACCGGTTATTACGCTAAAGTAAAAAGTGAGTACACCTCTTTGGCGATTGAGATAATTTCTGATTTATATTTAAACCCAACATTTCCGGAAAAAGAGATTGAAAAAGAGAGAGGGGTTATTATAGAGGAGATTAATATGTATGAGGATTTGCCACAGAGAAAAGTGCAGGAGCTTTTTACAGAAGTTTTATATGGAGATCAGCCGGCCGGGTGGGGGGTGTCTGGAAAAAAGGAAATTATTAAAAAATTAAATAGAGACGATTTTGTAAATTATAGAGCAAAACATTATGTGCCGAGTGCAACTATAGTAGTGGTAGCTGGTAACTTTAACGAGGAGCCGGTCGTTTTAGATGTAAAGAAGTATTTTGAAAGTGAGCCGGCTGGTAAAAAAGATGGAAAGCTTCAAGTAGTTGAAAAGCAGGATGCTCCGCAGTTTAAGGTTCAAAATAAAGCCTCGGATCAGACTCATTTGGTGATTGGAGTCAGGGCTTTTTCGGCCAAGGATGATAGGCGATATGCGCTTGGGGTTTTGTCTAATATTTTAGGAGGTGGTATGAGTTCTCGTCTATTTGAGAGAATACGCGAGGAGCTCGGGGCAGCTTATTATGTGCGAAGTTCAACGGATTTATTAACTGACCATGGAGTTTTATCGGTATCGGCGGGGATTGATTATAATAAATTAGATCAGGTAATGGGTGCTATTTTAGAGGAATTTAGAAGATTAAAAGATGAGCTAGTTGATGAGGAGCATTTAAATCGGGCCAAGGAGCATATAACCGGTAATATGGCTTTATCGCTTGAAACCTCGGATGATATGGCTGAATTTATAGGCATACAGGAAATATTAAGGAAAGAAGTTAGCGATATTGACAGTATTATAGAAAAGTTTAGGAGTGTGACGGCGGAGGAAATTAAGAGAGTGGCAGGTAATATATTTAAAAATGAGAATTTGAATATGGCAATTATTGGGCCAGCGGATGATTCTTGGAATGTAAAAATAAAAGAGAAATTAATGATTTAGAATGGAAAAAGTTCATATGGATATAACTTGGGGAAGTTTGTGGAGAACTGCATTAGTAGTGGGTATGGCGGGTGTTTTGTTTTTGGTCCGCGATGTGCTGGTAGCTATATTTTTGAGTGTGGTTATTTCAACAGGGTTGGCTCCATTTGTGGATTTTTTGGAAAAAAGAAGCGTACCAAGGTTACTCGGTACTATTTTGGTTTATCTAAGCATAGTGCTGGTTTTTGGACTTTTGATTTATGTGGTGGTGCCGATAGCGATGGCCGAGTTTGAGGGTTTGTTTGAAAATTTAGTAGCTTTAACTAATAGTATTTTTAGTTTTACCGGGACTAAAATTACAATTGATACTTTTCAAGATAATATAGGTATTTTTAGTAGCGCATTTTTTTTTGGCGGAGCTTCTTTCTTTGAGGCGGCCTCATCTTTTTTTGGAGGAGTGGCACTAGCGATAACAGTGGCTTTCGTATCATTTTATCTTTCTTTATCTCGCAATGGAGTGGAGTGGTTCTTACGGGCTATTATGCCCGAGAGTTATGAGGAAAAAGTTTTATCTATTTTTAAGAGAAGTAAAAGGAGAATTGGTTTTTGGTTGCAGACACAAATTTTCTTATCTTTAGTGGTTGGGCTTCTGTCGTTTATTGGATTAGCCTTACTTGGAGTGGAGCACGCCTTGATACTGGGAATGGCGGCCGGAGTATTTGAAATTATTCCGTTTGTTGGGCCGGTGTTTGCAGGGAGTATTGCGGTCTTAGTCGCCTTATCCGATTCTTTTTCTTTGGGTCTTTATGTTTTGGTGTTGTTTGCGGTGATTCAACAAATTGAGAGTCAATTTATTATCCCATCTTTATTTCAGAAGGCGATTGGGCTTCATCCGGTGGTGGTTATAGCAGCTTTTATGATTGGCTTTACTTTACTTGGTTTTATTGGGTTGATACTGGCAGTGCCGGGGGCGGTGATACTACAGGAAATATTAAATGATTGGGTGTCTATCAAAGATCATAGGCGGGCACTGCGGGAGAGCGGAATTGTGAAGGATAAATAAAAAAGTCTTACAGGTGTAAGGCTTTTTTTATTGCTTAAATTCTTTATTTTCGGTATTATAGCCTTAGATTATGAATAAGAAGAAAATATTTATATCAACGGCTATTCCGTATGTAAATGCTCGGCCTCATATCGGGCACGCTTTGGAGTTAGTGGAGGCGGATGTGCTAGCTAGATTTTATAGAGAGCAAGGAAACGAGGTTTTCTTTTTGACGGGCACTGATGAAAATAGTTTAAAAAATGTGCAGGCTGCCGAAAAAGTAGGAGAGGAGGTGGCTAAATTTGTGAAAAGGCACGCGGATGTTTTTTTTGATTTAACTAAAAAATTAAATATTTCAAATGACGATTTTATTCGGACAGCCGAAGATAAAAGGCATATAGAGGGGGCTCAAAATTTATGGAGGTTAACAGAGAAGGATATTTATAAAAAAGATTATACGGGTTTGTATTGTGTGGGTTGCGAGGAGTTTGTGCGAGAATCTGATTTGGTGAATGGAGAGTGCTCGGAACATCCGGGGCAAAAGCCAGAGGAGGTGCATGAGGAAAATTATTTTTTTGCTTTGAGTAAATATGAGGATAAGATTAATAAATTAATAGATAAAGAAGAAATAAAAATAGTGCCAGAGGCGCGTAAAAATGAGATTCTTAATTTTATAAAAACAGGTTTACAGGATTTTAGTATTTCGCGCTCAAGAGAGAGAGCTAAAAATTGGGGGATTGAGGTGCCGGGTGATTCTAGTCAAATTATGTATGTTTGGTTTGATGCGCTTAGTAATTATATAAATGGATACGGATTAGATGATTGGCAAAAGGCTGATAAAGTTATTCACGTTATTGGCAAAGGTATAAATAGATTTCATTCTGTTTATTGGATTGGAATGTTGTTGTCGGCGGGAATAAGAATTCCGGATGAGGTTTTAATACATGGTTATATAACGGTTGATGGACAGAAGATTTCTAAATCTTTGGGTAATACAGTTGATCCATTTCTTTTAATAGAAAAATATGGCAGAGAGGCGGTGCGGTATTATTTACTCCGAGAAATACCAAGTTCAGGAGATGGAGATTATTCAGAGGAGAAATTTATAGCGCGTTATAACGGCGATTTGGCTAATGGACTCGGAAATTTTGCTTCCAGAGTTTTAACTTTGGCTAAAAAATATGAGGCTTTTGATTTAATAGAAGTTTCTAAAATAGATGTGGCTTCTTTAATTTATGAGTTTAAATTAAATGAGGCTTTAGTCGTTATTTGGAAGGTTTTAGCTGAGGGGGATAAATATATTAATGACGAGAAACCTTGGGAAAGCGGAGATGTTAAAACTATTAGTAAAGCTGTATCTATTTTAAAAGAGGTGGCTTTGACTTTAAAGCCTTTTTTACCGGAAGCCTCGGAGTTAATTTTAGAGGCTATTAATAATAAAACAAATTTGGAAAGGCTATTATTTCCTCGATTAAATTAAAAAAATGTTTATAATATTATTTAAATATGAAAATTATTGATGTGCATGCTCATATAAATAGAGCTTTTTATAAAGAGGATTTTTTAAATGTTTTAAAAAGAGCTAAAGAAAATCAAATAGGGTTTATTAATATCGGTACAAATTTAGCGGATTCAAAAGAAAATGTGGAGATTGCGCAAAGCTTTGATCATGTTTGGGCCATAGTTGGAATGCATCCAACAGAAAAAGAAGATTTTAATTATGATACTTTTAGAGAATTAGCAATGCAAGAAAAAGTGGTGGGAATAGGGGAGTGTGGGCTTGATTATTTTAGAGAGGAAAATAAAACTTTAGAGGACAAGGAAAGGCAAAGGCGTGTTTTTGGGGAGCAGATAAAATTGGCCAAGGAGGTTAATAAACCTTTGATGTTGCATTTAAGAATGAGTGAGTCGTATGAGGAGGCTATTAGTTTGATAGAGAGTTTGGATAATCTACCGCCGGTTGTTTTTCATTTTTATTCCGGAAATATGGAGCAGACTAAAAGGATTATGGCCTTAAAAAATGCTTATGTAAGTATTGGAGGAGTGATTACCTTTACGCATGATTATGACAAGGTTATTAAAGAGATACCTCTGAAAAGAATATTGCTGGAAACAGACTCACCATTTATAACGCCAGTGCCTTATAGAGGGCAAAGGAATGAACCGACTTTTGTAGTTGAGGTTTTAAAGAGGTTGGCGGTGTTAAAGGAGATGCCTATTGATGAAACTGCGGATGTTATTTTATCCACTACTAAACATATTTTTGGCTTAAAATAAGGGTTTTTTGGCCATTGACTTATTTTTAGGTTGTAGTATACTTTTAAACAGTTCTTAATAAGTGAAGGACTTATGTAAATTCCTATGGAGGGGAAATCTATGTTGATTCACATTAGATCTCCTGCTTGAACAGGAGAGAATGGGGAGCTTTTTCTTAGATTGTTCTAGTATGTTTTCTTTGGGGCAAAAAAGTTCTATTGTTTAATTATAATAGACAATATTAAGCCCAAGGCTCTTTAGGAGCAAAAAAACAAAAAAAATAATCAAAAGAAAAAGCAAAAAAATTTACTTCAAACTAAAAAAGGCCCTGACGTTGAAAAATGTCAGGGCTTTACTTTTTTTATAGTGTGTGGTATTTTGTTTTTAGAATTTTTATATTAAATAGTTTGGGGGTGATAATTTTGTATGATGAAGTTATTATTACAAATCATGCTCTAAAGAGATTGATAGAGCGGGCTTATGAGGCTGGGATTAAAGTTCCTGATGATTTAGAAAATTATTTAAGAAAGATTATTGAAAATTCTTTTAGAGTTAAAAAACATAAAAATGTTTTTATTAAAGATATTAATAAAAATATAAGCTCTTATTGGTTTAGAGTAAAAAAATTTGATGATTGGTATTTTATTTCTATTAAGGAGGAAAATTGTTTAAAAATTGTTACTTTTATTCGTAAGGGGGATTTTGAAGAATCTCTTCCGCGGATTATTGCATGTCGTTATTATAATGGAAGGCTAATAAAGCTGTGGAAAAAGAAAAAGAAAACAAAAAAAATTTATTGCCCTTTTCCAAAATTTGATAAGTTAATTATAAGAAATTTTGAAGAAAAAGAATTATTAAAAGCTTAAGAGCATAAACCTTAAGCTTTTTTATTTTTTTGAATTTTGGGTGGTTTCGCGTTAGTATATAGATAATTTATGAATAGTTATAATCCAAAGGAAATTGAGCCTAAATGGCAGAAAAAATGGGAGGAGGAGGATTTTAATAAGGCCGAGGATTTGACGGATAAAGAAAAGGCTTATTTTTTAATAGAGTTTCCTTATCCAAGTGGGGCGGGGCTTCATGTCGGGCATGTGAGGAGTTACGTGGCGCTTGATATAATGGCGCGCAAGGCTCGGATGGAGGGAAAGAATGTTTTATATCCAATCGGGTGGGATGCGTTTGGATTACCGACCGAGAATTATGCAATTAAAAATAAAATTCATCCTATTATTGCGACCGAGAAAAATATCAATACTTTTAGGGGGCAGTTAAAATCTTTGGGACTTTCTTTTGATTGGTCTAGAGAGGTTAATACCACTGACCCAAAATATTATAAATGGACGCAGTGGATATTTTTAAAACTTTGGGAGAGGGGTTTGGCTTATAAACAGAAAACAACCATAAACTGGTGTCCGAGTTGTAGGATAGGATTAGCTAACGAGGAGGTGATAGATTCAAAATGCGAGAGGTGCGGCACTTTGACGGAGAAAAAAGAAAAAGAACAGTGGATGCTTAAAATAACGGAATATGCTGATAGACTACTTAAGGACCTAGACACGGTTGATTATTCAGAACGGATTAAGACTCAACAGGTTAATTGGATAGGCAAGAGTGAGGGGGCAGAGATAAATTTTAATATAGCCGATAGTAATTTATCTATTAGAGTATTTACGACAAGGCCAGATACTATATTTGGGGCGACCTTTATGGTGATTTCTCCGGAACATCCTGTGATAGAAAATTTGGCTGGTAAAATAGAAAATTTTGATGAGGTTAGTGATTATATTTTTAAGGCTAAAAATAAATCAGATATGGATAGAACTCAATTAAATAAAGATAAGTCGGGGGTTGAGTTAAAAGAGGTATTGGCGATTAATCCGGCAAATAAAGAAGAAATTCCGGTGTTTGTGGCTGATTATGTATTAATGAGTTATGGAACGGGGGCTATTATGTCGGTGCCGGCTCATGATGAGCGCGACTACGAGTTTGCTAAGAAATATAATTTACCTATTAAACCAGTAGTTTTGCCTGTAGTTGATTCTTTTGATTTAGATGAATTAAAAATATCTCAAGATAAATATAAAAAAGATGGCAAGGATCCATTTTTAGAGATGCAATTTGATGAGATAAAAAATAGACAAGCATATATAGGAGAAGGAATAAATTGGAATTCTTACAGTGAAAAAATTTCATTAGATGGTTTAGAAACTAAAAAAGCAAAAGAAAAAATAATTAAATGGTTAGAGGATAATAAAAAAGGAGAGAAGTCTATAAAATATAAATTGCGGGATTGGGTGTTTTCGCGTCAGCATTATTGGGGTGAGCCAATTCCGATGATAAATTGCTCTAAGTGTGGCTTCGTACCAGTGCCGGAAAGTGAGTTACCGGTTACTTTGCCGGAGGTAGAGCATTATGAACCTAGAGATGACGGGGAATCGCCACTTAAAACCATAGATTCTTTTGTAAACGTTAAATGCCCAAAGTGTGGTGGAGAGGCGGAAAGAGAAACTGATACTATGCCCAACTGGGCGGGGTCGTCTTGGTATTTTTTAAGATATATTGACCCGCATAATGACTTAGCTTTGGTGGATAAAGAAAAAGCTAAATACTTTATGCCGATAGATTTATATAATGGAGGGATGGAGCACACGACTCTTCATTTGTTGTATTCTAGATTTTGGAATAAGTTTTTGTTTGATATCGGGGTTTCGCCGGTATCCGAGCCATATAGTAAAAGGCGAAGTCATGGAATGGTTTTGGCAGAGGATGATCAGAAGATGAGTAAGTCTCGGGGTAATGTAGTTAATCCCGATGAGTTGATTGAAAAATTTGGGTCTGATTCATTAAGAATTTACGAGATGTTTATGGGGCCTTTTTCGGATGCTATTCCTTGGAATACCGATGGCATGAAAGGGGTTTATAGATTTTTGGAGAGGGTTTGGAGTTTACAGGATAAATTATCAGAGGAGGGAAAAGATAATTCTATTATTCATAAAACTATAAAAAAAGTAGGAGAGGATATTGAGGAGATGAAGTTTAATACCGCAGTTAGTCAGCTTATGATATGTGTTAATGAACTTATGAAAATTGATTCTATAAAAAAATCTGATTTTGAAAAGTTTTTAATTTTGCTGGCGCCATTTGCTCCGCATATAGCTAGCGAGATTTGGAAATTAACTCCAAATAAGGGTTCTATTTTTAAGGAGGGGTGGCCGTCTTATGATGAGAGTTTAATAATAGAGGAAGAGGTAAAAGTGGTTGTGCAAATAAATGGAAAAGTACGTGCTACAATTATAGTATCGGTTGGAACAGAGCAGGAGAAGATTAAAAAATTAGCTCTGCAAGATAAAAATATCCAAAAATATATATCTGAAGGGCAAATTAAAAAAGTGATTTATGTTCCGGATCGTCTTATAAATTTTGTGGTCTAATAAATGGAAACAGGTAGAGTTATTTTTATAATATTTATTTTGGTTATTATATTAGCCTTACTTTTGACGGTTTATAGTTTTAAGGATAAGGTTTTTAATTCACTTAGTTTTGAGGGCGGGTTTTTTAATATTGGTTTTGATAGTTATATATTTAATCCAGGGTTTAGTAGTTCGCAAATTGATAAAGTAACAGAGGATGCGTCTTCTATTTTTAATGCTAATGGAAATTATTTTAAAGTATCTCAAAATAGAAGTGTGCCGGAAGGTTTGGCGGAGGAGGATTTATCTCCCTATTATGGAAGGTTTAAATTAAGTGCTTCAAGAGGGGGGGTGAGTGTTATTAATTTATCTGTTAAATTAGATGAGGGGGAGAGGGTTATTATGAATAACTGGAAAATAAAAACTTCAAGTGAAATTATGAAAATGCCTAAGGCGATTGAGTATTATGTGCCACCTTCGGGTGGGCCGGAATATGATATTATTTTAAAACCTGGCAATCATTCAATAAAAATATATGCCTCGGTGTCGGCGATAGGTAAAAATTTTAGAGAAAATAAATGTAGTGGATACTTGACTAATGGGATTAATTTTACGCCTAGAATAGGTGGGCAGTGCGCGAGTATTTCAAAAAATGAGTATCGTCATTTAAGTGGTAGTTGTAGAAATTTATTAGATTCTTATAATAATTCTTGTAGAAATCCTTTGAATGAGGCACGCTTAAATTTTCCACCGGATAGTTATTGTAACGGACTTTTAGATAAGTCTTATTGTTATAGTGATTATTCTGATTGTAGGGATTTTTTTGACCAGTTTAATTATTCGGCCTGTTATGATAGAACAAAAGACCAAGCTGATTTTTTAGGAGACGAATGGCATTTGTGGATCGGTAAAAATATATTAAGCCCAACTCATGATGAGGTTTATATTTACGATGAAAATTATAAACTGGTGGCCGAGTATATTTACTAAAGTTATTTTCTTTCCATTAACTTGACGGAGATATTTAAGCGGTGACTATCTCTTAAAATATCTAATTCTAAAATATCATCGGCTGATTTTTTTTCTAAAATATCTTGAATAGTTATTTTGGAATTGATAAGTTTACCGTCGCATTTGATTATTATATCACCGGCTCTAATGCCAGCTTTATAGGCTGGGGTGCCAACAATAACGCCAAGAGTTTGATGGTCTTCGTGTATAACAACAGCGCCATTGTTGACAGGCAGTTTCATTTTTTTTGAAATATTATCATCTATATTTAAATATCTGATACCAAGGAGTGGTTTTTTGATACGTCCATATTTTTTAAGATCTTGAATGTCTCTTTTAACTGTATTGATAGGAATGGCAAAACCAATATTTTGAGCGCCAAAAACTATAGCGGCGTTGATGCCTATAACCTCACCTTCAGCGTTTAATAATGGTCCGCCTGAATTGCCGGGGTTGATGGCGGTGTCGGTTTGGATTAAACCTCTAATTTCTTGAGTGGGAGTCTCTGGGTCTATTTGGGCTCTAATAGACCTGGAGAGGCCTGAAATTATACCGGCTGAAACTGTGTTTTTAAAAATACCTAAGGAATTGCCGATAGCTAAGACAGATTCGCCTAGTTCAATTTTATCTGAATTACCTAAATTGAGAGTCGGTAATTTTTTTATTTTACCTTTAGTTTGATTGCTAATGTGAAGTTTTAAAATGGCCACATCGTTCATGGGATCGCGGGCTAAAACCTCGGCGCTGAATTTTTGATCATCGTTTGTGATTATAGTATATTCGGATTGTTTATCGGCTATGACATGGCGGTTGGTTATTATAATACCTCCGCTATCAATAATAAAACCACTACCACCGCCAACTTGAACCATGCCATCGACGTCGGCCAGGCTTTTTAGCATGGCTCTTTGTTTTTCATTTTGAGAGGGAGTGAAGGGAAAATTATTTTGAGGAATTTCGGCCTCTATTTTTTCCAGTTGTTTAGTGATGACTATTGAAACAACGGCGGGGAGAGATTTTTTTACTATGTCGGTAATTTTTAAAGGCATTGTTTTTATTATACTTTAGTTTTGATTAATTTGTTTGGGGAAAAGAAAAAAAGTTTGTTATACTTTTTATATATGAATAAAAAAGAGGCGGTTTTTGGGGCAGGATGCTTTTGGGGAGTGGAAGATGTATTTATGAAGGTGCCCGGAGTAATAGAAACAGAGGTTGGGTTTATGGGAGGAGAAATACCCAATCCAACCTATAAGGATGTTGGTTATAAAAATACAGGGCACGTTGAGGTGGTGCATTTATTTTATGATGAAGATAAGGTTAGTTATTTAAAATTACTGGAGATATTTTTTAAAATTCATAATCCTACCCAGGAAGATGGGCAGGGGCCTGATTTAGGTAGTCAGTATAGATCGGTTATATTTTATTATTCTGATAATCAAAAAAAAGAGGCTTTGGATTATATAAAAAAATTAGAGGAGACTAAAAAATTTGCAAAACCAATAGTGACCTCGGTTGAAAAGGCTAAAATATTTTATAGGGCCGAGGAGTATCATCAGAAATATACGCAAAAAACTGGGAGGGGAGGGTGTCATATTTCAATTTAAATGTGGTGGTCATTATACCAAAAAGTTCGGACTCATTTCCAGCAGAACCCCGAATGGGGTACCTTGCATTTTGAATTCCGCCAAAAGCATTCCCGCCGTGAGGCGGCGGTTCCACAAGCTAACGCTTGTTCTGTGCTTCGCACAGGAGCCGATGCGGAGAGATTGCAAATTGTCGGTGTAAGTGCAATGCCTTTATAAATTTAATTCCCGAAGCTATGACGAAATTTTTTATCTATTGTAGAAAATCAAGCGAGGACGAAGAACGCCAAGTTTTGAGTATTGAGGCACAATTGACGGAGCTTCGGGAATACGCCAAGCAACAGGGGCTGTTTGTTGTTCGTGAGTATTACGAGAGTAAAACTGCCAAAGAGCCTGGTCGTGGGGTATTTAACGAAATGCTTGGCGAAATTGAAAAAGGCACTGCACAGGGAATCTTAGCGTGGAATCCAGATCGTTTAGCACGAAATAGTATTGACGGTGGCAAGGTCATCTATTTCGTGGACACTTTGAAAATTGTTGCGCTAAAATTCCCGACATTTTGGTTCGAGGCAACACCCCAAGGAAAATTTATGTTGAGTGTCGCCTTCGGACAAGCAAAGTATTACACCGACAATTTAAGAGAAAACATTTTGCGCGGTATTCGGCAGAAAATCCGCCGTGGTGAATTATCGGCAAAAGCCCCTTTAGGATATTTTAACGAACCGAGACTTCGCACGATTGAGCCAGATAAGAAAACTTTTAACAAAGTGAAAGAATGTTTGGGGGCTTTTGCTACGGGACAATACACGCTCACTGGTATTCAGCGCAAAATGTTTTCTCTCGGCTTGGTTGGCACAAGAAGCGGAAAACTGCTTGTCCTCGCATCGGTAGAACATATTTTGAAAAATCCTTTTTACTACGGACATTTTCAATATCGTGGCGAGGTACACCAAGGTTCGCATAAGCCAATGATTTCAAAGAAACTTTTTGACAAAATACAGGAAGCACTTGTCGCCAATGGAAAGCCCCGCAAAAAGCGAGGGCCAAAGAATTTTCAGTTTCTAGGTTTTGCTACTTGTGGGGTTTGTGGCTATACCATTACCGCCGAGCGACACATCAAGAAAGGTGGTTTGAAATTTATTTACTATCGTTGCACCCACAAGAGCAAAACTATTACCTGTACTGAAAATCGCTTTTTGCGGGAAGAAGTTTTAACTGAACAAGTGAAAAATCTTTGTCAAAAAGTTTCTTTGCCTGACGATTGGCGGGAAAAATATCTTGCCAAAGTGAACGAATGGGAAAAAGAAAACAGCCAATCGTCAAACCTTTTCGCTCAAAATCTTAAAACAGAACTTTCCGCCATCAAAACAAAAATAGACCGGCTTATAGACGGCTATCTTGAAGGCAGTTTTGAACTGGCGGAATTTCAAGAAAAGAAAAACAAACTAATGGCGGAAAAGAAAACGAAAGAGGAAAAATTATCTGATTTTGAGCGAAAAGGCAATCATTGGCTCGAACTCACGAGAAACTGGATTTTAGAGGCCAACCAAGCCAAAAATCTCATTTTGTCTGAAAATTTTTCGGAAATGAAAAATTTTCTCAAAACCATCGGCTCGAACCGCCGCTTTGCGGCGGGGAAA
>Ga0210057_1002544_pt1 | contig 25966 bp, 24 predicted proteins | sample CryGeyCG2114_010_2_FD_183968 | JGI IMG/M metagenome (GOLD analysis project Ga0210057, IMG submission 183968) | Groundwater microbial communities from aquifer - Crystal Geyser CG10_big_fil_rev_8/21/14_0.10 (SPAdes) (version 2) | ecosystem: Environmental > Aquatic > Deep subsurface > Groundwater ...
CACCCTTCACATTAAAACTAAAATGACCCTGCTTAAAACCGCGAATTTTACTTTCCGGTAAATTAGCGTAAAGATCTCTGATATAAGTAAAGACGCCGGTGTAAGTAGCCGGGTTAGAACGGGGAGTCCGACCAATTGGCGATTGATCAATATCAATGACCTTATCCAAATTTTCCAAACCCTTAATTTCTTTATGTTGGCCCGGTAATTCTTTGGTGCGATAAAATTTATTAGATAGAGCTTTGGCTAAGATTTCACTCATCAGAGTTGATTTGCCACTGCCGGAAACTCCAGAAATACAAACTAATTTGCCCAAAGGAATTTTGACATCAATATTTTTTAAATTGAATTCACTGGCACCTTTAATCTCGATGTATTTGCCATTGCCATTACGAAAAGTGGCTGGTGATTTAATTTGTTTTTGCCCTGATAAATATTGACCGGTAATAGATTTCTGATTTTTTTTGATTTGGTCATAAGTGCCACAGGCGACAATTTCGCCCCCCAGACTACCTGCGCCCGGGCCGACATCAATTAGATAATCAGCGGCGGCCATCATTTGTTCGTCGTGTTCCACAATAATAACCGAATTACCCTTGTCGCGCAGTTTTTTTAGGGTATCAATTAATTTGGCATTGTCTCTAGAATGCAAACCAATAGATGGTTCATCTAAAATATAAGTGACGGATTCTAAACCTGATCCGATTTGGGTGGCCAGTCTTATTCTTTGGGCTTCACCGCCGGCTAGAGTGTTAGCACTGCGAGATAAGGTTAAATAATTTAGACCGACATTTTGTAAGAAGCCAATTTTTTTGGTTATCTCTTTGATAAGTTGTTTGGAAATTTTGCTTTCCCGGGAAGTGGTTTTCCATTTTTTAGTCAAAGCCTCAAACCAATCAGCTAATTTGTTGATATCTAAATTGCTAACTTCTGCAATAGATTTAGCTTCAATGGTTACCGCCAAAGCCTCGGGTTTTAGACGATGTCCCTGACAAGCCGGACAAGTAGAGGTGCGCATATAATCTTCTAAAGTTTTTTGCAGGTATTCAGATTTAGTTTCCTTATATTTATTTTCAATAAATTTAATTAAGCCTTCAAATTCTATTTTTTTGCCATCCACCTCATAAAATTTATTAACAGCGCCATCAAACAAAACCTCTAGGGTTTTGGTGGACAGCTCATTAACCGGCACATTTAAACTAAATTTATGTTCTTTGGCCACCTGTTCCAAAAGTTTAAAATTGGAATTTTGGGAAGCAAAATTTCTAGACCAAGGTTTAATGGCTCCCTCGGCTAAAGTTAATCTTTTATTAGGAATAATTAATTCTTTGTCCGGTACTAATCTAATACCTAGGCCCCGACAATCCAAACAGGCGCCAAATGGCGAGTTGAAAGAAAAAGTTCTGGGTTCGATTTCATTAATATTTTCACCGCAATTATGGCAAACATAATATAAATTAAATTGCAGGTTTTGATCTTGATCCGGCAGATAGATGTTTAAAAAGCCATTACCAAAATCCAAAGCCAAAGCGACGGCTTTTTCCAGTCGTTGCCAATCTAAATCATTTTTAGTTTTTTTCTTAATTTCCGGTGACAGAACAATAGTGTCAATTAAAATCTCAATAGTGTGGGTAGTATTTTTATCTAATTTTAATTCTTGGGCCTCGCCAATATTATAAAAATTATCATCTATCCTTAAGAGATCATAGTTAGCTCGATTAATAGCTTCTATTTGTTTGAGATGAGTGCCCTTTTGATTTAAAACTGTGGGCGCTAGAAGTTGAATTTTAGATCCTTGCGGTAGGTCGGAGATTTTGTCCAGTATTTGAGTTGAAGTTTGTTTGCTGATTTCTTGGCCACATTTATAACAATGGACGACGCCGACTTTGGCGTAAAGTAATCTTAAATAATCGTAAATTTCGGTAATGGTTCCGACCGTGGATCTAGGGTTAACGGAAGATGACTTTTGATCAATGGCAATAGTTGGCGAGAGACCTTCTATATTGTCAACATCCGGCTTATCCATTAAGTCTAAAAATTGCTTAGCATATGAAGATAAGCTTTCAGCATAACGTCTTTGGCCTTCAGCGTAGATAGTGTCAAAAGCCAGTGATGATTTACCCGAGCCAGATAAGCCAGTGATGACCACCAGTTTATTTTTGGGGATTTCCACATTAATATTTTTTAAATTATTGACCCGAGCGCCGGAGATCGATATTTTATTTTGTCCGCCTAAATTGGATTTGTTTTTCTCGCCCATATTATTATTGGGGGTAGCTATTAAGTAATTTATAAATGAAAATAATTTTAAATTTATCAACGCTTATTATATCTAATTTGGCAAGTATTGTCAAAATGTGGGAACGCACAACGCATAACGCACAACGCATAACGCATAACGTGTAACACATAACGTGTAACGCATAACGTGTAACGCATAACGCATAACGTGTAACGTATAACACATAACAGGTAACTCATAACGCATAACGGATAACGAAAGTTTATTTTTTTAGAAAATAAAAAGCCACCCGTTGAATTGGGTGGCGGAAATGATTATATATTTTTGAGAGCTCCCAACGCTTACAGCGCGTTGATAGCTTCTTCTTGACTGACAATTTCTCGTTCGCCATTGTCTATCTTGACAACAGCCAGACAACGAGGCAGAGATTGATATACTGCTTCGAACAATTTTTGACGATCAATAACTGTGGGTGGGATATCGGCACCACTGCTCATAGTGCCGTTGTACAAACTGGTCACAAATTCCGGTAAATACCAAGGTACGACCGCTTCATTACCAGAAAATGTGACAAAACCTGATTTAGTCAGGTCCTGATCACTGGCAATTTGGCGACCACGGGACTTGGCTTCCAAAAGACGCACCTCACTGGCGACCTCGCCCATATGCGCCCATTTCTTGATTATTGAGCCATTCAATTTTTCCCTCAGGTGACCGCCATGGATTTGACAGTGACGATCACGGTTCCATTGAATGACAATCTGATAACCGGCTTGGCGTCCGGCCGCCCCGGTTTTAAAGGAGTTGCTTAAAACTTCGATAATTTTTATTTCACCAATAGTGGTGACAAAAACAGTGTTAAACTTGCCAAAATCCTCGGCCTTTTTAACTGCTCTTTTAGCCCAGGCCCAATGTTGTTGGAGAGTAGCCACTGCTTCATTTAACAACTCTTCAAACTCTGCCAATTTTAGTGGCGCCCATTTAGCCACACCCTTAACCATTTCTTCCGGATTAAAGATATTTTTAATGGGGATGCCAGCTTTGCAGCATTCAAAAACACCACAGAAGGCCAGCGTTAACCAATTTAATACCAATTGCGGGTCGTCTTGATATTTGTATGACAAAGCCGTCATTAATTCGCGTAGGTTAAAGTGGTGACGAGATATTCTTTCACCCTCTTTATCATTGGCGCGAATCAATTCGAAGATATCACGAATCCAGGGACGGCGATCTAGAAAATTATAACTCTCACGGACTAGATCCAATGAACAAAGCTGGCACAAAGATTGATTCTCCGGCTTACCATGCTGATCAAATTGTCCGCCACCGACATTAAAATAAATAATTTCCGGATCGTCATCAGGTTTATTAATTTTGGTAGCCGTGGAAATAAAACGCCACTTTAGTTGGCCAGTGGTGATATTCAAATGACGGCAAGCTTGAGGACAATAATCTAAAAGAGCCGCAAAAAATCCACACTCTAAATTAGGAAATCTGGTCACAATTTCTTTCACTTTTTTTCTGCTCATAACCGATCCTCCGGTGTTTGAGGGATAAACCCCCATTGCGTTGGAAATCTTAATTGGTTTTGACAATAATGGATTGTCAAAGAACTTAACTTATGACTATATCATAGATTATTATATTTTGTCAATGGTGGCGGAGTCACATAATGGGTATTTATGGTAATAACAAAAACCCAATTGGCGTTTGGGTTTTTATAGTGATTTAGTTTGATGGTTTATTTTAATTCTATGGAATTAATGATAATATCATTAACCGGTCTGTCTAATTCGGCGGTTTGAGTATTGGCGATTAAATCAATGATATTTTGGCCCTCAATTACTTGGCCGAAGTTGGTGTGTTTGCCATCCAACCAGGGAGTGGACGCGGTAGTGACAATAAAGAATTGGCTGCCATTAGTATCTGGACCGGAATTAGCCATAGCGAGTGACCCTTTGACTAATTTACGATTATTTATTTCATCAGCAAATTGATAACCCGGTCCGCCAGTGCCCCAACGATCTTTTAGAGTATTGTCTTTGGTGAGGGGATCGCCGGCTTGAATCATAAAATCTTTGATGACGCGATGAAATTTTATGCCATTATAAAATCCGGTGCTAGCTAATTTGACAAAATTGGCTACAGTTTTTGGCGCATCTTCATTATAAAATTGAATGGTAATATTACCTAAGTTCGTTTTAATAATGGCTTGAGTGGTGGTAGTAGAGCTAATATTTTCTGGCATATTAATATTTTGATTTAAATTAGTGGTTTCTAAGACGGCGACCGGTCCGCCCGGCACTTGGTTATTTGTGTTGTCTTCGGGATTATTATTGGTCAAATAACTAATTAGGCCAATACCGATAATTATCGCAATTATCATTATAAATAAGGTGATAATGGTTTTTTGGATCATATATTTATTATTTATTTTTACATTACAGATTATTTATTATTTAATAATTTTAAGGATTGGTCAATGATAATTTCCCAATTAGCTTTGGAAATCTGACCGCTTAATCTGTTGCCGTTGACAAAAAAGGTGGGCGTGCCCGGTACTTGAAGGGCGACAGCATCGGCAAAATCTGCAGTTACTATACCCTTATATTTTTCTGATGACAAGCAGTTGTCAAATTGAGGTAGGGCCAGGCCGGCTTGCTGGGCGATTTGATTTAAATCATTTCTAGAAAAATTATTGCTCGGCTTTAGAAATAAACGATCATGCATGGGCCAAAATTTATTTTGCTCCTGAGCGCATAATGAGGCCATGGAAACCGCCAAAGAATTCTCGTTGATTATGGGGTATTGCCGGTAAATGAAAAAAATCCGGTCTTGGTATTTACTGATGATTTCTCTGATAATCGGAAATTCCGCTTGGCAGACTGGGCATTGAAAATCGGAAAATTCCACAATCACCAACTTAGCATCGGGATTACCAAAACTGGGCCGATCTAATTTTTCGGCCAGTTGTCTTTTGGGGTCACTGATCGGTAGATTATCAAAAACTGGGGTTGGGTTGGTGGTTGGCTCTATATTTGAACGGCTCAAAAAAAAGACCAGGGTCGTAAAAGCCAATATTAGTCCAACTATTATAATTAAAACTATTAGCCACTTCTGATGATAATAATTCATATTTTTGGTTTAATTATTTGCATATCTGGCTACTAAGTGTATTTATTATAACATATCTAAATAATTTGAAGTAATTGACTTTAAACTTAAAGTATGATATCATATTAGTAATAAGAGATAGTTATCTATTTTGGCCTCAATGGCTAAGTGTTAATTAATTATTTAAGTTAAGCTATTATTATGATAATAGATGTGGTGCAGATAGTATCAGCTATAGCGCTGATACTTGTTATTATCCTTCAAAACAGGGGTTCAGGTTTGAGTTCAGCTTTCGGCGGTGATGGTAATGTTTATCGAGCTAGAAGAAGCGTGGAAAAAGTCTTGTTTCAATTGACTATTATATTAGCGGTAATATTTTTTGTTACGGCTTTTGTAAATATTTTATTTTAAAATACAGAATTAAGTTACAGTGGAACTAATATCTTCTTGGAGAAAAAAAGTCTTAGACCATTTCTCTTATCAGAAAAAAAGCCTCAGGAAATTCCAGAAGCGACACCATTGGGATAAACAATTGGTGGGGGTTTTAAATAAATCTAAATTTCCGAGTTTAAAACAATTACGCTACTTTTCCAAGGTTTTAACCAAAAAAGAACGACAACAAATAAGCGTTTTATTTCTTATTATTTTACTGGCCTTGGGCATTTTTTTAGTCAATGGCTATTTACTGACGACTGTGTCCGTGCCGAAAATTGGCGGCGAGTATACTGAAGGGTTGATTGGTTCACCTAGATTTATCAATCCAATTTTAGCGCAAACTGATGTGGATAAAGATTTATCCCATTTAATTTTTTCTGGCCTTTTAAAATATGATAAAAATCGACAGTTAGTTCCGGATTTAGCGCAGAGTTATGATATTTCAGAAGATCAATTGACTTACACCTTTTATTTAAAAGACAATATTTATTGGCATGATGGTCAAAAATTTTCGGCCAATGATATTATTTTTACGGTTGCTTCTATCCAAGATCCTCAATTTAATAGTCCACTGGCTCGAAGTTTTATTGGGATTGTGGCCGAAAAAGTTGATGAGATGACTGTGAGATTTGTTTTGAAAGAATCATTTGGTCCATTTTTAGGATTACTTACTTTTGGCATTTTACCAGAACATGTTTGGTATGTTATTCCGCCGTCTAACGCTACCTTAACCGAACTTAACAGAGCTCCGATTGGCACTGGCGCTTGGAAATTTGATAAGTTTAGCAAAGATAGGGTTGGGGTAATTAAATCTTATACTTTAGTGCGTAATGACGGTTATTATGATGGTAAACCATATCTTGATAAAATTATTTTTAAATTCTATGGTGATTTTAATTCAGCCGTAGAGGCGCTTAAAAGTAAAGATGTTAGTGGCATAGCTTATCTGCCCAAGGAATTAAGCGCTGATTTGGAAAAATATAAAAATTTAAATTATCATAATTTGGATCAACCGCAATATACCGCTTTATTTTTTAATCAAAATAATAACGATCTCTTAAAAGCCGATTATATTAGACAGGCGATGGCGATGGCTATAGATAAGAAAACTATTGTCAAAGATATTTATCGCAATGAAGGCCGAATTGCCGAGGCCCCGAGTTTACCAGGGATTATAGTAAATCCGGATATCAAAAAATATGAATATAATCCGGAAGCCGCGGTGGCTTTGTTGGAAAAAAATGGTTGGCCCATGACCTCGACCACCACCCCAGATGGCATTACCAAGCAGATTCGTCAAAAAAAGGATTGGTATTTACAATTGAAATTAACCACCGTTGATCAGCCCGTCAATATTTTGACCGCCGAATTAATTAAAGTCTCATTGGAACAAATCGGTTTTGGAGTAGAAATTGAGATTATTGATAAATCAAAAATATTACAGGATATTATTAAGACGCGTAGTTATGAATCTTTATTATTTTCCGAAAATTTAGGCAGTGATCCTGATCCGTTTCCTTTTTGGCATTCCTCGCAAAATGAATACCCAGGTTTGAACTTAGCGATTTTTACCAACAGTAAGGTTGATAAATTATTAGAAGATGCTCGAAGAAGTAATAATTGGGATGTTCGAAGAGATAAATATCTAGAATTTCAAAAAATTATTGCCGAAGAACTACCGGCTATTTCTCTTTTTAATACTACTTATACTTACCCTCAAGATAAGATAATTCAAGGGTTTGATTTATCCAACATAGCCGTTCCGGCTGATCGTTTTTCTAATATTTTTGAGTGGTTTATAAAAACCAAGCGTATTTGGAAATAATAAAACGCGCAACTCTTAACCTTAAACTTTAAAATATCAATTTTTTAAATTGATAAAACTAATTAAAAATCCCCAACTTAAAGGGGTCAGCTGTTAAAGCTGATATTAATAAATAAATTAAATGAGTAATGAACAAAAAAGTCGTCAAAGTATTGGAGCTAATAGTAAAAATATAAGACGCCCACATCGAAACTTTTATAAAAAAAGAGTTTCTAAACCGGCTGGACAGGGTACAGCCAATATATCCAGTCAGCATCAAATAACTAAGAATGTGCCAAAACCGCCGCTTAATAATTATGAGGATAAATTTTTAGGTGACATTAATGTTATGCCTGGTAAATCTAGTCAATTTAAATCATCTTTCCAATCTCAGGCACAACCGTCTCCAGCTAGGAATCAAACCTCAGGTAATCAATCCAGATCTAGATTTCCAGTCCACACTAAGTCACAATCAACTACAAATAAATCCAGATATTATGGTAAGCCACAGACATCTCTACCCAGATCTCAGGGTTCAGGTTCTTTAGTTAAATCTCCATCGCCATCATCAATCTCCCGAGCCCATGAAGATGTGTTAAAAGTTATCCCGATTGGGGGCTGTGAAGAAGTCGGACGCAATATGACGGTTTTCGAATATCGCGGTGATATTTTAATCCTGGATATGGGCATTCAATTTCCCGAAGAGGATATGCCGGGGATTGATTTTATTATTCCTAACACGGATTATTTGAAGGGTCGCGAAAAGGATATTAAGGCGGTTATTTTTTCTCATGGTCATTTGGATCATATTGGCGCGGCTGCCATTCTCTTGGAAAAATTAGGTTATCCGCCAGTGGTGGGTATGAATATGACTTTGGCGATGGTTAAACATCGTTTGGAAGATTATAAAAAAGATAGTTTCAAAAATTTAAAAACCATTACCATTAACAAAATCACCGATCAATTTAAATTAGGGGCTTTTGGCGTCAGTTTTTTTCAAATTGAACATTCTATTATGGATGCGGTGGGGGTGATTTTAAAAACGCCCAATGGCACTATTATTCATCCCGGTGATTGGACAATGGAAAAGGATCATGCTGGTAAGCCACTAGTAGAATACAAACATTTGGCCAGTTTGCCGAGCCCTAAAATTTTGATGTTAGAAAGTTTGGGCGCAATTAATTTTAAGCCTAGCATTAACAGCGAAGAAATGAAAAAGAATTTGCGGAAAATAATTACCGAGTCTCCAGGCCGATTGATTATCGGGACATTTTCTTCTCAAATTGAAAGAATTGGTTGGATTATTTCGATAGTTCAAGAATTAGGCAAGAAAGTGGCGTTAGATGGTTATAGTATGAAAATGAATATAGAGATTGCTCAAAAATTAGGCTATATCAAAACCGCTAAGGGCACTCTAATTAAAACCGAGCAAATTTCCGATTACCCTGATAATAAGGTCGTGATTATTTGCACAGGCGCTCAAGGTGAAAGTAATGCAGTGTTGTCGCGAATAATTGATGGCAGTCACCGCAATATTAAATTAGGTAAAAATGATACCGTGGTTTTATCATCATCCATTATTCCCGGCAATGAAAGAACAATTCAAAGATTAAAGGATAATTTATACCGGCTATGTAATAATGTAATTCATGGCAATTTGATGGATATTCATATTTCCGGTCATGGCAATCGCGACGATATTGTTTATTTTTTGAAAACCGTCAAACCGGATTATTATATTCCGGTTTATGCCAATTATTATATATTAAAAGAGGCGGAAAAATTAGCTATTGAAAATGGTTTTAGAAAAGAAAAAATATTCGTGCCAAACAATGGCAGTATTATTGAATTTACCAAAAAAGGCGTGGCTATTTCTAATAAAAAAGCGGTGACTGATTATGTGTTTGTAGATGGTTTGGGAGTTTCCGATAGTCATAATATTATTTTGCGTGATCGTCAGATGATGGCCGAAGATGGTATGTTGGTAATTATTGCCACCATTAGCCGTAAGACCGGTGAATTAATCCATAATCCTGATTTAATTTCTAGAGGTTTTGTTTATATGAAAGAAAATAAAAAGTTAATAGAAATGACCAGACAAAAAGCCAAGAAAATCTTTAAGGATCATAATCCCAAAACCTCACCCGATGAACAAATGATTAGAGAGCAACTGCGAAATGAGATTGGCAAATTTTTATTTCAAAAGACCGAAAAACGGCCGATGATTTTACCGGTGATTATTGAAGTCTAAAATTTTAGATTGCCATGATTGATTATTGAAGTTAAAAATTAATTTAAATTTTAACAATTAAAATAATAAATATGGATGGTCGACGAACCGGTTGGCAAAATTATTTAATGATGAATTTTAATTCGGTTATTCGCTGGCTGATTATTTCGGATTTTATAATTATTGGTAGTTATGGATTACTGGGTCCTATTTTTGCGGTCTTTATCACTGATTATATAGATGGCGCTAATATTCAAGTGGTCGGTATTGCCATGACGATTTTTTTAATCACCAAGAGTTTAGCCCAAATTCCGATTGCCACCATCATTGATAAAATTAAAGGGGAGAAAGATGATTTTTGGATTGTTTTTGTGGGCTCTATTATTATGTCCTTAATTCCCCTAGCTTATATTTTTATCCATACTATACCCCAGTTGTATTTGGTCCAGGCGATTTACGGCGCGGTGACGGCAGCCACCTTTCCGGCTTATATGGCTATTTTTCACCGCCATTTAGATAAAGGCAAGGAAGGCACAGAGTTGGGAGTTTATTATACTTTAACGGATATTGCTTCGGCCGTTACCGGCGCGATTGGTGGCAGCTTAGCTTATTATTTGGGTTTTAGGTGGGTGTTTATTTTGGTGATGGTGTTTAATCTGCTTGGCAGTTTAGCTTTGATTTTTATTAAACGAGATATGAAGAGTGGTGATTGGAAGGATTTTTGGTTGGTTCATAAATAATTTTTTTCAAAACAAAAAACAATCATCTAAATGATGACTGTTTTTTTGTTGATTAATGACGAATAATTGTTTTAGTTCTGACTGTTTTAGCTTTGAAATATTCCTTAGAAAATTTGGCCGCTTTTTCCGGGTCAAAAAACTTACAACTAAAAATATCAATAAAAGCTCGATCTTTGATCATATGATCAAAGTGAATTGTAAGAGACGACGTCTCCAAAAATTGCATCACCGAGTAACCTTCCAAATGACCTTCGGCAAATTTTTCAAGATGCATCGGACCGTGGGTTTTCATGTTAATCGAGGTGATCATTTTGGTGACAAAATGTTTTATCGCTTGGGGCGATTGAATGAGTTCATGGTCGCATCCAGACAAGTCAATACTTGCTGTCAGTCCCCACGCCTGTTGCTTTTGGTAAAGCAAGCGTAAGGCAGAAATTTTCATTTCTTTGTATCTTGGTTATTAATTAATCTAAAGTCTTTTTCAAGGAACTTTTAGAATCCATTATACTAATAAAGTAAAAGAATGTCAAGGGTTTTTAGGCTTAAGCTGTTGATAAATGCCAATTGAAAAAAGAGGTAGTCTAAATTACCCCTTTTATTTGATGATGCCTAGTTCTTTGGCTCGGTGTATTTCGGCTAAAGTTGGTGGCCTAAAGAATTCTTGGTCACATTTGTCACAATAAGAGTCCAAAACTAATAATTGGCCATTTAATAAATTAAAGATCAGATTATTAATCTTGACTTTAGTGTGGTGGCCGGTCGGATGAGTCATCTAGCCTCTCCTTATAAGGTTCTATATTAAAGGTAGACCTTGGCTTGTTTTTTGTCAATTTTTTTGATAATATACTTATAAATAAAGTTAAGCTTCATAGTAATATTATGAAAAAACCAATAGTAGTTTCTGGTATTCAGCCTGGTGGGCAGTTGCATTTAGGTAATTATTTAGGTGCCCTCAAACATTGGGTGGAAATTCAAAATAGTGGCAAGTACGAATGCTTCTTTTTTATTGCTGATTATCACTCAATCACGGAAAATTATAATCCTCAAGACAAAAAAAATCAGATTTTTGATTTTGCGGTTGATTATTTGGCGGCTGGTTTAGATCCTAAAAAGGTGACAATTTTTGTTCAATCTCAAGTGCCTGAGTGTGCCGAGCTAACTTGGATATTTAACACTTTAACCCCAGTGTCTGAATTAGAGCGCATGACTCAATTCAAGGACAAGGCTAAGCGCCAACTAAAAAATGTTAATATGGGTTTGTTTGATTATCCGGTTTTGCAGGCGGCTGATATTTTGTTGTATCGGGGTGAGTTGATTCCAGTTGGCCAGGATCAAGTTCAACATATTGAATTGACCCGAGATATTGCTCGGTGGTTTAATAATAAATATCAGCCGAAATTTTTTCCGGAAGCGAAAGCTTTAATCACTAATACGGCCAAAGTAATGAGTTTAATTGATCCGACTAAAAAAATGTCCAAGTCACTAGGTGAAAAACATTATTTAGCGCTGAGTGAATCTAAAGAGCAAATTATTCAGAAAATCAAAAAGGCGGTGACCACTAACGAGGGGCTAGCTAATTTGCATAGTATTTATGAGGCTTTTAAAACAGATATGGCTGGTGATTTTGAGGTGGCTAAAATGGGTGAGACCAAAATCATGATTGCTGAAGGTCTCTATAAACACTTTGAACAATTTAGAAAAAAGAAAGAGGAATTAACCAAAAATTCGGATTTTGTTTATCAGGTTTTGACCCAAGGTCAAAAGCAGGCTCAGAAAATTGCTACTCAAACTATGTCAGAGGTTAAACAGATTATTGGTTTAAATTAAATATTCACGACTCGATAATTAAAAAACCGGTTACTATTTCAGTAATCGGTTTTTTGGTAGATTATTTTTTTAGGCTAGTGGTAACTTCTTTGATAATTTTAGTCAAAGTGGTTTTGTGCTTGGCTTCAATATTTAATCTCACTAGCGGTTCGGTTTTGGATGGACGCATATTCACAAACCATTCATCATTGTATATTGATAAGCCGTCCAAATTATCGGTTTTATAGCCGGCATATTTTTTAACTAATTTTTTTTCCAGCTGAGAAAAATTTATTCCTTCATAATTAAGTTCGCCGGAAATAAAATATCTCTTTTTAAATTCACTGACAGCTTCAGTTAAGGAAAGGTTATGGAATTTTAAATATTCTAAAATTAAAAGTATTGGTATAATGGCATCGCCAAAAACGAAATTAGTTTTTTTATCAACCATTTTAAAATTGAAAAAATAATGACCGGAATTTTCACAACCAAAAAGAGTTTTTTTATTTCGCATCAATTTCACTAAATTAGCATAACCACTGCGGCTGATTATTGGCGTGCCACCGGATTTTTTTATAACTTCATTTAACCCCAGTTGTAATCTGGCATCTATGGCGATGGCTATTTTTTGGTATTTTTTTAAAATTATCTCTGCTAGCAGACAGTTGATAAAATAAGGATTAATGAATTTTCCCTGGCCATCTATAAAAATACATCTGTCGCCGTCGCCGTCAAAAATAACCGCTAAATCCGCTCGGTTTTTTTTGACGGCGTCAGTAGCTGATTTTTGATTTTTAGTTAGCATCGGATTGGGGCCATGATCCACAAACTTATCGCCAGCTTTAAAATTCATTTTTATTATTTTGGAGTGCAATCTAACAAAAAAGTAATCGGCTAATCTGGCACCCGAGCCGCCACTGGCATCTAGGACTATTTTAAAGCCACGAATTTTTTTGAGATCAATGATATGGCCAGCAAATTTATAATATTCTTCGGAGATATCTATGTTGGTCGTTTTTACCATTTTAAAATCATCAGTTTTAGGCACAACGATTTTTTCCGCCAGTTGTCTTATTTTATCTATACCAGTATTTAAGCCCAAGAGTGATCCATTTTTATCGCATAACTTTAACCCAGTATAGCCGGCCGGGTTGTGGGAAGCAGTAAAAGCAACGCCCCCATCCAGTCCCCGGTCTTTAACTGCAAAAAAAACTGCTGGTGTACTATTTACTCCCAAATAAAAAATCTGACAACCAGCATCTTTAACGCCTCGCAAAAAAGCCGGCATAATTGCGGCTGATTCCTCTCGTCGATCGCAGGCCACCGCAATTTTTTTGGCTTTAAGCGCTAGGATAAAAGCTCGACCAATGGAGTAGGCGGTGGTTAAATCTAATTCGCCGGGATATTGACCTCTGATATCGTATTCTTTGAAAATTGACGGGTTGATTTTTGGCATAAGTGTGTCAGTTAAAAGTTTTAAAGTTATCAAGTTTATAAAATATTTATAATAAACTTTATAAACTCTGGTGTATTATAACACTAATAAACCATAATCATAAATATGGATTGTGGTTATAAGTTTATTTTTTCTTGGCTATCGCCACCAAATTTTTCCCTTTTAAGCGCGAAGTTTTGTTACCTCTGTATTCGTAAAATATTTCTTTAACTTCCAAGCCGGCGGTTTCAAGAAGTTTTTTTAGTTCGCGTCGACTAAAAGAATGGACATAGCGCCAGCTATTTTTTTGCCAAGGAATAAAAGCATCATGGAGAGTGAGTATTTGGTGCCCAATAAATTTTAACTTATAATTAAACAAGTGACGGCGATAATCTTTTTGCCATAAATTCCAAGAAGTTATGATAATCAACCCATTGGCGGTTAAAGATTTTTTAATATTTTCAAGTATTTTCAATCTTAGTTGATAGGTAGGAATATGATGGAGAATGGCAATCATTAAAGCCAAATCAAATTTATTTTCCGGTAGCTTAATATTTATAATATCTTGCACTTGAAAATTTATGTTTTTTCTGTTAGAATAATTATTCTGAGCAATTTTTATCAACAAATTAGAGTTATCAATGCCTAAATAATTCTGCTTTTCAGATATTAACTCGGTTAGACGGCCACTGCCACAGCCGATATCAATAATATTTTTGGCTGGTAGGGTATATGATTTTATTAAATCAGTCACTGGCCAGGGCTTTTTTCTAGTCTGATAAAAATCAGAAGCTATTTTATCGTATAATTCAGGTGTAGATTCTAAAATTTTTTTTACCGTTTTTTCTCTCATATAATTATGACTAAAATACAATTACAACACATAATTAAAGCTTTAATTAAATCTAAGCCCCATTCTTATAAGGAGCTAATGTTTGTGATTAGAAATGAATCGGGCCAGTTTGGTTTTCCGTCACCGGAAAAGTCTAAGCTACTCTCAGCTTATCATAGTTTGCTGAAAAATAAAAAAATAAAAGCGAGCTTGGAATTGGAAAAATTATTGACCAAAAGAGCGGTTCGGACAATGTCAGGAGTGGCGGTGTTGACCGTTTTGACCAAACCTTATCCTTGTCCTGGTAAATGTGTTTTTTGTCCGACCGAAGCCAGGATGCCCAAAAGTTATTTGTCCAATGAGCCAGCAGTGATGCGAGCGATATTAAATGATTTTGATCCACATCGTCAAATTAAAATGCGACTTAGGGCTTTAAAAGCTAATGGTCATAAAACTGATAAGGTGGAATTGATTATCATTGGTGGGACATGGTCAGCTCATACCAGCCAATATAAGAATTGGTATATCAAAAGATGTTTTGAAGCTTTAAATGGTAGAGTGGCTTCTAGTTTGGAGCAAGCGCAAAAAACGAATGAGGGCGCTAAACATCGTTGTATTGGTCTCACCCTAGAGACTCGACCTGATTTTATTAACCAAAAAGAAATTTTGGAAATGAGAAAGTTTGGCTGTACTCGGGTGGAGCTTGGCATTCAACATATTGATAATAAAATTTTAGAATACAATAAACGTGGTCATACTGCCGAACGAAGTATTAAAGCCATAAGATTATTAAAAGAAGCGGGCTTTAAAATAAATATGCATTTTATGCCTGACTTGCCGGGGTCAACTCCCGCCAAAGATTTGGCGATGTTTAAAAAAGTCTTTACTCATCCAGACTGGATGCCGGATATGATTAAGGTTTATCCTTGTGTGGTAAACGAGCATGCGCAGTTGTATGATTGGTGGAAAAAGGGCAAGTATAAACCCTATAGTGAAAAACAACTTCATAAACTACTGATTAGTATTAAAAAAATCACACCAGAATATGTTCGGATTACTAGATTGATTAGGGATATTCCAGAAGAGAGTATTTCGGCTGGTAATAGTATTACTAATTTGCGTCAGCTGTTAGATAATCAATCAAAGACAGATGGTTGGGCTTGCCGGTGTATTAGATGTCGGGAAGTTGGGCGCCACCATCAAGTGCCACAAAGTATAGATAATTTGATTTTAAAAATTAGGACTTACCAAGCTAATGAAGGCGTCGAGTATTTTATAAGTTATGAATCAAAAGATGAAAAAGTTCTCTACGCTTTTTTGCGTCTTAGAATAGATGATAAAAATTCTCCCCCTGTCCGAGGGGGAGAAGTTGCCAAAGGCGACAGAGGGGGTGGAAGCTTTATACCAGAACTAGTGGGAGCAGGACTAGTGCGTGAACTTCATACTTATGGTAAGTTAACGGAAATTGGACACAAAGGAAATGTCCAGCATGGTGGACTAGGGACGATGTTACTTAAAAAAGCTGAAGAAATTTGCTTGCACGATGGTTTAAATAAGATGGCGATTATCGCCGGAGTGGGAGTCCGAAAATATTATGAAAAATTTGGCTATGAATTAGAGGGGACTTATATGACTAAGTATTTATAAAATAATATTTTTATTGATTTAAATGTTATTTTTTTAATTTCTTTTTTGGATTTTCTCTTTGTTACTTTTGGTCGCCAAAGTACCGCAAACCTGCCCGCCATTGACTGCGTCTTCAGGCGCTGGCAGGCGAGGCTCGCGAACGTAAAAAATGATTGGCCAATTTTATATTCACTCGCTAAAGCCAATAATCCAAACAGCGACATAATATTAGCTTCTTAACGCTCGTTTAAATATAAAATTGTCACAATATTTTTTAATGTTCGCATTAATTTATATATAATATATAAATTCGCTTTATTAATTGAAATAATCCGCTTTTTATTATATGATAAATTCATGACAAAAAAACAAATCCAACAATTAATCAACCTAGAAACCAAGCGTCAACAAGACGGTTTGGTTATGATTGCTAGTGAAAATTATGCTTCTTTGGATGTACTCCAAGCCATGGGGACACCATTATCTAATAAATATAGTGAAGGGTATCCAGGCAAACGGTATTATACTGGCAATGAAGTAATTGACCAAATAGAAAATACCGCTCGCGAATTGGCACTGAAGATGTTTAATTTGAGTGATAAAAAATGGCATGTCAATGTCCAGCCTCATTCTGGTTCATCGGCCAATCTGGCAGTGTATTTGGGACTATTAAAACCTGGGGACAAAATATTGGGTTTGGACTTGGGAGCGGGTGGACATTTAACCCATGGGTCGGCAGTAAACTTTTCTGGCAAATTATTTAATTTTTCTCATTACAGTGTTGATATAAAAACTGGCAAATTGGATTATGCTGAAATTGACAGAATCGCCAAGCGCGAAAAACCAAAAATGATTGTCTCGGGCGCGACCGCGTATACCCAAAAAATAAATTTCAAAAAAATATCACAAATTGCTAAAAGTATTGGTGCTTATCATTTGGCTGATATTTCTCATATCGCCGGACTAATAATTGGTGAAGTGCATCCGTCGCCATTTCCTAATGTTGATATTGTCACCACGACCACTCACAAAACTTTGCGAGGACCCAGAAGTGCTATTATAATATGTAAATTAGAATTGGCCAAAAGTATTGATCGAGCAGTTTTCCCAGGGATGCAAGGTGGCCCACTAGAAAATGTGATTGCCGCCAAAGCTATCGCTTTTTCTGAAACATTAACACCTAAATTTAAAAAAGATCAAAAACAAACAGTAGACAATGCTCAGATGTTAGCCAAAGTCTTAATGGCCAATGGGATTAAGTTAGTCGCTGATAGCACCGAAAATCATTTAGTTTTAGTGGATTGTTGTAATTTAAATATTTCTGGTAAAATAGGAGCAGAGGCCTTAGCGGAAGCCGGGATTTATACCAATGCTAATATGATCCCTTATGACCCAGCCACCCCCTTAAATCCATCGGGCATTAGAATTGGCACGCCGGCTTTGACGACCAGAGGGATGAAGGAAAAGGAAATAATGATTATCGGTCATTGGATTGCTGCTATTTTAAAAGATTCTAGTAATAAAAAACTAAAGCAAGAAATCAAATCCTTAGTTTTAAAGTTAACCAAGAAATTCCCGATATACCATAATTTTAAATTATAAATTTTGAATCAATTTTAAAATTATAATTTAGAAATTAAAAATTCAATCAAAATTAGAAATTAAAAATTGGAAATTATGTCCGCCGTAGTATTAAATGGCCAAGAATTGGCCGATAAAATAAAATCAGATTTAGCTAAGCAAATATTTGATTTAGATAAAAAGCCAAGTTTGGCAGCTATTTTGGTAGGTGATAATGAGGCGTCAAAAACTTATGTCAAACTTAAAGAAAAAGCTTGCCAAGAGGTAGGAATTAATTTTCATAATTATTTGGGTCCTGATAATCTTGATGAAAAAGAATTAATAGAACTTATAGACTTTTTAAATAAGGATAATGATGTAGATGGGATTCTATTGCAATTGCCATTACCTGATGGCTATGAAACTCAAAAAATTATTGATTTGATTGCTAAAGATAAAGATGTCGATGGCTTTTTTTCTAATGGTGAAAAAGATAGGGTGGTGCCGCCAACTATTTCGGCGATCATGGAATTACTTAAAGTGACTGGTGAAGATTTGAAAGCTAAAAAAACATTAGTGATCGCCAAGTGTGATATTTATACCAGCAAAATGGATAAGTATCTTTCGGCTTTGGGTATAGCTGATGTTGTAACTAGTAACAAGATACCTGAAAATTCTGCCAACTACGATATTATTATTATGGCTTTAGGCCAAGCTAAATCTCTAAAAAAAGAAATGGTTAAAAGCGGAGCCATTGTTATTGATGTTGGCATCAATAAACTAGACGGACAAGTAGTGGGAGATGTTGATGACAGTGTAATGGATGTTGCGGGGTTTGTGTCGCCGGTGCCCGGTGGGGTTGGGCCGCTCACCGTAGCTAGCTTACTAAAAAATACTTTGGAATTAAATTTAAAAAGAAATAAATAGATTTAAAAACAAACTCATATCATGAGTCGTCATTGCTATCCTGCCTACCGACAGGCCTGCGAAACAATCCCACGGTTAACACATCGTCATTGCGAGAAGATCCTTCGCTTTGCTCGGGATAAACTCCGCAATCCCATGTGAAATAAATATAAGATTGCTTCGCTCCACTCCGTCTCGCCTGTCTGCCGATAGGCAGGCTCGCAATGACAGTGTGGAATCGTCATTGCGAGTTTACGAAGCAATCTCATATTTATATAAACTCTGCTATCTCAGTAGAGACGTGGCGCGCCACGTTTCTACAAAAATCAACAAAAAAACAGCGCTACTTAGCCCTGTTTTTAAAAAACAAAAAAGTTACACAATATCAATAAATCCGGTAAAAAAACTAGCCAGTGGTTTGATAAAGTTTTCCCACACTCCAATAATCGCCACTACCAAAAGCAAGACAATAGAGTATAATAAAATTTTTAATTTAGCATCATCATCCATAGTATTAAAATAAGAAATTAATAAATTAAAAAATTAAGTGGCAAATCGAAAATGGCAAACATCACCGTCAGCCATTACATATTCTTTGCCCTCCAAACGAATCAAGCCTTTTTCTTTGGCTTTCACTTCGCCACCATTTTCCACAAAATCCTGCCAGTTAATCACTTCAGCTCGAATAAACCCTTTTTCAAAATCAGTATGAATCACGCCGGCCGCTTGTGGCGCTTTAGCGCCCTTTTTAACAGTCCAGGCCTTGGCTTCTTGTGGACCGGAAGTAAAAAATGTTATTAAATCCAAAATATTATAGGCCTGACGAATTAATTTATCCAAGCCCGAGGCGTCTAACTTCAATTCGGCTAAATATTCCGTAGCCTCTTCTTTTGACAATTCGGCTAAATCCGCTTCAATTTTAGCGGAGATTGGAATATAATCAGTTTCTTGAAAAACATTATCTTCATCCACATTTAAAACATAAATCATCGGTTTCATAGTCAAGAGATTTAAATTCTTAACTAATAATTTTTCCTCTTCATCAGTGATAATATTGATAGCCAATTGACCCTCTGCCAAAGCGGTTTTTAATTTTTCTAAAATCGGTTGTAAAATTTTTGCCTCTTTATCGCCACTGCGTGCCAATTTGTCATTTTTATGTAAACGACTATCCACCGAATCTAAATCCGCAAAAATTAACTCCAAATTAATTGTTTCCTTATCTGATTCCGGATCAATTTTACCATGAACATGAGTAACATCCTTATCACTAAAATGTCTTAAGACCTGAATAATCGCATCAGTGTTTCTAATGTTGGCCAAAAACTTATTGCCCAAACCCTCGCCTTTGTGGGCACCGGCTACCAAGCCGGCGATATCCACAAACTCAATCGCTGTCGGTATAATTTTAGCCGAATTAGAAACTTTGGCCAATTTTTCTAATCTCTCATCTGGCACAGCCACCACACCCACATTAGGATCAATAGTACAAAAGGGATAATTAGAAGCATCCACCTGTTTTTTAGTCAGAGCTTTAAAAAGAGTAGATTTGCCCACATTAGGCAGGCCAACTATACCCACTGATAATGACATAAAATATAAATTGAAAATTACTAACCTAGTATACAATAAAACCCCGTTTTTTTCAAGTCATTTGAAAAAATAGCTATTTTGCTTTAAGATGTTAACTATGACTGATAAATACCAAAAATTTTTAACTACTGAATTCACAATTTTTGATGTGGAGACTTCCGGCCTTAATCCAGAGAAAGATGATATTTTAGAAATCGCCGCCGTTAAATTAAAAGGCGGTGAGATTATTGATCGTTTTGAAAGGTTGGCTCAGCCCACTAGACCCATCCCGCCGGAAGCCGAAAAAATTCATGGCTTAAACGAGATTTATTTATTGGTTAATGGTCAAAATATCAACTTGGTAATTAAACAATTTTTAGATTTTGTGGGTGGTTCGATTATCGCTGGTCATAATATTCGCAGTTTTGATTGGCTATTTATTATGTATTATGCCCAAAGGTTTAATTTGCCTAAACCAGAAAATAAATTAATAGACACTCTAGAATTATCCAGACAATTATTAACCCTACCCAATAACACTCTCACCAGTGTGGCTGGTTATTTTGGCTTTACTCATCAAGATGCTCATCGAGCTATGTCTGATGTGGAGATGAATGCCAAAGTTTTTCTAAAACTAATGGATTTACTTCTTAAACAGGAGAAGTAGTTTTTTTATTTTATATTTTTTTGAATTTCCCCTCTTCCGAAAGGGTGGGATTATTTCCCCTCCCTGCCTACCGGCAGGCAGGTTTACCAAGGAGGGGTTAGGGGTGGTTTTATAAAACGCAAAATGTAAAACTAAAAATGTAAAATATGGGGATTTCGCCTGAAGCGAAATGATTTTAATTTTAAATTGTTGTTTTTAGTTTTTCGTTTTTAATTTTTAATTTATATAAACCCCTCCAACCTCCCCTTCAAAAGGGGAGGATTTTTGTTATATGTTTTTTCATTAAACATAATTATTATCAAAAAAATAACCATAAAAATACCTAAAATAAGCCAAAAATAAGTAAATATCCACCGCCACCTATTGACAAAATTTTGTAGGTGTGCTATAATGTAACCATCGCTAATGCGAAGCCACCGTCAAAATTGGCGGGGGCGCACATTAAACCGGCTAAGGGATTGTCCTGAAGCCAAAAATTTAAGGAGTGTCACAATGAAGATGCAAATCGAGAACACCTTTACTCCCCAGATGCAGGCCGTTACGGCGCAGATCGTCGTGACGGGCAAGTGCCTCCAGCCGGCTTTGGCCGTGTTGGATGGCGTTGACTCCGACCTGACCGCTTTGGTCGTCGTCCGGAAGGACGGCAGCAAGGCGGTAGTCGCCTTTCCCGCTGTCGTCGAAAAAGACGGAAACGGCAAGCCGAAGATTGATGAAAACGGCTTGCCGAAGGTCTTGGTGCCCGAGATGGACATCGTGACCATCGTCAAATTGGTCTTTTCCCCCATGGAGAAGGCCATTGAAGACATCCCCCAGGACCAAGGCGGTCTCTGGGTGAACAGGGCGATCCCCTCGTCTCTGCCCGTGGCCGAGCAGGAGGCGAAGGTCGTCGAAGAGGGTGGACGCGAGTACTGGTGCGTCCGAACCATCCTCGGCGTTGGGTTCGGCCACCGGTTCTCGGTTGTCGAGGTGCTTCTCTCCAAAGAGAAGTACCAGAGTGTTCTTTACCGGATTCGCCGGTTTAAGAACAATCTGGACGGTGGTGCCAAGCCGGAAGGCCCAGTGCAGGTCTTTGGCAGCTTGAGAGCTGCCATCGGCTTTGCCTATGGCAACGCCGAGACAAAGGCCTCAAAAGGGGCGACCAAAGCCCTCAACGAGTTCGTCGCCTCGGCCCAGACCCATTTCTACGGGTCCGGTAGTGGGCAGCGTCAAGTCGCCCCCAGTCGCCGCCGTCCCCTGACCACTCGCTCCTTCGCGGAGTTGGGGTTGGGAAATGTCATCACCGACATTTCCCAGCTGCCAATGGCGGAGGAGGAGTCGGAGCCAGAGTTGGCCCCGACGACGACCAAGAGGACGAGGAAGTCCTCCAAGCGAGCCGCCCAGCTCGCTCATGCCGAGTAATAATTTACTCGGCAGACCCTAAAACCCCGAGGGCAGATCACCACGTTGATCTGCCCTCTAATTATTTATATTTTTATTCAGCCAATTCTTGGCTGTTTTTTTATTGGAGTTTAAAGTGGGATTGCTTCATCCGCTTCGCTACCCTGCCTGCCAGCTTGTCTGCCGTAGGCATGGCAGGCAGGTTCGCAATGACGATATATAAACATGGGATTGCTTCGTCCCTCGCAATGACGATCCCGCACTGTCATTGCGAGAGAAACGCAGTGGAGCGAAGCAATCTCATATTTATTTCACATGGGATTGCTTCACTCCGTTCGCAATGACGATGTAGGACATGGGATTTCTTAACCCTGTTTGCCATGACATTAAAAATAAATTTTATTTATTTTGCCAAATTTCTATTTGACGCCAGACTTTTTGATCCGCTCTTTTATAAATTAAATTGCCTCGATTAAGTCTAATAAAACCCAAGTTGGCAATTTTATTTTCAATGCCCAATCTAAATTCGCGATGGTTTAAATGCCAAAAAGGCATCACGATCACGACCAGCCCTTGGGGCTTTAAAATCAGATGAAACTCAGAAAAAGATTTTAAATAAATATTAGCTAAGCCAGAAATAATTTTAAAAATATGGCTTTCTTTCTCATCATCTTTAATAGTCGGACCTAAATACGGTTCGGTAATAATCGCCGCCACAGCTGAAGGCTTTATTTTAGTAGTTAATTTATCAGCATTGAGGTGGTAAATAGAAAATTTAGCATCAGTGATATTATATTCATTGCCAAGCCAGTCCAAATTATCCTTGGTATCCTCGCAGGCTTTGGCAGATAAATCACTGCCGATTAAGTTTTTATAACCCAAAGCTAAGGCCTCGGTCAAAACTGTGCCCGAACCACAAAAAGGATCAAGAATAAGATCGGTGTTTTTCGTTTGGGAAAGATTAACCATTATCCGAGCTAACTTAGGAGGTAGCATGCCGGAGTGCGCATCGCTTTTGGGACGGCCATAATCTCTTTTGCCATACTCTTCAAATTCTTGGACCGCGCAAGTTAAACCCAAAACATTGGGCAGGACCAAAAATTCCGTTACTTTGTTTTTTTTGACAATCACCGATGACAAAACTTTTTCTTGGCTGGTGACTAAACGACTGGAGATGCCGTTGGCTTTTAACTCCTTTTTTATGGCCATGCCGATTTTGGTCGGCTTAACCCCGTAAAAACTTAAACCATAATTTACTTTGGATTCACCCTTGTTTTTAGTGATCTCACTAATAATAATTTCTTGATCAATTTTATTGGACAAAACTCGTCCGATTTTAATGGTCCCACCCAGTTTTTTAATAGCTTCCAAGCAATCAAAATCAGCCAATTTGCCAATCAAGGCCACATTGGTTTTACCGCTGATTTCTATTTGGGGGTATAAGGTTTTAATTTCCGCCACTGATAATTCCGGGTTGTTGCCCAATATAAAGATGTATTCTGTTTTCATAGACTCTTGCTTTTTTTATAGTTATATGTTAATATCAGCTTACAACAAAATCAATCCAAAAGGAAGCCTTTTCCATTCACAATTGTGATGAATCTAAATTATAGGTTCACTAATCTTCTTGGTAGTCGAATCAAGAAGAAGGGGCGCCAAATTTGAGTTAAACTAATCATAAACTCTTAGGCGTGCCTTGGGGTTGTTTTTTTTACCCCACACCCTTTAATTTATAATAAAATAAAACATATAATCAATGAAAAATTACGAATTGCTTTATATTGTATCCAATCAATATACCGAAGATGAATTACAAGTGGTCAAAGCTAAAATTAATACTTTGCTGCAAAAATACGGCGGAGTCTTAGGATTTAGCGAATTTTTGGGCAAGAAAAAATTGTCTTATCCGATTAACAAAATTAATCATGGTTATTATCTAGTGGTGGAATTTGAATTAGAGGATCCAACTATGATAAAATCTATTGGTAATGATTTAAAATTAGATAAGGAAGTTTTAAGAGCGCAAATTATTACCAAGCCAAAAATTACCGAAGCGGAAATTGAACGCCAAAAAAGACAAAGAGCCAGAGCGGCCGAGGAAGCTAAACCAAAAACCGAAGAGAAAAAGGTGGTTAAACCCCGAGAATTTAAAAAGAAAGAAATGAAGAATTTGGACGATAAACTTGACGAGATTTTAAATGATGATACGATAATTTAAATAAAAATTTATAAACTAACAGTTAATACTATGAATCTTAACAAAGCCATTATCATCGGTAATTTAACTCAGGATCCAGAAGTCAAAAAAACTCCCACCGGCCAATCAGTTTCATCTTTTGGTGTGGCGACTAACCGAACTTGGACTGACAACCAAGGTCAAAAACAAACTCAGGCCGAATTTCATAATATCGTGGCTTGGGGCAGATTGGCAGAAATTGTTGGTCAATATTTAACCAAAGGCGGACTGGTAATGATTGAAGGTCGAATTCAAACCAGAAGTTGGACTGATCAACAAGGCGCTAAGCATTGGAAAACAGAAATTATTGCCGAAAATATCCAGTTGGGACCTCGTAATAATCAGGCCAGCGCGCCTCGAGCTAATACTGACTACACCCCGGCAGCACCAACTAGTCAATTAGAACAGTCCATTGATGTTGATGATGATATCAAAGTTGAGGATATTCCTTTTTAATAAAAAAATAAGAAACTAAAAAAGTAAAAAATTAAAATCAATAAACAGTTTTTATTTTTTATCAGATTAATTTCTTAAGCTATTAATTTTTTAGATTTATGATAAAAACCAATAATAAAAAAAATGACATTATGCAAAAAGAACGCTACTGTTATTTTTGTGTTAATAATGTCGATCATGTTGATTATAAAAATCAGCAGTTGTTAAGAAGATTTATTTCTTCTTATTCCAAGATTGTGCCTCGTAAGCGCAGCGGTGTTTGTTCCAAACACCAAAGACAATTGGCTCAAGCGATTAAGCGAGCTAGAATTATGTCTATCTTGCCTTTTGTAACCAAATAACACTTAAAAAAATAAGAAACTAAAAAATTAAAATCAATAAATAGTTTTTATTTTTTATCAGATTAATTTCTTGGCCCAGGCCACTATCTCCCCCAGGGGACTCTCTCTTACTTCGTAATTCACCTTGTCTGGCTACGCCATTCACCTTGTAATTTTTTAATTTTTTATTTATATATTTATGGCGATAATCCCAAATTTAAATGGCATCAAAAAAGGCACCAACATTATTTATGAAGGTGATCCTTATGTGGTAGTGGAAGCCAATTTTGTCAGAATGCAACAACGCAAGCCGGTGATGCAAACTAAAATGAAAAATTTGTTAAATGGTAAAGTAGCGGAAGTTAATTTTCATCCCGGTGATAAAGTGGCCGAGGCGGATTTACAAAAGAAAAAAACCGAATATTTATATAACGATGGCAGTAATTACCATTTTATGACTAGTGATGATTTTGAGCAGTTCAGTTTGCCGGCGGAAATAATCGGGCATCTGTCCAATTATATGAAAGATGGTGATAGAGTAGATGTGTTGTATTTTGCCGGGAATCCCGTGTCTATATCACTACCGACCAAGGTTGAATTAAGAGTTG
>Ga0210057_1002545_pt1 | contig 25964 bp, 42 predicted proteins | sample CryGeyCG2114_010_2_FD_183968 | JGI IMG/M metagenome (GOLD analysis project Ga0210057, IMG submission 183968) | Groundwater microbial communities from aquifer - Crystal Geyser CG10_big_fil_rev_8/21/14_0.10 (SPAdes) (version 2) | ecosystem: Environmental > Aquatic > Deep subsurface > Groundwater ...
TTTAGCTTTGCATAGTGGAGATGAATTATGTAACCGGTGTAGTAATGCAGTTTACAACCCAAGGTGCAAATGAGGTAGTTGTAAAAGCAAGAGGAAAATTCATAACAAGGGCTGTAGATATTGCAGAAGTTGCATGTAAGAGATTTCTAGAGAATAAGATTGAAGTAAAAAACATAAACATCAATAGCGAAGAGTTTGAGAATAAAGAGGGTAGAAAAATTAGAGTATCTACAATAGAAATCGCTTTGCTTAAGAAGTAATTTTCTTTTTCTTTTTTATATTTATATGGCGCTGGCCAGATTTGAACTGGCGATCTCAGGCTCATGAAACCCGTGTTCTACCAAACTAAACTACAGCGCCGTTAAAGAACTAATAAAAAGTGTTTATAAAAAGCTTTTGATTTTATCGGCTATCACTTTTGATTCGTTCTCTTCGTATTTTTTGGTTGGCCAGAACTTTGCTAAACCATCTTTGAGATATCTAGGAATTAGATGTATATGGAAGTGAGGAACATCAAGCCCTACTACTGAAACTGCTACATAATCTGCATTTGTTGCTTTTTTAATAGATTTCATTAACTTTTTAGATTGAATAAATAAGTCAGCTAAAATGTTGTCAGGTGTATCTGTCATAGATTTGTAATGTTTTTTAGGAATTACTAAGGTATGCCCTTTGTTTACTGGGTTAATATCCAAGAAGGCTAAGACATCCTCATCTTCGTAGATTATATCTGCAGGTATTTCTTTTTTAATTATTTTACAAAAAATGCAATCTTTCATATTAAACTCCTATGGACCTGCCGAGAATCGAACTCGGGACCCAACCATGCCATGGTCGAAGTTTACCACTAGCCTACAGGCCCATAAATAAACTTTATAGGAAATCTTTATAAATAGTTTGTGGTTGTAACTTTTATGTTATCTCAGATTAAAGGCAAAATAAAGAATGTACTAGGTAAAACTACTGTTGATGATAAGATAGTTAGTGGTGTTAAGTATGTTAAGAAAGAATATAAGAAGAATTTAGTTACTGCTCTTTCTGCTGCTTTAGCTTTTGTTATGGCTTTGTATATCAGAGATGTAGTTAAATCCTGGATTGAATGGATATTAGCTACCTTTTCCATAGTTGGAGGAACAGGTTTGATATATCAGACTATTGTTGCTTTAATAGTTCTAACTTTATGTGTTTTAGGAATAGTCTTTTTATCTAGATGGAAATTAGAGTGATTTTCCAGCTTTTTCAAATCTAATTTTTTGATTTAATAGTTTAGTCAAAGTTTCTTTTAAGTCCTTTATTTTAACTCTTCTTTGTTTTGTGTCATCTCTATTTCTTATGGTTACATCTTTGTTTTTTAATGAATCAAAATCGATGGTTATACAATAGGGTGTTCCTACTTCATCTTGTCGTGCATATCTTCTACCAATAGAACCAGATACATCATGGAAACAATGGAATTCGGTTTTTAACATATCAAATATTTCTTTTGATTTTTCTACTATTTTTGGTTTGTTTGATAATAATGGAAAGACTCCTACTTTTACTGGAGCTAAAATCGGATGTAATTTTAAAACGATATTATCTCTTTTTTTATCTTCTGTATATGCATCAAATAAAAAGGCTAAAAAAGCTCTTTCTAGTCCTTGTGAAGGTTCTGCGACTACGTATGGAATTACTTTTGTTTTTAATTCTTCATCATAAATAGACAAATTCTTTTTAGAATGTTTAATATGTTGAGTTAGATCATACTGGGTTCTATCTGCTGAACCATGTATTTCTTTCCATCCAAAGGGGAATCTATACTCTATATCAAAACAAGCTGTAGCATAATGGGCTAATTCTTCTTTTTTATGCTGTCTTACTCTTAAATTTTCTTGTTTTATTCCTAAATCTAGGAACCATTTGTAAGCTTGGATTAACCAATAAGTATGCCACTTGGATGTTAATTTTAAATCTATGAAATCTTCAACTGTAACTTCTCTTAATTCATTTTCGTTTTCTGTTACTAAATTAAACTTGAAATTTTTTATTTCATTTATAAACGGACAATCGTTTATTTTATCATTTCTTGCAAAGAATTCTATTTCCATTTGTTCAAATTCCCTGCATCTAAATAGAAAGTCTCTTGGAGATATCTCATTTCTAAATGCTTTTCCGATTTGAGCTATTCCGAATGGAAGTTTTAGTCTAGCATTTTCTTGAACTAATTTAAAATTCGCAAATATTAATTGTGCAGTTTCTGGTCTTAAATAAGAAATATTCCCCTCAACTGGACCAATGTTTGTTTTAAACATTAAATTGAACTCTTTTGCTTTTTCGAAATCTCCACCGCATCTAGGACACTTTATTTTGTGTTCATTAATCAAGAAATTTAATTCATCTAAATTCATACCTGTAATATCTCTTTTTAGTTTATCTTCTATTAAATGATCTGCTCTTATTTTTGTTTTACACTTTTTACATTCTAAAATAGCATCAACAAAAGAATTTGTATGCCCTGATGCTTCCCATATTTTTCTATCTGTTATTATACTCCCATCTATACCAACAACGTCTTCTCTAGAATGAACAAAAGTTTTCCACCAGTTATTTTTAATATTATTTTTTAATTCTACACCTAGAGGCCCAAAATCCCAGAATCCTGCTGCAGATCCATATATTTCAGAGTCTTGATATACAAACCCTTTTTCTTTACAGAATCGAGTTATTTCCTCTATGTTTATCATATTTTAAGAAAGGTCTTCGTAATTTATAATGCTTTTGCCTTCGATTCTAGGGCAAGCAGTATTAATCCAGCAGTCTATATCAGGAAAGTTTTCTAGTTCATTTATGCTGATATTATCTGTTATAAATATGAAAGAAGGTTTCTTTAGTTTACTTTTTAGTTTAATCGCTTGTTTAATATTATTTTGTCCAGGTTTTGTTGATACAATAATCCCTATTTTATTTGCTGAGTAGTATTTTAGAAGTTTTCCTTTAATTTGGTTTTGTAATTTTTGTACTTCTTCATTAGAAATCTTAGAGAACTCATTAGTTTCTGGGTTTGCTATATATACGGGTTTGTTTAATTTTAATGCTGTATAGATAGGATGGAATCTTCCAGAACCGATGAATAAAAATTGATCTACATTTAATTTTTTAGCATTTTCTATATTACAACCTAAAACTTGACCTCCAAAAACAAATCCTTTAAGTTTTTTAACCTGATTTAGATACTGAATTGTAGTAATTGTTCCAGTTTTTCCTTTAAGCTTAACTTTTTTTAGAACTTTACTAATATCTGTCTTAGCTTTTGCGGGTATGAATAGAGTTTTCATTTTTTAAGATTTTTTATATTTTATTTTATTGCACATTTTGCAGATGTATTTCTGTTCAAATAATCCATTTCCTAAGTTTATAGGTCCCATAAATTTGTCCCAGCTATGGAATCCTAAAAAACATTTTATTTTAGTAATATTCATTTACGTAGTTTTTCTATTTTAGCTTTAGGCGAGATAATTGCAGAATTTCCTGATGGGTCTTCTACTATAATCTTTATTTGAATATCTCCTAATTTTACTTTTCTTATTTTCTTTAATAAATTTTTGGCAGATTTTCTTTCTGATTTTTCTTCTGCTGAATCTTTTTGTTCATCTACTATTTTTTCAAACCGGCTTATAACCCCTTCAACATTTGTAATATATCCCTGTGATGCTGGACCAGGTTCTACTTTCATTCTTAATTGCGGGATTTTTATTGTAGCCTTTGAAGATTTTATTATCCTTACATCCATGTCTTTTGCTGAACTTGTTTCAAAAGTATATCTTACAGGTTCTTTATCTTCAATAGCTTCTATATCTGCAATATGATAGTTACAGGAAGAACAAGTCATAGAAAAGACTAAAACTTTTCCAAAGTAAGGTATTTCTTTTTCATCTTGTGTAAGCGTTAAAGTATTCCCCCTACACATAGGACAAGGTTGATTTTTTAGTTGTTCCATGGTGTAGAAAAGAAGAAATTAGATTTAAAAAGATTTCTCTTCTGAATGAATGTCTGCTGTTTGAATTGTTCTGAACACTTGTGCAAAAGAAGGAGTAACTACAATCCAATCTTCTCCAAATCCTGCTATATCCCCTTCGATAGCATCTGTAGTTTTCTTTAACTTGTTTATGGCTCTTTTAAGTTCTACTATATCTCTGTCTTTTAATGGTTTTATATTGATTAAGGCTATGGTATAACCTTCTCTTAAAGCATCTAAACAATCTTTAATATCTGTGAAGTCATGGATTACAAATGGCTTTACAACAATTTTTGCTTTTTTACCTAATACTTTTCCTGTATCTATCTCAAGATATTCTTCTCCAAAATCTTCATGAAGATAGTCTTCACTACTACCTAGAATCTTATCTTTTATCTTCGATAAAAAAGCCATATTTGTTATTCTCCAATGTTCTTATTTTTAAGTTAACACAGGGTGATATATAAAGATTTCGTTACCCTATACATTCTAAAAGAGAAACTACATTCCAGATCTGTGTTCTGGTATAAGCAGGAATATTCGGATCTTCATCTAAACTATCTAGTTCTTGCAAAGATCTATCAATCTTAACTGCAATAGTTGTTTCTGCTTCATTTAGAGCAAGAATAGCATTACTAATCCTTATCCTTATATTTTTAGGAACAGATGTATCTGATTCTATTTGAGATAGAACTTCTACTATTTTGGTTATTTGATCCTCACTCATTTTTCTAGTTTCTTTAAAACTTCTTTTTGTATTCCTTCTGCTTTTTCTTTAATTTTTTTCTCTTGAGATTCTAAGTTTTTAAATCTAACATCTAAAATTTCTTTTTTTGATTTTAAATCTTTTTCTGTATCATCTTTCTTGGCTAAGACCATAATATTTCCAACAACTTTGTATATCTTATCTTCAGTGTTCTTTATCTCTTCCAAAGCATTATTTACTTCTAAAAGTTTAGCTTGAAAAGTTTGTTTTTGCATAGCTATTTGTTGCATATTTTGTTCTAATAACTGCAACTGGAATATTTTTTGTTCAGTCTCTTTAGGTAGTTTCATCTGGCCTTAACCTCTGTTGTAGTTGTTCTTGGTTTGTATAAAATTTTAGAACCACAATAAGGACATCTTACTTTTTTTCTTAAGTAATCATGTTTTACCTTTTTACCACATAAAAAACATTTATAACTTGTCATTTTTCTAGTATGTATGCATTAGATGCAAATTTTGTACCACATTTTTTACAATGCCAGATACCTGTAGCAATTCTTTTAACCCCAAGTTTTCCACACTGAGGGCATTTTTGTTTTTTTCTTTGTTTTTGTTCTACATCAATAATTCTTTGACGAATACTCTTTCCGTACCTTGCTCCAAATCGTCCTGCAGACTTAACTTTTTTTGTCATATTGATTTTGGTATTTGTGGGTTTTTAAAGTTTTTGGATGGGGCTGCCCGGATTTGAACCGGGATCGCGAGCTCCCAAAGCTCGAAGCATAACCAAATTAGCCCACAACCCCATATAGTTTAATCAGAAAAAGTAGTTTATAAATATTATTCTTTCTTCTCTTCTTTTGCTTCAGTAGGTTTAGCTTCAGCACCTTCAACAGGTTTAACTTCGCCTTCTACAGCTACTGCGCCTTCTTTAACTTCAGCACCTACAACAGGTTTAACTTCAACAGCAGCTTTTTCAGCTTCTTCAACTGCTTTAAGTTTTGCAAATTCTTTTTCTAGTTCAATATTAACTTGTTCTAATTGTTGTTTTAATATTGGAATTTTTTCTTCAGGAGTTTCTGTTTTTTCTTGTTCTATTTCCTTTCCAAATTTTCCGCCGTTTATTTTTGGTATAATATCTGGTGCTTGTTTACCTTCTACAAGTAAGCCCATAGAGTTTGCAGTTCCTATAACAGATTTAACTGCAGATTTTATTCTATCTGTATACATAGAATCCTTTTTCATCTTTGCTACTTTGATAACTTGTTCGATAGAAAGATTTCCTATTTTAATTTTATTTGGTTCTCCATGACCTTTTTCTATTTTTAATTCTTTTTTTATTAATTCTGATGTTGGTGGTGTTCCAACTTCAACATCAAATTTTTTAGTTTCACTATCTATAATTAATTTAACTGGAACTTGTATTCCTTTAAATGATTCAGTTTTTTTATTAACTGCAGATAAAACCTCAGATATACTAATTTTCATTGGTCCTAACTTTTGTGCAATTGCTGGACCTGCTACAGCTTTTCCACCCTCAACCATTAAATCTATTTTTTCTTTACTCATTTTCTTTTTCAGTTTCTCTCCTTATAACTTTTACTGAATCAAGTTTTACGGTAACTGGAATTGGAACTGCTGCCTCTAAAAGTTCTACAACAACTTCTTCTTTAGCTTTATTTATTCTTGTTACTTTAGCTTTTTCTCTTGTAAATGGACCAGATATAATTTCAACAATATCATTTCTTTGTATGTTCATTTCAACTTTTATCTGTTCTAACATACTTTCTATTTCTTTATATGTAACTGGATTTGGCAAAAGTCCTCTAGCATAGGGTACTCCATGAAATGCCTCTTCTGCTATTTCCCTTGTTTCAGCTTCTATGAAGATATAACCCCTTAATCCATGAGGCCTGATTATGCTATACACTTCTAATGCTTTCTTTTTAGCGTGGGAACTAACAAAATCTATTACCTGATCTTCTCTATTTGCTATTGTTCTTAGTGCGAAAATTGTCATTTTATTAATAGATAGGCTACTTGAATTGTAAAGCCTATTAATCCAATTAAAGCTAAACCTATTGCAGATACTTTAACTATTGCTTTGAACTCTTCTCCAGATGGTTTTCTGGTAATTTTTAATACTCTAGCATATTTTTGTAGCAATGATTTTAGCTTGGATAACATAAGTTGTAGGAGAAAAATTGTATTTATAAAGGTTTTTATTTAATGAACTCAATACCTAATTCTTCTTCTATCTCTTCTCTGGCTTTTTCAGAAATCTTTTTTCTTGGACCAAATATTTGAGGTGAAGAAACACCTGTTACTATCAACATAACTTTTAATGTATTTGCTAAATCTTCTGAGATTTGTGCACCCCAAATAATCCTTGCATCTTCAGCAACTCTTTCAGAAACAGTTTCAACTACCTTTTTTGCTTCTTCAAGAGACATATCTGGGCCACCACAGACATTAATTAATGCTCCGTTTGCTCCGGTTATATCTACATCTAGTAGTGGATTTTGAATTGCTTTTTCTACAGCTTCTATTGCTCTGTTTTCTGTGTCAGACTCTCCAACACCAATTAAAGCAACTCCTCCTCTACCCATAACAGTTCTAATATCTGCAAAGTCTAAATTAACCAAACCTGCTTTTGTAACTAATTCTGCAATTCCTTTTACAGCATTAGTCAAAATCTCATCAGCTACTTTAAATGCGGTTTGTATTGGTAAATCTGGAGCTAATTCTAAAAGTTTGTCATTTGGTATAACAATTAATGTGTCAACACAATTTTCTAATTTTTCTAAACCTGAAACTGCATTTTCATATCTTCTTTTACCTTCCATTTCAAAAGGCAAAGTTACAATTGCAACTGTTAAAGCATTTAATTTTTTAGCAACTTCTGCTATCACTGGAGCAGAACCAGTTCCTGTTCCACCGCCAAGGCCACAAGTAATAAAAACCATATCTGCACCTTGAAGTTTAGCTTTAATTTCATGTTCACTTTCTCTTGCGGCTTCTTCACCTATCTCTGGAATAGAGCCTGCACCAAGACCTTGAGTAACTTCTTTTCCAATTAGAATTTTAGAATCTGCGTTTGTATATAATAAATCTTGAGCATCTGTGTTAATTGCTAAAGTTTCTGCACCAACAACTCCTACTTCAGCTATCCTTGCTATTGTGTTGTTTCCAGCTCCACCTGTACCTACTACTTTAATTTTAGCTTTTTGTCTAGATAAAATTTGTTCTAATTCATCGTCTATACTGCTTCTTGTAAGTCCTTGCTGAGCTGAATGAGTATATGGACTAGGTTGCCCTTGATTAGAATAAGTACTTGGTGTTTGCTGTTTGTTGAAGCTCTCCATTTTTTTAGAATAAAATAGTAGTGGTTGAGTAATTTATAAGTTTTCTTATTCTTTAGTGGTTGTTTTAGAAAATGTAACTTTCTTTACTTCTTTTATAGCTTTTTTAATAACACTTTCAATTTCTTTCTTTGCTTTATCTGGAAGTTCTAAATCTACTTTTGCCTCGCCATTTTTCAACTCTGTTTTTACTGATTTTCCAAGCCTTAATTTAAGAAATCCTTGTAATTTATCTTCTGGATTTGTTACTACTCTATTAATTTTTATTTCATATATTAGGTTTCTACCGGCTAAGGGATGATTAAAATCTATAATGGTTCTCCCACCAGAAACTGACCTTATTGTTCCTATAAATCCATCCATATTTAGTCTTAAACCTGGAAATGGAGAGATTTTTTGTTTTTTGAAAATGTTTGTGTTAACTATTTTCATCAATTTTGGGTCTTTTTTTCCAAATGCTTTGTCTGAGGGTATTTCTATAGTATAGTTTCCTGGTTCTTTTCCAACTAATTGGTCTTCTAAACCTTTAATTAGATCACCTTGGCCAAGGCAAACTGTAAGTGGCCCATAAGGGGCTTTTGGATTGAATAAGTTATTTTTTTTAGCTTCTTTTTCTGAGGTTAAGTCAAATATTTCATTAGTTTCTTTAACCTTACCTGTATATTCTATTTCAATAAAGTCTCCTTTTTTTAATTTCATAGAATTAAGCTTTAAATTGCCTTTAAAATAGTTTCTGTTACCACCACTAAATAGAAATATTTATATAATCTTGGTATAGTTGAGAAAGATATGGCATGGAAAACTAAAATTGATCCAATGATTAAGTCTCATTTAGATAAACAAGTAAAAGAGACTTTAAAGTATAGAAATGCATTTATGTCAGCTAAAAATCCAGCAGATGCCCAAATTTGGTGTGCGGTTGCTGAATTAAGCAGACAGTTATTTGATGTGAATCTTAAACTAACTTATTTGGAAAGAGCATTGATAGACATTGGCAAGACTAAGGAAGCTAAAGAAGCTAAAGAAGCTAAAGAAGTATTAACTAAAAAAAACAATTCTAGAATAAAAACTAAATAAAAACATTTATATAATCAGATTTTGTTCTAAGCTTTAATGGCAGAGACTAAATTAGCAAGTGCTTCAAGTTTGAAAAAAGGAAGTTATATTATTCTTGATGGAGTAGCTTGTGTTGTTAGACATATACAACTTTCTAAACCTGGTAAGCATGGATCAAAGAAAGCAAGAATTGAAGCTATTGGTATACTTGAAGGTCAAAAGAAGATTGTAGTTATGCCTGGTTCTGATAATGTACAAGTTCCAATTATTAATAAAGAAAATGCTCAAGTTTTGTCTATTAATGGGGATATAGCAAATGTTATGGACTTAAAAACTTATGAAACTTTTGATATGAAAATACCTGAGGAACTTAAAAATCAACTAAAGGAAGGAGACCAGGTGTTATATTGGGTAGTTATTAATGATAAAATTATAAAGCAGGTAAAATAAAATGGCTAAATTTGCAGAAGCAGCATCAAGATTATTCTATAGGGTTTTTGTATGTAAGAACTGTAAGAAAAAAAAGAGAGGTAATGTTCTTAAATTTGTTCAAGGGAAAACTTCCTGTCAAAGGTGTGGATGTAAGGCCTTTAGAGCAATAAAGAAGAATAAGTAAATGAATTGGAGTCTTATTACAGCCATATTATTTTATGGATTAATCCTATTATTCTTTATTAAAAATAGAAAAAAGTTTGTTATTCAAGGTAAAATCTTTGCAATTTATAGAACCAAGCTTGGTTTAAAGTTAATGGATAGAATTGCAAATGCTTTTAGAAAACCTTTGAAAGTATTAAGTTATCTTTCTATCTTAGTTGGTTTTGTTGGTATGGCCTTTATTTTTTTTTGGTTAATTAAGGGAACCTATTCTTTACTATTTATTCCTGATGCAGCACCTGCTGTTGCACCGGTTTTACCTGGAATAAAAGTTCCTGGTTTACCTACTCTTGGTTTTTGGCATTGGATTGTAGCCATTTTTATTGTTGCTGTGGTACATGAAATGTGTCATGGAATATTTGCTAGAGTATTTAAAATAAAATTGAGAAGCTCAGGTTTTGCTTTTTTAGGTCCAATCTTAGCAGCTTTTGTTGAACCTGATGAAAAAGTTATGAAGAAAAGAAGTTCATATGAGCAATTATCTATATTAAGTGCAGGACCATTTTCTAATATTGTTTTAGCTTTTTTATTTTTGGGAATTTTTGTTTTATTATTGCCTGGATTGTTTAATGTGTTTTATGTTGGTTCTGGTGTAGAGGTTAATAGCATTCTTTCTGGTATGCCTATGGAAAAAACAGGAATTGAAGCTCCTTTTATTATTGAAAAAATAAATGGGATTGAAACTTTAAATATACAAAGTTTTCTTGATGCAACAGAGAAGATTAAGCCAAATGAAAAAATTATTTTAAAGACTGATAAAGGAGTTTATGAAGTTTTAACCGCAGTAAATCCTGAAGATAATACTAAAGGGTATATTGGTGTCTCTGATTTTGTTTTTAAAACAAATCTTAGAGAATCTTGGACTGGTTATGAATGGTTGGGAAAATCGGTAAATTGGTTTAATGTTTTAATTATGTGGCTATTTATTGTAAATTTAGGTATTGGTTTATTTAACTTATTACCCCTTGGTCCTGTTGATGGAGGAAGAATGTTTCAAATCTTAGCTTTGGGTATTTTAAAGGACGAAAAAAAATCTTTTAAAGTGTGGAGTGGAGTTAGTAAATTTTGTTTACTATTAATCTTTGTTAATTTATTACCTTATATTATAAAATTATTTAGTTTTATTGTTAACTTGGTGTAAAATGTTAGTTGATATACATTGTCATCTGGATCATTCAAGATTTTCTAAGGATTTAGATAAAGTAATTGAAAGATGCAGAAAAAGTGAATGTGTTGCAGTAACTTCAGGAGTAAATACAGGAACAAATAAGCTTGCGTTAGAACTTGGTAAAAAGTATAAAGATGTTGTAAAAGTTTCTTTGGGTCTTTATCCTATTGATGCCTTAAAAAAAGAAATTGATTCTGGAGATTTTCCAAGAACAATTGAAGTTGTAGATATTGATAAAGAATTAGAATTTATTAAAAGGAATAAAGATAAAATTATTGCTGTTGGTGAAGCAGGTTTAGATTTTCATTGGGATATTAATCATAAAGAAGAACAGAAGGAAAATTTCTTGAAAGTCATTGAGTTAGTAGAAAAAATAAAAAAACCTTTGATTGTTCATTCAAGAAAAGCGGAAAGAGAAGCAATTGAGATGTTAGAAAGTTCTAATGTAAAAAATATTTTGATGCATTGCTTTAGTGGAAGAATGAATTTAGTTAAGAGATGCATCTCTAATGGTTATAATTTTTCTATTCCTCCAATTGTTGTAAGAGTTCCACAATTTAAATTATTAGTGAAAGAAGTTCCAATTACCCAATTATTTTCTGAGACAGATTCTCCGTATCTTTCTCCAATAAAAGGAAAAAGAAATGAACCAATTAATGTTAAGTTTGTTATCGACGAGGTTTCTAAAATAAAAAATATGGACAAAATTGAAGTTGAAAAAAATGTTTTTATGAATTTTCAGAAGATTTTTCTCAAAAATTCTAAATAAAAAGGTTTTTAAATAAAAAACCCTACTCATATACTAAATAATTTATCTTAAAACTTAAGAGGTGATAATTAATGGCTAAAAAAAGAAAAACAAAGAGAAAAACAACAAGAAAAACAACAAGAAAAAGAAAGACAACAAGAAGAAAGACAAAGAAGAGAAGAACAACAACAAAAAGAAAAAGAAAAAGAAAATAAATTTTTATTTAAGAGGTGATGTTCATGGCTAAAACTGCTAAACAAATTGCGTCAAAAATTAGAAGCTTAAAGAAACAAATTACAAGGTTGAAGAAAATGAAGAAAAAAGCTTCTAAGAGAAGAAAGAAGAGAAGATAAACTTCTCTTTATTTTATTTTTTAAATTTCTATAATTTTTCCATCAGGACCAGGATTTATTAATTTTGTACCATTTATTGTATCTATTTTTTTAAAATTTTCATGAAGATGCCCTGAGATTGCTAAAATTGGTTTAATCTCTTTTATGAAGTCTGTAACTGTTTTACACCCTACATGCCCGGTGTAAATTAAGAAATCCAATTTTGTATTTTGTGGAGGAGCGTGGGTTATAAGAATTATTTTTGAATCTTTTTTAATGGTTTCTTTAAACTTATGAATAATTCTTGCTAATTCTGGCTCTTCTTTTGAAAAACCTCCTCCACCATATCCAAAGAAAAGATATTTGTTTAATTCGTAAGATCCTTTATGTAAAGGTATGACAAATTTAAACTTTTTAGAAATACTCTGAATTTGTTCAGCAGTTTCATGATTTCCAGGTATTATTATTAATGGTTTCTTCGTTTTTTCTATGTTCTCTACTAATTCTTCTAGTTTTTCTCCCCAATTTGTGATATCTCCTGCACAAACTAAAATATCTGCCTGTTCTGCTTTTTTAATTACTCTTCCTAATGCAGCTTTATTACCATGTGTATCAGCAAATGCCAGTATTTTCATAAGAAGTATAATTAGAAATACAATTTATAACTTTTTCTAAAAAATAAAAAAAGAAAAAAATTAATATGGAAGGGTTTGGAGTATGCTGGCGAATATGTTTTCTATCTCTTGCTTGGTCATTTTATATGGCCTCAAGTCTTGCCAATACATTCTTGATGTTTTGCAGAGCAGTTTGATAAATGAAATAGTAATGTTCTAATTCGTCACTTAGTTGTTTATACTCGTCCCATTCTAGGTATGGATTTTTTAATATTTGCATTTTATATCACCTCATAATTATTAATATTTAGAAGGAGTATTGTGCTTATATACCTTAGGCGGGCTAATGACAAGTTTGGCAAATTTGGCAGATTGGCTTATTTTACTTTTTCTATGTATTCTATTGTATTTGATTTGCCATATTCTCTTGATTTAATAGAAATAAATCCAGCACTTTCTAAGTTTTGTACTTTTCTGTGAAAGGTCCTGTAGCTTGTTTTATTATCTTCTGAATATAAATCAAATATTTCTTTTCTTGATCTTCCAGAATTTAGTTTTATGAAGTTTAATAGATCTCTATCTAATTGTTCTAAAGTAGAAGAGTTCTGTATTTTTACATCTTTTAATTTTTCAAGTGCTATTTTTGTGTGTTCTGGCAATACCTTTTTAGAAGAGTTTAATTCTGCTGTATCTCCTGATTCCTTTAGTAAATACAATCCTGTTCTAATATCCCTAGCTTCAAAGGTTTTGTTTGCAATCAAATCAAAGGATTCTGGTGAGATTACCCCTTGAAAAAAAGCCTGCTCTATCCTTTGTTTTAAAATATCTGCTGTTTCATCATAGTTGTACTCTTTAAATTCCAACCCTTCTGGAGTTAACCTTGATCTTATCCTTATATCTAAATCTTGTAAGAAAGTTTTTTCATTTGTGATTAAAATCAAAGTTTTTTTATTTATGTCCTCCAATAAAGAATATAAAATACTAAAGTCAGATAGTTTATCTATTTCATCTAGGACTATTACTGCAGATTTTTTATTTATGATACTACATATTTCTTTTAGTAAAGCATCTGTATCTTTGTTATGTGTAAATTTATATTCCAGAAGATTACAAATTTCTAAAGCAATTTTGAAAGGAGTATCCTTTTTCCAACAGTTTATGTAGATAGGAATTATGTTATCAGTATCTTGTTCTAAATCGTCTAAAATCTTTTGAGTGGCTAATGTCTTCCCTATTCCTGGAGCTCCGGTTATGATTAAATTTTTTCCATTTCTATCTTGAAGTAATGGTTTAATGCATGTTGCAATATGGTGCTGCTGGTTTTCTCTGTGTTTTATTATTAATGGTTTGTAATCTAAGTCTAGGGCTATTTCTTCTTTGAATATTGTTTCATCCCCTGTTAACATATTTTTGAATAAACCCATATTAGAAAAAGTATTTGAAGAAAATATAAAGATTATTGTTATATTTCCTCTATTCCATCTTTGGTTACTGCTACAAATTTAATCGCTAATCCTAACTTTAGTAAAGCTGAAATTAATGCGGTGTGTTCTTTACCGGTTCCTGATATTATATTTATTGCTACTTCTGTATCCTTTATACTTTTTAGAGCTTCTACCATAGAGTCTCTCAATTCTCTTATCCCTTGGCTTAGAGGTAATGCTATTAATTCTGTTTTTTCATTTGCTTTGAAGTTTTCTTTTCCATAATCATTTGTAATTAGAATTACTTTGTCGAAATTACCTTCTGAGATTACTCTGTTGACATGACCCCATGTTCCTTTTCCTGTTGATAAACAAGCAACTAAAATTGGCATAATTTAGAAAATATTGTTTGATATATAATGTTTTTGATTAATTAAACTTAGATAATCCAAAACTATTTAAACATTAATCATTATGTATAATCTATGCCAAAAAAACAGAGAATATCCAAAGATAGTCCTTTAAGTGAAATTACTTTGAGAAGATATGAAAAACCTTATTCTATGAGCAAGAGAGAATTGGTTAGAAAGTTGTGTTTAAGTGTTGGATTGTTACAACCAGGAGATTCTAGAGATATTGTGGTGGATATTTTTACGGTTATGTTACAAAATAAGAAAAAAGCTATGAGTTCTGTTGAGATAAGAGACTTGGCTGTTAAGTTTAGAAAAAAAAGTAATCTAGCTTTAGTTGGAGTTGCTGATTCTAATGTTCGCAGACAATTAAAAAGGTTAAGGGATATATTTTTAGTTGAGAAGGTTAAGAATAATTATAGAATTACTGAGTTTGATGATTTGCATAATATATTTGAAGAGAAAATAGAAAAATATTATTTGAAAAATATAGTAGATAGAGTTAAAGAATATTTTGTGGCTTTGAAATGATCTACGAACCTAGAGAAGATTCTTATTTATTAGCTAAGTATGTTAAGAAGTATGCTAAAGGTAGAGTCTTGGATATGGGAACTGGTTCTGGTGTGTTAGCTTTAGCTGCTTTAGAAAAAACTAAAGATGTTGAAGCTGTTGATATAAATAAAGAAGCTGTAAGATTAGTGCATAGTAAAGGTGTGAATGCTTATGTTTCTAATTTATTTGAAAATGTTAAAGGAAAGTTTGATTTGATTGTTTTTAATCCACCCTATTTACCCTTAGAAAGAGAATTTGCTGGAATAAAATTAGATGTAAGTTATACAAATGATATAGCTTTAGTTGGAGGTAAGAAAGGACATGAAACTATTGAAAGATTTTTTAAACATGCTGGAAAATATTTAGAGAAAGATGGGAGGATTTTGATGATTGTTAGTTCTTTGACACCTAATATAGAGCCTATTGTTAAGAAATATGGATTTAATTTCGAAATTCTAGAGAAGAAGAGAATATTTTTTGAAGACTTAAAGGTTTATTTGATTGAGTAAACTTTATATCTTATTTTTGTGTATCTATTTTATGTTTGGTCTGAATAAAAATGAGGTGAATACTTTAAAGAAGTTAAACACACCTAAAAAAATACAGGACTTTCTTAATAAACTTAAAATAAATTTTGAAGAAAAAGGAGAGACTTGTATGTCTCCTAGAATGGTTCTAAAAACAAAAAAAGCTCATTGTATTGAGGGAGCAATGTTTGCTGCATTAGCTTTGAGAATCCAAGGAGAAAAGCCATTACTTGTAGATTTAAGAACTACTAAAGATGATTTTGATCATGTATTAGCCGTGTTTAAGAAAAATGGAAGATGGGGAGCAATAACAAAAACAAATCATGCTGTATTAAGATATAGAGAACCTGTTTATAAGAATATTAGGGAATTAGTAATGAGTTATTTTCATGAATATTTCTTAAATAAGAATGGTAAAAAAACTTTAAGAGATTATTCCCTTCCTATAGATCTTTCAAAATTTGATAAAAAAGGGTGGACTACTGATACTAAGGACTTATGGTATATTGATAGTCATCTTGATAAAGTAAAACATTTTTCAATTTTAGATAGGAAACAAATAGCAAGTTTAAGAAAAGCGGATAAAATAGAAATTAAAGCTGGAAAAATAGTTGAGTGGAAGAAAAATAGATAGTTTTATAAATGAACTAAATTGTAAAATCATATACCCGTTGGACTACTTAATGTAGGAGGGAAATAATGGATAAAAATGAAGTATTAAAGGCATTAGAATTATTACACAAGAGTTCTAAAAAGAGAAATTTTAAGCAAACTATCGATTTAATTATTAATCTAAAAGAATTAGATTTAAAAAAACCAGAAGAAAATGTTAATACATTTGTTGTTCTTCCTTATGATAGAGGAAAAGAGAGTAAATTAGGAGCTTTGGTTGGTAATGAATTAATCTCTAAGGCTAAAGGAGTTTTTGATGAAATTATTCAACAAAAAGATTTTGCAACTCTTGGTAAAGATAAGAAAAAGTTAAAAAAATTAGCAAAGAAAACCGATTTTTTCATTGCTCAAGCAAATTTAATGCCACAAATAGCAGCTAATTTTGGTAGAATCCTTGGTTCTATGGGTAAAATGCCTAATCCTAAAGCAGGATGTGTTGTTGCTCCTATTGCAGATTTGAAAGTTTTAAATGAAAAGTTAAAGAAAACTGTAAAAGTTCAAACTAAAAATGAACCTATTATAAAAATTGGAGTAGGTTTAGAAGATATTGGCGATGATAAACTCGCTGAAAATATTATGGTTGTTTATAATTTAGTGCTTCATAGTGTTCCACAAGAGATTCAGAACATTAGGAATGTTATGATAAAAAATACTATGGGTAAACCTCTTGTTATTGGTTCTAAAGAAGAAGTTAAAGTAGAAGAGCCAAAAGAAAAAAAGAAAAAGGTAAAGAAGAATGGAAAAGAAAAAGTTTGAAGCCAAGGGTGCAAAGAAGAAAACAAGAGAATTAGAGAAGTTGAAAGAATTAATGAGGTCTTACCCTGTTTTTGGACTATTGGATATGACTGATCTACCTGCTTTACAACTCATTAGAATTAAACACTCATTGAGAAGTTCTATTTTAATCAAAATGAGTAAAAAAAGATTATTGAAAATAGCTTTTAATGAATTAAAAAGCGAAAAGAAAGGTATAGACACCTTAATTGATAAACTAAAAGGATTGCCTGCTATTGTTTTTACAAAAGAAGAGCCATTTAAGTTAGCTAAATTAATTTCTCAAAATAAAAGTATGGCTCCTGCAAAACCTGGACAAACTGCTCCAACAGATTTAATTGTTCCTGCAGGACCAACACCTTTTCCAGCAGGACCTATGATAGGTGAGTTAGGTGCTATGGGTATTAAGTGTAAAGTTGAAAATGGTAAAATATCTGTTATTAATGCTACTACTTTAGTTAAGGAAGGAGAGGTTATAGTCGCTAGCAAAGCAGGGTTATTATCTAAATTAGGAATTGAGCCAATGGAAATTGGTTTGAATTTGCTATTAACCTATAAAGATGGAGAAATTTTAACAAAAGAGGTTCTATTTGTAGATGAACAAGAATATTTAGATAATATTGCAAGAGCGGCTAGTGAAGCTTTTGCTTTAAGTTTAAGTATTGGATATATAACTGAAGATAATATTAAAGTTCTATTAAGTAAGGCTAATGCTGAAGCTACTTCTTTGGCTAAAAAAGCTAATATTATGACTAGTGAAAATGTTGGAGAACAGTTAGCAAAAGCAGAAGCACAGGCAGAAAGTTTAGAAAACTCATTACCTGAAGTTAAGATTGAAGAGAAAAAAGAAACTATTAAAGAAGAACCAAAACCTATTGAAAAACCTAAAGTAGAAGAAAAACCTGCTGAGGAATTTAAAATTGAAAGTAAAAAAGAAATTACACTTAATGAAATGGATCAAGCTAAAAATAAATTACAAGAACTAGTTGATAAAAAAATTAAAGGAGAAATTTAAGATGGAATATATATATGCGGCAATGTTACTTCACAAAGCTAGTCAAAAGGTTACAGAAGAAAGCGTTAAGAAAGTACTTACTGCAGCTGGTGTTAAATCAGATGATGGTAGAGTAAAGGCTTTAGTCGCTGCTTTAGATGGTGTAGATATAGAAAAAGCCATCAAGGAAGCAGCTGTTCCTATGGCAGCACCTGCAGCATCTGCTAAAGGTGGAGAAGAAAAGAAAGAAGAAAAGAAAGAAGTAAGCGAAGAAGATAAGAAGAAAAGTGAAGAAAAAGCTGCAGCCGGATTAGGTGCCTTATTCGGTTAAGGAGCACACTTAATGGAAAAAGAAAAGAATCTAAGTAGTCTTAAGAAAGAAATAACTAGATTAAAAGCCGAGTTAAGGAAAGTTAACGAAGAGAAAGAGACTTGGTTTAGTGAAAAAGAGAACCAAAAAAAGAAAATCCAAGATTTAATTCTAGAGATTAAAAATCTTAAAGGCAAAAAGGATTCTTTTAATATTCTTTATCAGGAATTGAAAAATAAAAGGGATAATTATAATAGAAAAGTAAAAGAATTAATTATTAAGATAAAATCATTAAATAAAGAAAAAAAGACAGTGTTTAAACAACTTGGAATAGAGTCAGAACCTTCTAAAATCAAAGAAAAAATACAGAAAATACAGGATTCTATAGAAACAGAAGCTTTATCCTTTAAAAAAGAAAAACAGCTTATGGTAGAGATTAAAAAATTAAAGAAATCTTATGATGAGAGCGGTGCAGCAAGAAAAATTTCTGAAGAAGCAGAAAACATATCTAAACAGATAGAAGAATATAGAAAAAAAGCAGAAGAAGCTCATATAAAATTAAAAGAACATGTTAAAAAAAATAGGGGGGGCTATAAAGATTTTATAAATTTATCAAAACAAATAGAATTTTTGAAAACCAGCCAAGGAGTAGCTTTCAAAACTTTTCTAGCTTTTAAGAATAGATTCTTAAACATGAATAAGGCTCTTAAGAATAAATTATTTGAAGCTAAAAAAATCTCTGAAGAGGCTAAAAATAGACAAGAAAAGTTTGAAAAAAAGAAAAAAGCAGAAGAACAAAAAATCATAGATGAAAAGGCTAAGCAAATTGAGGAAAAGTTCAAAACAACCAAGAAACTAACCACAGAAGATCTTATTATTTTGGGTAAAAAAGATGATTGAAGGTTTAACTGGTGCAGCTGTATTTAGTATGTTACCTTTTTCTGAAATGAGATTAGGAATTCCTTTTGCTGTTGCTTTAGGTGCTAATCCTGTTCTAGCTTTTTTTATCGCTGTTATTTTTAATATTCTCGCCATACACTTGGTGTTTTTCTTTTTAGATTATCTCCATATTAAATTCATGAACCTAAATTTTTATAATAAACTATTCAATATGTATGTAGTTAGAGTAAGAAGAAAAGCTGAATCTAAGATAAAAGGAACTTGGCCTTATGTTGGATTATTTTTCTTTATTGGTTTACCTTTACCTGGAACTGGAATATGGACTGCTGTTCTAATAAGCTGGCTCTTTAAGATGAATAGAATGAAAAGTTTTGTTACTATTGCCCTTGGTTCTCTATTAGCGGGTTTGATTATATTACTTATTACCCTTGGAATTATTAGTGTGTTTTAAAATTTCTTTAAAATCAGAATAAATTGGTATAGTTTTAATATTGAAGATATAAGTTAGAGTTATCCAAAGCATTACTACAAATATTGTTGAAACTATTCTCCAAATGAAATTATGCAAAGTTTCAAATAGGTTTGAGCTATATTTTACAAATAATACTGCTAGGAAATCTATCCTTATTATATTTACTAATAATATTAATGCTGAACCAAGTAAAAATATTTTTATCCCCTTTTTTAGGTCTATATCCTTAGTTGTTAAGATTAATAGAGTAAGTAATAAATATGCTGATGCAGCAGCACATGAAGGGATAAATTCTAAGATATTTTGACCTATTGAAAATGAAGTGTTACTAAGCATAATTGGCTTAAGAAAAAATAAACTGAGATAGGATAAATAAAATGTTAAAGGAGAAATTATAGGATAGAATAATTCTACTCCTAGAATAGCAATAAATAAGGCTAAGGTTATTCTTATTATTAATTTATTAGTATGCTCCATACCATTAAAAACCTTTAAATAATTTATATTTCTTTCTGTTAGTATGAAAAAGAGGCTTTTTTATATTTTAGCAGGAATTTTAGTGTTATCCTTTTTTATTGATAAATATATATCAAACTTCTTTACTCAAATAAGATATGAATGGCTGACAAATTTTATGGCCTATTTTACGATTATTGGTTCTGGATTTGTTGTTTTAATCTTGATAACCGCTTTTTTATTCTATGTTAAAAAGAAAAATTATCTGCTTATATCTTGGTTATCTCTTGGTTTGGCTTTGTTAATTACTTGGATATTAAAAAATTTAGTTGCTAGGGTTAGGCCAGAATTTGGTTTAGTAGCTGAACAAGGATTTAGCTTTCCTAGTGGTCATACTACTGCTATTTTTTCTGTTTTTCCTTTATTATACAAACATTTTAAAAAATTTAGTTACTATTGGCTAGGTTTCGGAATTTTAATTTTACTTTCTAGATTATATCTGGGGGTACATTACTTTAGTGATGTTATTGCTGGATGTTTAGTTGGACTAATTATTGGTGAGATTGTCTTAAACATGCCCAAAAAGTGGTATAGTAAACTATTTAAGAGCAATAATCCCTAATTAATTTATAATGTTGCCTGGAATTATACAAGCTTTATCTGATAGGTTTTTGGAGATTTTATTAGCTCCTTATTATTTTAGAGAAACTTTGTGGATGGTTATCCCCATCTTAGTTACTATGCTTCTTATGGAAACTTATTTTGGCAGATATGAATTTGAAGATCTTGGCTGGAATAGCGCTTTTGGAAATAGTCTGGTTTTAATTTTTGTTTCTATTGATTTGATGAGGCATATTTATAATTTAGAGGGGTGGCAGGGATTAACTATTATCACACCTTATACTCTTTTGGTTGTAGCTGTTATTTTTGAAGGTATATTATTAACTTTAACTAGTTTTTATCATTTATTGCCTAGAGATTTTGCCTTTAATTTAACTTCAACATTACCTATTAATTTTATTGCCTATCTATCTGTTATTTTAGTTTATACAAGAATTCCGGTGATAAACTTTTTTACTATTTTAAGTAGTCTAGTTTTATTGATTATTTTTGCTTTAATCATTAGGGGGGTTAAGGCCTTTGTTCCAAAGGTTGTAGATGTGGAGGAAGTGGGTAAAATAAAAGCCAAAAGATTATTGAGTAAATGAAAGAAATTAAGAACTTAACTGAGACCCTTGATGGAGTTATAGATGGTATTGAGAGTATAGATTTAAGAGATATATCTGATAAGACTGTCCGTGAATACTGTACAGAGGTCGAAAAGTTAAAAGAAACCGTAGAAAATCTTAAGTCTCTAACTAAGGATTATAAACTTTGTAAAGCTAATTATTAGCAAGTTTATATTCTTTGTAAGAAGACTCTATATTAGATAGCTTGTATTTAATATTCTTTAAATTCTTTTTTAGATAGTTAGCTTGCTGTTTAATTTGTTTTTTATTAAATGCGTATTTTTCAAAAGGAGTTCCTAATTTTGGAACGAAAGCATTTATAGATATATGGATATTTTTTAATTCTGATTTTAGTTTGTTTATGAATCTTATTGTTTCTTTTAAATCAGCTTCTTCTTGATTTGGAAGCCCTATCATAAAGTAAGCTTTTATTGCTTTGAAATCAAGTTGTTTAGCCAGTTTTACGAAGTTGATAAATTGTTCATCTGTAACAAACTTGCCTATAGATCTTCTTATTTTCTCATTAGCCTCTGGAGCTATTGTTAAGGTTTTTTGTCCACCCTGTTTTATTATTTCTAATGTTTCTTTATCAATATGCTCTACTTTGATTGATGGAACAGAAAATCTTAGGCCTTTTGATATTATGTATCTTAGAATCTCTTTTTTATCTGGATGGGTGAATGAAGGAGAATAGATTACTATTTTGTTTCTTTTGTTTAGTTTTATTCCTTTGTCTATTATCCTTTTTAGTGATTCTAATGATCTATATCTTGGCTTTTTATGCATATGACCTAATGAGCAGAATTTACATAGACCTGGACAACCCCTTTCTATTTCCAGCATAAAAGAGGCACCAAATACAAATTGCTTTGTTAGTTTTTGTGGCAGTGGCTGATATAATGGATAAGGTGCTTTTTCTAAATCAGCGGTTGTATAGGTTATTTTTTTTGAGTATTTTGGGACATAAACTCCTTGAAAATTGGCTATAGATTTAAGAAATTCTTCTTTGTTTTCTGTGTATTTTTCTAGTACTTTTTGGAGTATTTCTTCTGCTTCACCTAAAATGAAGAAATCTATACCCTTTAGAGACTCTGGATTTTGATTAACACAGGGTCCTCCTGCAAATGTGATTTTTGGTTTGTATTTTTTGATTAAATCTTGTATATTATACAAATCTAATTCGTATTGAAATGTGAAACCTACTAAGTTAAATTTGGATAAATCTTCATGCTTATCTAAAAATTGTCTTTCACAAATCCAGTTTGATATGTTATTTACTTGATTGTAAATTATCAGGGGAGCTAAACAATAAACTCCTCCGTAATATAAGTTTGGATATACAATTGCTAAAGTTTTTGTGTCCTTTTTCCAAGCTTTTTTTATTAATGGTGCTTCCATAAAGTTGTGGTTGAAATTGAACTTATAAAAGTATTGATTACTAGTTGGGGATTACTAGATTTTTATACAAAATCCATTCACTACCTCTTTATCACGAATGTTAAACGTAAGCTTTAAATACGCTTCTTAATGAGAAAATGATAACATATGTTAATTTTAAAGATTAGGGGGTATAAAATATGAAAAGAAGTTTAATAGCAGTGATCTTATGTATAGTGGCTCTATTGACTATTAGCGGTGCTAGTGCAGCAACATGGGGCAGTGCTCCAGCAGCTAAAACATGGACACATGATAGAGATAATACATTTGATTTAGCTCCAGATTTAACCTTATATGCTAGTGGAGATATAGTTGGTCTAACAGATTCAACTAATCATTTTACTGGTTCTGGTGTTTGTGGTCCTACTCAATGTATGATAACAGTTACACCTTATGAAGGTTGGGCTGGTAGTGAACAAGTAACATTCTGGATTGATGATGGAGTAAAAGTTGATGCTCCAGCAGTTACAACTCTTACAGTTAGTAACATAAATCCAACAGTTACTGGAACTTTACCATCACCAGTAACAACTAATGAGGACAGTTCAATTTCTGTTGATTTAGTTGCAAGTGATGTAGATGGTGATGAGTTGACTTACATTATTGTAAACTCACCAATTCATGGTAGTTTATCAGTAATAGATCAAATACATGGAAAAGTTGCTTATACACCAAGTGCAGATTACTATGGTACAGATAGCTTTAGCTTTAAGGTAAATGATAAAGTTGCTGATAGTACTATTAAGACTGTATCAGTTACAATTAATCCTGTAAATGATGCACCTCAATTAGCAGCAATTTCTGACAGTAATATCCAAGAAGGAATTTCTATGACTGTTATAGCATTACCTTCAGCACAAGATGTTGATTATGATGTTGTTACTTACACATTAAGTGTTATTAACCCATCAGAAGATTCAACATTTGATTTAAGCTATTTCGATTCAGCTACAAGAGTTATCAGCGGTTGGATTCCAACTAAAGAGGATGTAGGCGAATTAATGCTTAAGTTAACTGCAACAGATTCAAATGGTGCAAGTGACTCAGAAGAATTCTCTATTAACATATATCCAAGATATATGTGTGAATCAGGAGTAATTGGTAATATTGTTGATGTTACTATAGAAAGTCCTGAGAATGGAGATGACTTTGGTCCTGGAGAAACAATAAAAATTGATGTAACTGTTGGAAATAATGCAGCAGATGACAGAGATTTTGTTGTTGAAGCAGTTCTTTACGATGTTGAGTCTAACAAAAAGATAGATGATGTAAGTTCTGATAATGAAGAAATCGAATCTGGAGAAGATTTGGAATTCAATCTTGAATTACCACTTTCTTTAGATGGAGATGAAGATTGGGACGGAAAATATGTCTTATATGTTAAGGCTTATGAAGATGGTAAAGAAGATGAACAATGTATCATGGATTCAGTAGAAGTTGACATAAAAAGAGACAATGATAGAGTTATTGTTAAAGATATTACAATGACTCCATATATGGTTGACGCTGGTGAAAAAGTTGAGATTCTTGTTGATGTTCTAAGTATTGGTGAAGATGACCAAAAAGAAGTTTATGTTACAATAGAACAGTCAGCATTAGGTATTGACTTGAAATCTGATAAAATTGCTTTAGAAGAGTATGATGGAAGCAATGTAGCACATGCATTCAGATTTACAGGTGTTCCAGTCTCAAGTTCAGCTGATGGTGGAGACTATCAATTATATGTTACTGTCCATTATGATGGTAAGAGTAACAAATATGTAGATAGCCCAACTTTTGTTTCAACTGCAGCTAGAAGCATTTTAACTGTTAAAGAAGCAGTAGTTTCTACTTACATTGAAGCAGCTGAGCCTGAATTAGCTACTGATAACACATACAGTGTTCCTGTTACTATAACAAATACAGGAGATGCAGGAGAATTTACACTAAGTTTAGAAGGTGTAACTGACTTTGCAAAACCTGTAGCAAGTAAGACTATATCTTTAGAGTCTAGTGAAGAGGTTACTGAGTACTTCACATTAGAGATAAAAGATGATGCTGAGGCAAAAACTTATGCTGTTGATGCAATTTTAAGAACAGCAAGTGGAAACATCGCATCTAGAACCTCTTTCGAAGTTGATTTAAAATCAGCTGGAGAAGGTTGGTTAAGCTCTAAGACATTCTGGATAATTGGAGACATTGTCTTAATTGTAGTAGCATTGTTCTTCCTAAAATTAATCTTTGGGGGAAGAAGACCAGACATTCAAGAAGTTAAATTATAAATTTAGGAAAAAACCCTAAATTTTATTTTTTTCTTTTTCTTTTGATTTGTTGATGAGAAAGATTTATAAATTTATAGAACCCGCCCAAAGTTATGGAAAATTTAGAAAAGTTTATTATTTTTTATGGACAGTTTAAAGACATTTCTTGTACTGCTTTGTCTTGTAAAGATGAAATCGCAGGTAAAGAAGCATTAACTGCTCTTGAAGAGATTTTTAAACTTATACCAGAAGAAACTGTTAAAGAAAAATTCCCTAAATTATATACCTCTTTAGAAAAGAATAGGTCTGATTTAACTAATTGGAAAAATTATGTTTAGTTAATTTTATATTTGTTCTTTGATTAACTTATTTAGGGTAATCTTTGATTATACAAGAAAACCTTGGAAAGAAGTTTCTAATTTTATTAAAAAAATAAAAGGTAGGACTTTAGATGTTGGTTGCGGTAATGGAAATATTACTAAGTTAATTAAAAATGCAGTTGGATTAGATATTTCTTTTGAATTGTTAAAGAAAGCTAAAAATCCTGTTGTTCAAGGGAAATGTGAAGCTTTACCTTTTAAGAAGAAATTTGATAATGTTTTATTAATTGCTGTTTTACATAATTTGAAAAAAGATTCTAGAATTAAATGTTTACAAGAGATTAGAAGAGTTTTGAAAGGTAAATTATTCTTAAGTGTTTGGTGCAAGTATAAACCCGGTGTGAAATATGTTAAATGGGGTAAAACAAAAAGATATTATTACTTCTTTAAAGAACAAGAATTGAAAGATTTGTTAACTAATTCTGGATTTAAGATTAATAATTCTGTTAAATCCAAGGATAATTATTTTTTAGAGTGTAATTAGAGGGCCCGCTGAGATTTGAACTCAGATCTACCGCTCTGCAGGCGGTTGCATTACCAGGTTTTGCTACGGA
>Ga0210057_1002546_pt1 | contig 25961 bp, 23 predicted proteins | sample CryGeyCG2114_010_2_FD_183968 | JGI IMG/M metagenome (GOLD analysis project Ga0210057, IMG submission 183968) | Groundwater microbial communities from aquifer - Crystal Geyser CG10_big_fil_rev_8/21/14_0.10 (SPAdes) (version 2) | ecosystem: Environmental > Aquatic > Deep subsurface > Groundwater ...
ACTCTCTCCTACTTAAATAATGATTCACATATTCAAAATAAACACTTTGCTTAGATGGAGAAATTTCTTTAGATTTATCTAAAAATTTAATAGCTTCATCATAAAGACCGACTTGATCCAAAAAAGTAGCGAAAAATAAATTGTTTCTTAAACTCCTAGGGTTTTCCTCTGTTTGCTTATTCATCTCTTCGATAGATAAGTTTATGAATTGATTCTTCAGATCAGGAGAAATGTTCTGAGCATTCCTAACAATTCCCGTTGCATTCAAAAGCTGTTCTCTAATTTCCATATCACCAAAATCTGTATAAGTCAGAGCCTCTTTGTAGTATCCGAGATTTTTGGAGACGTCTCCATTTTGTGGAGTAAGAGCATCGATTAAAGTACTCCCAGCAAAAATAGCCGGAATATTAACAAAATAAATTACAATGACAGTAGCAATTCCTACCAAAGGCAGAGCTATTGGTGAAACTTCTTTGCGAGAACTATCTTCTTCAATTAAAGAATCGGTGTCTTTCTCTCTACCTTTAAAACTAATAAATCCGAGGATGGAGAAAAACAATATATAACTTCCAATGTTGTCGAAAACAAATAGATTTTGGAAAAAATATCCGGCCAAAAGCCCTGTGAATAAACCTGTTTCCAAAACTGAAAAATCAGTTCTCTTCCAAATAATCCATAGGGTAAAAATAAAAATAGAGAGATAAGAAAGAAGTCCTAAAATTCCTCCCGCAATCAACCAGTCAAAGAATACGTTATGTGCTCTGTCGAACCACGGCTCTTGGGCATACATTTCTGGATTGTAATATTTATCGAAAACAAAAGTATAATTTTCTTGGCCCCAGCCGAGAATTGGTTTTTCTTTAAACCCTTCGAGAGCTATGCCCCAAACCATAAACCTTGATTGCGTAGTCTTATCTTGAAGAGAAATTTCAGCAATCCTCCTTAATGGCTCAACCTTCTGAATAATAGGAGTGTTTCTTAATGCCAAAAATCCTATAACCAAAATCACTAGGGCAATTAATGTTCTGAAAGAATATTTCCTTAATGTCCTATTTTCTCTCTCAAACCAAGCAATGATTAAAACAGATAGTAGGAGTCCTCCAAAGAGTCCGAGAATCGCACCTCTGGTGGCTGAGAAGACCAGAATGAAAGAATTAAATAAGGCTATAAATAAATAAATAAATCTCCAGGTCTTATTGCTCCAATATTTACTCAAAAGATAAAGTGTAATAAAAATATTGAAGAGCATATAAACGGCAAGATAAGCGGCGTTTCCAAAAAAAGAGTCTAGTCGGCTACCACTTTGTGTAGATATAAAAAGTCCGAAAAGTTGGAGAAAACCTCTACCGCCCACAATAAGGCTCACAACGAGAGAAGTGTTTAGAAACTTGTGCCAAATCTCTTTGGTTTTAAACATAGAGGTCAAGACGGTAAAGAACAGAGAAAGGTGGAGGAGAGTCACAAACCCTTCCGATCTCTCAAAATTGCTCCAGAAGCTTCTCATAAAATTCTCTCCAGCAATATTTGCCACAAGCATAATGAGAATGAATACAGCGATCGCAATAGACAAGGGGTTTTTGCTAGGTCTGTATTTTTTGAAAGAAATAGCTAGAATAGCCCAGGCGCCAAAAGCAATTTCTGTAAGTATCCTAAAAGCAAAGGCTTTCCCTGTAATAAATGGAAAGAATAAAGAAGTAGAAATTATAAGAGGCACAAAAAGCACGGCAAAAAGCGCCCCTATAGATACCCAATTTAAATATTTCTCTATTTCTCTAGACATAATTTATGGCTTAAATATAACATACTTTCTTGTATATTATATAACTCGCTAAAATTGCAAAACAATATATAATCGAACTATACCAACACAAAAAGGACCCGGAAGGTGTTAGTGCCTAAGGGGCCTTTTTCTTTTTTGTCAGACAAAAAACTCTACCAATCACATTCTAACATTCTTAAGAATGTTAGAATGTGATATTGGGTGATATTGAAATATTGGGTGATATTGGACTGTATTAGTGGATGTAGAAGTATTAGGACACTAAAAAACTTACCCCTCACACCAGTTCAACGATTACATGTAATCGTTGAATGGTTTTCTGGTAATTTTGTTGAATGGTTTTTTGATAATTTTATAGATAATACTTTACTTAATTTAGATAGTTATATTAAGGGATATGTAAATCAGGCAAAAAGCGCCCCCACAGATACCCAATTCAGATATTTCTCTATTTCTCTAGACATAACAACACACTAAATATGGCACATTTTAAAAAATATAATAAAGCTAAAACAAATCACTTACTGACATTCCGACATTCGCAAGAATGTCGGAATGTTATATTTGGTGATATGAGGATGCTGTATGATATTGTATTTGGCGATATGTGGTTACCTACTCAATTTTCTACACCCAACATCAATCTCAACAAAAAAATAGTGTCTGATTTTAATTTTGCTCGCGTTCTGTCTTTTTGTCTCTCATCCAAAAGTTCACCCAAGCCATCGAGAATGCGTGAATTAGGCATTTTTTCTAAAATATTAATGCACTCCTCAACCGTCTCAGAAAATGTTTTCCCCGATCGTTTCTCAACCATCTCTTTGTTTATCTCCCAACCTTTCTCAGCAAAAAATCTGACATCAAAAATATCACGACTAGTCTTTCCGACTCTCTCATACATAGCCACCAATTTATGCGCAAACATATCCGATTTCTCCATAACCAACATAGGAATTCCTAATAGAGTTTTCTGTTCATAAGAAGAATTGAATTGTTGCCGATTAATCTCTACTTTTAATTGTGGCAATCCTTCGCCATAAGAAATAACTACTAAAATATTATTTCTTTTAATAATGGCCTCGGTAATTTTGCCATACTTGCTTACTATGTCCTTAATTTTTGCAAATACCAAATCCTCTTTTTCAAGATTTAAAATATCAAAATCCAAATCTACCGAGTGTCTCGGTAAATCATAAAAAAGCATTGCCGCCGTTCCGCCCTTAAAACCCAAAGACGAGGAGATGCTTGTATCAGTGTAGATATCCTTCAATATCTTCAACATAATATTTTTATGTTTTTCAAAATCAAACGACATACTTATTCTTTTATATTTTTATAATACTCCTTCACTTTCTTTTCCAATCGTTTATTACGATATATTGGCAATAATTCAAAAACCTTGTCCCAATCCAAATTAGACAAGTTATCAAAATGATACTCTTTGGAAACATATAAGCGGTCCAAAAATGCACGCTCCTTATCCGCCATTGCCACGCCGTCTTTATGAACAATACCGGCCGTATTAGTCAAAACATAATCTTTCATTCTAATTAAAGAGACTTTTTGTTTATCGACAACAATTTCTCGGCTTACATATGTTGCTACAAAAATATTTTCATAGTGTTGAAAGACCACACCTTCCCTAGCTAAGACGGTTTCAAAACTAATATAGGCCGGGGTATAAACACGGGTGGCTAACTCCAAGCGATTGTAATCTTTATCCTTAGCGTATAAACCTTTGTGTACTCGCACTAATTTCCCTGCTCTTACATAGCTCTTTAATCTGTTTGATACGATAGATGCATCATCTTCACCCCACAACAAAGCCACCTCTTTTGTAGAAAAGATACTGTGAGGAGATCTTAACAAAATCTCCAAGAAATCCCCTTTTGTCGGTTTCTTTTTCATATTTGAACTGGAAAGGTGTTTAATACCCCCTATCAGTCCACATATTAGCATATACTCTTAAAATAGCAATCCTTTTAGGTTATAGACAGGGGGAATAGCCCAAAATTCGCCCCAATTTTAATAGTTTAAGAGTGAGCCTTGCGAGCTCTATATTACCCCGGGGCTCTGCCCGAGAGCCCATACTCATTCTCTTATTCTCCCTCCTTCGCATAAAGCTTCGGACGGGCAAGGCGAGAATATGAGAATGAATTACTTACAGACATTCCGACATTCTTGCGAATGTCGGAATGTTAGTATTGGGTGGTATGAGTATTGTATAAATATGAGTAAAAAGTGGAGATACTTGAGTTATATAGATAGTGGCACAAAAAGCACAGCAAAAAGCGCCCCCACAGATACCCAATTCAGATATTTCTCCAAATTTCCCGACATAAAACTAAAGATTTTTATTTATCATTTTACCAACCCACTTTCTAGCTTCCAATATCTCTTTTATTCTTTTTTTATGATCATATTTATTTTTTGACACATCAATATCTCTTATTTGTGAAACCATCAATTTCAACTCTGGTGGCTCACAAGAAACTACACAATCAAGAGATCTTAAATCATTTTTATCTAAAGATATATGCTTTTCAACAACATTTACCCCTTTTGCAATAGACGTAAGAATAAAATGTGATCCTTGCACATGATCAGAATAACCAACAGGATAATTAAATTCGTCTCTCATTATGTTAATTTGATTCATGTCTATAATATTTGGAGGAGTCGGATAAACAGTAGAGCAATACATTGGTATTATGTCCGTAGCTCCATTTTTTTCTAATATTTTTATTGTCTTTTTAATTTCTTCTATGTTTAAATGTAGACCAAAGGAAACAAAGACTGGTTTTTTACAAGCGCCAACTTTGGCAACAAATTCATCGTCAAGACTTTCACCAGAACCAATTTTTAGAAAAGGTACATCTAGTACATTATTGACGAAGTCTAGACTTTTTTTATCATGCGCAGTGACAAAAAAAGATATTTTCTTGTTATCACAATATTTTTTTAGTTCGATCATTTCAGACTCTGAAAATTCTTTAAAAGAAAGTCTGTTTTTCCAATACTTATCTTTTATGGAATCAACGTCTCTTTTTTGAAACTTAACAGCATCACAACCAGCCTCCACCGCAGCATCAATTTGTTTTTTAGCTACCTCAAAATCACCAAAGTGAGCAACCCCAGCTTCAGCAATTATAAAAACTGAACAACCGTCGCCAATAATTCTATTTCCTAGTATTATTTTTTTCCTTGATCCCATTTTATACGAGGCTTAATAGTATCCCTTACAATATTATCTCTATTTTCCTCAATTTTCTTAAGCATACTATTTACCAAAACATCAGAAAGTTTGTTTGATTTTAAACCTAAATCTAAAAAATTTTTATTTATTGGATTATAATAGTGCTTTTCCTCTTCAGATCTAGGATTCTTAATATTCTTTATTTTAGCCCTTATCCCCATCTTCTCCGCTGCATTTTTAACAATATTAGCAAGTTCATTAATTGAAAAAACTTCAGTAAATTGATTAAATATTTTAAACTCACCGCTCTTTGGTGGGTTCAAAAGAGCTAATTCTACACACTGCAAAGTATCTAAAATATTAAGAAAGGCCCTTTTTTGTTCACCTTTACCATATGGAGTAATTGGTTCTCCTGCAACAGCCTGAACACAGAAACGGTTTAAAACTGTCCCAAAAACATCGTCATAATGAAAACTTGTCTCTAACCTTTTATCAATCTTAGTCTCTTCTGTTTCTATGCCATATACAACACCCTGATTTAAATCAGTAACTCTTAATCCCCACACCCTACATGCAAACTCTAGATTATTACTATCGTGGACCTTGCTTAAATGATAAAAAGACCCTGGTTTTTTAGGAAATAAAACTCGATCTTTTCTTCCTTTATGTTCAAATTCAACCCACCCTTCTTCTATATCAATATTTGGAGTACCATATTCTCCCATTGTACCAAGTTTAATTAAGTGAGAATTAGGACAACTCCTCTTCATTGCGAAAATAACATTAAGAGTTCCAACCACGTTATTTACCTGAGTTTCAACAGCTTTAGTGTTCCCTTTCATTGAAAAAGGGGCTGACGGTTGTTCCGCATAATGAATAATTGAATCTGGAATAAAATCTTCAAAAACCATTTCTGTAAACCTCTGATCGGACAAATCTCCAATGTATGAAATTATTTCTTTACCAGTAATGTCTTTCCAAATCCTAATTCTTTCTTGTAAAGAAAATATAGGTAAGAGAGGAGAGACCCCAACCTCCGACTCCCACTTTCTTTTATTAAAATTGTCTACAACCGCAACAGTATATCCTTTTTTTGAAAAATACATAGCTGTTGGCCAGCCCAAATAACCATCCCCTCCAAGAATCAAAACCTTTTTATTTGTATTTTTTTTCATAATATATTTATTTTAATATTTAAACTCAAAAACCACTAAGAAAATAACCTTATTAATTCGATAGAATAATAAACTAAAGAAAGCTCTTAGTAAACAAGGTGTTTTTACAGAGCTTTCAAATATTTTACCATTTCATCCACTCCCATATCTATATCGTAAGAAGTGTCCCATAATAATTCTTTCTTTGCTAAAGAATTATCTAAGGAGCTCCTATCGACCTCTCCATTTATTCTTTTTGTGTAAACTGGTTTTAAATTTAAATTAGTTTTTTTAGAGATTTTTTTAAATAGATTTTTTATACTTATCTCTTTTTTTGTTGAAATATTATACACATTAAAAGATTTTTTCTTTATTTTTTTCAAAGAAAGAATATTTGCTCTTGCCACATCTCTAACATATACAAAATCACGTGTTTGGCTACCTTTTCCTGAAATATTTACTGGTTTATGTGCTAACATGTTTTTCAAAAAAACCGTTACTACTCCACCTTCGTTTTTTTTATCTTGCCTAGGGCCATAAACATTACTATACCTAAGAATTACAGCAGAAAAATCGTGTACTTTGTGATAATAAAACAAATATTTTTCAACAGTAAGTTTGTCCACACCATAGGGAGAAATTGGATTACATAAATATGTCTCTGGAGTAGGGATTACACCAGCGTCACCATATAACGCCCCACCTGTAGAGGAGAAAATAATCTTTTTTACATTATTTTTTCTACAAACTTCAAAAAGATTTATTGAGCCCAGTATGTTTGTCTTGATATCATTAAATGGGTTTTCTATAGATTTTCTGACATTTGTAGAAGCGGCAAGATGAAAAACGGCATCAAATTTTTCTTTCTTAAAAACTAAATTGATTTCAGGATTACTTATATCTAATTTATATAACTTTGCCTTATTGTTAACATTTTCGATTCTGCCTGTTGATAAGTTATCAATCAAAACGACCTTATGACCAATATTTAATAATAAGTCCACAACATGAGACCCAATAAAACCCGCTCCTCCTGTAACTAATATTTTCATAAAAAACTAATATGTTATCTTCTTCATTATTAACTTATCCCCAATCTCGATATTTTTCAAAACTTCTTTTATTTTTAAACCAGCACCTCCTCTACCAAACAAAAAATGATTTTTTATACTTTTTTTAAAATTTTTGCTTGTAGCAATATTTATAGCTTTTAAAATATCTTTTTCGTCTGCGTTAGTGTTAATAACATTATTATCCCTAACCCTACCATCTTGCCTTTGCCCAATATTTACGGAAGGTACACCAAAATAAGGCGTCTCCATGAGCCCAGAGCTAGAATTACCAATAAAAAGGGAGCATCCTGACATCAGCTTCCAAAAATCTAGCGCTTCTATGTTTTTATAAATTTGGAAATAAGGAATATGCGAAAATTTATTTATTGCATTTATAATCCCCTCATAACCAGGATCACTACATGGATATATTATTAAGGTTTTAATTTTTAAATCCCTAAGGACTCTAAGCAAAGATACCATCTCCTTATAAGATTGCCCCTCCTTAAAAGTCATTGGGTGTTGTATACAAATATAATATTTTTCTTTTAAACCTATATTATACTTCTCCCTTATTTGGAGATTTTCTTTATCTTTATAAAATTTATATTCTAAAAGAATATCAATATAAGTTGAGCCAAAAGAAAAAACCCTCCAACGTTCCTCCCCCAACTCTATTATTCTATTATAAGCCTCTTTGTTTGACGGAAAATGTAAATGAGAAAGTTTTGTTATCGCATGTATTCTACTTCCATCCTTGTTCCCAACAACATCGCCCCCCAAGATGTGAGCAATGGGGATGCCCAGCTCGGTCGCAACCATAGCTGAAGAGAGGACCTCCCCTCTATCACCTAGTAAAACTAAAATGTCTGGTTTTATTTTTGATAAAATCTTAGACATTCCTTCTGCGCACCTACTTAAAGCCAAAGACCTCTCTTTTTTACTTCCGTCTTTTTGATTCAAATAAATTTTATAGTGTTTTGGAAATTTTTTCTTAACTTCATTAATAGTTTTACCAAAAAAATTTGATAAATGCATGTCTGTAACAATTAAGTGCAATTCCATGTCGGGATCTTCTTGAATAGCTTCCATTAATGTTATCAGGGCTCCAAAACCTCCTCTTTTGCCTGTTAAAACAGCAATCTTTCTTTTTTTCTTAGTCATTTTTTTATTTGTTTGGATATCATAATAGACTCTGCAATTAAAAAATCTTCTAAATCATCAATGTCTATACCGGAAATTTTGTCTATTTCAATAAAATAATTTTTTTTACCCTCTAAACGTCCTTCTTTTTTTATTGTATCGTAACTGGATATTATTAAGTTTCCTAAACGATAAAACTTCTGTTTTTCTTTACCAAGAAAATTATAATGTTCTCTACCCTTCCAAAAACGAACGGTGCCTTTTCCTGAAACAACTCTTATGTTAAATGGATGACTGGTTGTGTCAACCTCAACAACACTAACAACAGAGTCTGCCTTCTTGCTATACGCCAACCTAATTGCGGAATCTATTTGTTTACTAGAGATAAAAGGATTAACTGGTTGCACCAAAAGAACATAGTCTGGAACATATTCATTTTCTTTCTTAAATCTGTCAAGATTATAAGTTACTGTATCTATAACAAGGCTTTTATCACCAGATATTTTTTTAGGTCTTATAAATGGAACCTCTGCTCCATTTTTCTTGGCTATATTTGCAATTTGCTTACTATCCGTTGATACTACCACCTTGTCAACTAATTTACTCTTCTTAAGTTCATCAATTACATAGCAAATCAAAGGTTTACCGTTTAATTTTTTTATATTTTTGTTTTTAATCCTTTTAGATCCAGCCCGGGCCGGAACCAATGCTAAGACTTTCATATATTCCTTTTTTTTATAGCAATTGCCCTAATTTTATAACCTAAATCAAATTCTTCTAAAAAATTATTTAAAATTTTTTCATTTTTCAAAATCTTTTTTAATAATTTTTTGTTTATAAAATTTGTATCTAACTTATCAAACGGCTCCATAAATTGAAAATAATTTATTAATGAATCAACTCCTGAAACATAAGTATTAAAATATTTTAAAGTAAAACCGGTCTTGTCTAAGAGATATTTTAAAGTATTAATATTGTAATACCCAAGATGGTTTCTGCCATTAAACATTCTGGCTCTATCTCTTAAAATCATAGATACCATACTGTTTATATTTGGTATTCCATTAAATAAAACCGCCCCACCTTTAGGCAAAATCTTATTTACTTCTTTCATAAAATCAACTGGATTGGGCAAATGTTCTATAAGTCCTAGTAAGGCAACATTATCAAAACTTTTTTCTGGGAAATTTATATCTTCAAGTTTTTTATCGTATACCACAAAATTTTTATCCAAAGCAATTTCTCTGGCTTCTGACTCCAGTTCTATGCCCTCAGTAATATAACCAAAATTATTAGCAACTTCCATAAAATGCCCGATTGAACATCCTATATCTAAAATTTTCTCTTTTTCACCCAATTTTATATTTCTAAGTTTTTTCAGTAAGAAAGTATAAGATTTTGTATTAAAGTCGTATTGTTTCTTGTCTAATAAAACATCTTTCCAGACCCTGTTCGACTTGTTTAAGTTTTTATCTTTATAACCGTTTAATATTATCTCTTCCTTAAATCTTGGGTTGACAAAAACAAAGCCACACTTTCTACAGCGTACAAATCTTAATCCATTTTTTATGAATAAGAATTTATGTTCCTTTTTTTCAAAACAAAGAGGACATTTTATTTTTTTTAAATATTTATCTCTCACTAAACCCGTCTTCTTATCGACAAAACTGTTTAGTTCTTTCTCCATCTGTTTGAAAAAAGATTCTTTTATATCATTGTTTTTTTTACGCATAAAATTATTTTAAATTTTCTATTATAACTTCAGCAACCCTCCTGCTAGCACACCCGTCCAGCTTATAACATAACATGTCTCGGGTCACGGATCTCTCTTTAGACTTTATGGAAGGATCTTTGAGATATTTGTTTATTGATATAATTAATTCATCTATATCTCCCGCAATATCTTCTCCGCCTAAATCAACAAGTTTTCTATTATGATCAAAAAGATAAAACCTCCTTACAGACTTATGAAGCGACATGTTCTTTTGCTTGCCATCAAAAGCAATAGCAATCGTTGGTTTATCAAAAATAATACTCTCTATCGCCATGGTAGATCCAGTATTAATACATATATCAGAGTAATATAAAGCGCTCATTAAATATAAAATATCTTTTTCTTTGTATTCCCAATTTGATAATTTTGTTTCAGGTTTAATATAACCAGGTCTCCAGACAATCATGTGCGGTAATTTTGAAATCTCTGTTTCAGAATGTTCATATTTTGGATGAAGCCTAACTAAAACCTGAATTGGATCAATTAGATTAGATATGTTTTTACTTAACAATTCTAAAACCTCTACCTCATGGGGGGTCCATGGATAGCCAGTGGCAGAAAACAGTATTAATTTTTTGCTTTTATCAAGCTCAAGCTCTTTAAAGAAAGTTTCTTTCTTTATAATTTTTTTTCTTTCTTTATATATATCAAATTGAGGAAATCCTGTTACAATAATTTTTTCTTCTGGTATTTTCAAAATTTCTATCGCCTCGTCTTTTAAAATACCATTTTGTACAATTAAATTATTTAAATATAAAAAAAGATATGGTCTACCGACTATGTTATCCCAACTTTTTATCATTACAACACTTTTTTTCTTTTCTTTTTTAGCCTTTCTCATCAATCTCATGTCTGTACTCGATACTGGATTTGTAGAGAAAATCAAATCTGGAGAATACTTAACAAAATAAAAATTAAAAGAAAAATCAGGAATTAAATAAAAAATATTTTCTAAAAAAAAATCTAAAGGAATATAATTTCTAAAAAAAGTCAAAACTGAATAGATTATTCTTAAAAATCTATATGGAGAATTTTTTTTACGAAAAAAAGCAGTTTTGCTTAATAATGACCCTTCTTTTATTTTAAACAATATTTTTTCTAAATTTGGCCACGATGGTTCTGGGGCTACTTCTACAAACACACCTGGGATGTTTATATCTTTTTTATAGTATTCGACTTTAGAGACAGGAACAAAAAGAATAAAATTAATATTTTCCCCATATTCTTTTTGTAAAAAATTAATAATACCTGTCCTTAAAATATTCTTAGAAACGAGACCGTCAAAGATTGTTATAAAAACAGTTTTCATTGCCATTTTATCTTAAAGACTGAGTGTGTATACCACACTCTCCACACTCTTTCTTAGACCCTCTCCACCTACCAGACCTTTCGCTCTCTTGCTCATTTAATTCTGGTGTAGAGCATATTGAACAAGACAAACTTCTGTATCCATCTCGATATTTTGGATTTGTTTCTAAGTTATTAAGAGCAATATATTTCCATATATCTAATTCAGTAAAATCTAAAATTGGGTTTATTTTTGTTAATCCCCCCTTATTCTCAATATAACTAAAATTATTCCTGGTTATACCTTCAGTGCTTCTAACTCCAGAAAACCAAGCATCATATCCTATCAAAGCGTCTTTAAAAACTCTCACTTTTTCTTCGCCGCAACAACTCTCAACCCCTTTATCGGGATTGTTTTTAAAAACATATTTTTTAAAATTTATATTTAACTTATTGGAAAAATTATCAATAAAATCATAAGTTTCCTGAAACTCTGTATCTGATATGACGACGATAATATCAATATCTTTTTTTTCTTTTAAAACCAAATCCATTAAAACAACGCTATCTTTACCAAAAGAACTTGCTAAACATATGTTTTTATAAGAAGATAGGGCCTCTTTTATTATCTCTTGAGCCTTCTTTATTTTTTCTAAATAAGTCATTTTTAAGTAAATTTTTATATCTTATAGTTATTTTTTATAATTACAGGATTGCCTACTGCCAAACTACTCGCCGGGACACTTTTGTTACAAAAACAAAGAGCTCCGATAAAGCTATTGTCACCAATCTTGATATCTCCAATTAATTTAGAACCAGTTCCAATAAAAACATTGCTCCCTATTTTAGGCATCTTGTTATCTCCTGAACCACTTGAACCAATAGAGACACCATTCAATATGGTAACATTAGATCCTATAATAGCATTACTGCCTATCACTATATCTGTTACGTGCACAATTCTGAAGCCTGGACCCACATTTATTTTAAAAGAAATGTCATTAGAAAATATATAATGTCTTAAAACACCCATCAATTTATAACCGAAAATATTTTTTCTATATAAAAAATTATTAACCCTAAACATAAAAACACAAGCAAACCCAGGAAAATAGATGAGACAATATAAAATGTGTTTTAATAAAAATAACCAGCTAACGTCCGCTTGAACCTTTAATTTATACATATTTAAATCTCTTATTAAAATATTTTTCATATTTTTGTAAATTTAGAAAATTTAACAAATAAATTATTAATAACTTTAAGCAGTAATGATCTGTCTTCTTTTGTAAATAAAATTAAATCTTTAACATTAAACTCAAACCCTTTAAAAATTTTCTGAATAGCAAAATATCTTTCTATAACAATAATTATAATTGAAGCAAGAAATTCTAAAGAAGCTCCAGTTAAACCAAAAAAATATACTAGTATTGGCATTAAGATAATTGTTGTTAACAATTTTAAAATGTTAGAAAGAAAAAAACTTTTCTGATTTTTTATAGAAAAAAATAAGATTGTAAAAACACTAGAAAAAGCAACTGGAAACATTGCAAAACTCATTATCCTAAACAATAAAACAGAATCAATATATTGAGGGAAAATTAAAGATATTATTGGTGGAAAAACAAAATTTGCAAAGGTAAATAAAATCAGAAATAAAAATATCTGTATCTTAATACTTTTTTTTATAATATGTATAAATCTTTTGCTATCAGAAAGATGTCGAGGAATCACTGTGGAAATAATTTGATTAAACGGTATAAGGCCTACGGTATTCGAATAAAAACCTAAGGCAACAGAAAATATAGCCACAGCTTCTGTATTTAAAAATAATCTTATGATCCAAAGACGAATATTCTTACTAAAATCATTCAAATAAGATGTGGCTATAGACCACTTGCCGTGCGCTTTGATTATATGAAAAATATTAATATTCTCTTCTTCAATATCTCCGTAGACCGACTTCATAAGGTTAACAAAAACTGGGGACATGATTATAAGCGGTAATATCTGCGACAAAACTGTTGCTCCCACAAACCCCGCAGGGCCCATTCCAAAAACATAAAAAGTTATTATGATTAAAACGAGCTTTGATATTTCTTCAATAATAGTAAAAAAGGACTGTTCTATAAACCTTAGCTCAACAGAAAAAATAGAAGTAAATAAGTTTCTAAATAATGAAAAAATAAAGGAGAAAGAAATTATTTTGATAAGTAAGGTTATTTGCCCTTCGTAGAAGTTATCTATAAATTCAGCGCCAAAAAATAAAACCGCCCAGGCTAAAACAGCCAAAACGGCTTGTAGTCTAAAATAACTCCAAAATATACCTTTTGCGCGAGAAATATTCCCTTTACCTATTTCATAAGACATGTCAGTTATAATAACTGTATCCATCCCAGGAAGTCTTAAAAAGCCAAGTAGAGGCACTATGGACAAAGCCAGCTTAGCAAGACCGTACTCATAAATACTCAGTTTATTTAAAACAATAAAAAGTGTTATTAGCCCAACGGCTTTTGTTATCAAACTAGCCGCTGATGCAACAACAGTACCTTCGCCCACTGTTCTTTTTAATGTCTTTTGATTACCCATATATGAATGACATTATCCTAGTAGCTCTATTCTGCCAAGTATGATTAAAAACTTTTTTAAAAGAAGAATTTATTACCTCTTCTGAGTTATCAAAATTAAAAACAAAATTTATCATACTAATTAAAGATTCCTTGTCATCAGAATCAAAATAAAAAGGGTACTCTTTGCCAAGAATAAACTCAATGGAAGGTAGTTTAGAAGCTATAACTGGTCTTTTGCTTGCCATGTATTCAAATAATTTCATAGGAGATGTATAGTAAAGTGATATTTTCTCTTTCCCAGTATTGGGCAAAATAAGAATATCAGCAGCTTTTTGCCAAAGTGGGATCTCTTCATGTGGCCTAAAACCGGCAAATTTTAATTTCTGCTGACCATATTTTTCTTTATATTTAAAAATATCTAGATCAGTACCTCCAACAAAAATTACAACAAAATTATCTGGCAATTCGTTGCCCGCCTTGGCCAATAAATCTGTGCCTTTCCAAGAATAAAGATGTCCTGTATATAAAATTATCTTCTTGTCTTTTGGTAAATTTAACTTATTTCGAGCCTCTTCTTTACTAATCTCAATATTAAACTTACTTATTTCTACAGCATTAGGTTCAACTAGTATTTTTTTTGAATTTAAAGAAAAATCTTTTATGAGTTTGTTTTTTTTCCATTCATTAGTAGATAAAATCCAGCGACATCTTCTAAGAAACAGTTTATAAAAATATTTTTTATTTTCAGGATAGTCATGAACTTCATAAAAAATATTTTTAAACCGAAAAGAAGACGCTAGTAGGGGGAGCGATTCATTTGAATATATCACGTCTATTTTATTAGCTCTGAATAACAAATAAATTAATGTACTAATAGAAAAAATAAAAAAACTCAGATAAAAATTAAATTTCCCAAAAAATCTAATCGAAAATAGATCAATGGTGGGTAAATATACGACATTAAAATTTTCTTCTATTTTATAATAATCTGCAAAATCCTTGTTTGCCGACCCAAATCTTTTAGGCACCAGCAGTGTTACATCCAAACCTTTTTCGGAGAAAGATTCTGCAATTTTTGCTGCAAACAAAGAAGCAGCTTTTTCACTTGGAAATCGGCCGTGAAATATAAGCCATATTTTTTTATTTATGTGATCCATTTTTTGTTTTTTCTCTTAATATGTCCATTAGGTATTTTGTATATGAATCGATACGAAGATATTCCACATAAACCTCTCTGGCTCTTCTTTGTATATTTTCAAAATCTTCATCGGAAATATTTTGATGAAAACGGAATATAATCTCCTCTACATTATCTATGTCTTTATAATCAATAAATAAGCAGAAATCTCTATAATCTATCTTGTCTTCTAATGGTAGTACACAGTCAGTATCAATAAAAATTGGAATCCTACCTAAACTTAGAACTTCAAAGAATCTTGTAGATTGATTGGCATCACCTTTGGCACATAGAGAGTATTGAGAATTTATAATATTATTTATAAATTCCTTTCTGACGATCTCCGAATCTATTTGTAAAGTTTTTTTGTTACCAGAGAAAAAGTCTCTTTCTATAAAATTAGTTTTTAATTTTTTTGATGATTTTAATTTTTTTATAATACTTGATCTTAAAAATATACCTTTTCTATATACTTGATATTTTTTATTAAAAAATGACAAAAGATAGGTTGGTAATTCTTTCAAATATGTTTTCCAATATCTAATCAGGGGTAGGTTAGACCAACCAACAAAACCTATGTCAGGGAGTTCTTTTTTTTTAATAATATCTAATGTCCCTAATTTATAAGTTTCGAGTAAGTCCTCTGAACATATGGGGACAATGACATCATTATTTTTTAGATTTATCATCCAAGATTTTTACTTATTATTTTTTAATTTTTCAAAAAAATGTTTTATGTAAATGCCAATTCTTAAATATTTTTTGTGTTTCATTATAAAAACACCTAGCACATCTAAAATATCATCAAATTTAAATATAGTCATTCTTATTAAATTTAAAGCCCCCCATTATTCCGGGGGGCTCGCATCATCGACTGACGCGCAAAATGTTTGGAGGAATATGGCCGCCTTGGCCCATTGAATGCTCATAACGAACAGCCGCTCGTGAGACATTAAATGGAATACCAAGTGCTTTCCTTACCTCTCGCTCCATCTTGTCTCTCTCTCGAACCAAGTCTTCTGGACTCAGTTCATCAGTAAAGACATAGGCTCGATATCCACCTTCGGGGTCTCCCTTGTAGTAGTCAGCTGTTTCGTTGTAATCAACCTCTATTTGGTAGAGACAATCCCCTGTCCTCCTATAGGTATAGGCCCAAATACCGTCCCCCAAAGGGACAGCCTCATCGTAATAAGGAGAGCCAGGATAACAAGTGATAATGGTTACATCAAAGTCATCTGGCCTTGTCTCCAAAAGCCACTCTTTAGTCTCATGAATAGTCTGAAAAGACTCTCCAGGATGACCAACAGACATTAAGGCCTTTACTTTAAGGCCATGCCTTCGAGCGATTTCAACACATCGAGTATTTTCTTCACGAGTAGAGGCCTTGTTGATGTTCTTCAGAATCCGAGGAGAGCCAGACTCAAAGCCTGTCAGAATCCAACGGAAGCCCGCCTGATGCATGGCCTCTGCTTGTTCATCATTGAAAAGCTGAGCTTTAATGAACCCCCTGAGTCTCCACTCAACCCCAAGGTCTTGTTGAGTCTCAGCAATCAGGTTCATCAAGCCAACCATGTCAGGATTTACATTGAGCTCGTCGTCATAGAGCATAAAACCTGGTCGGCTATAAGCCTCCCACATTGTTTTCATCTCTTTAACGATGTTCTGCTTGCTTCGCATTCTGATCCTTCGAAGCATTGGCGACTCACGGCCACCACAGAAACCACAACCAAACGGGCAGCCCAATTGAGCAATCAGAGAAAGGGCAGAAAATCCTTCGATCTCGTAGTGATAGCTTTCAACATCAATTAGATGTCTTGCTGGAAAAGGCAAGTCATCAAGTTTTTGATTGCTTAGAAAAAGTGACGGATCTTTTGGATTATCCGCATCAATGATCTTTGGAGCATCACCTCTGCAGGCCAGAAAGATTGCCTCCTCACCATCTCCAGCGACCAAGACATCAAAAGCCTTTCTCAGCTCTTGGAGAGCTTTTGAGGCTCGACCATTGAGACCAAGCCTCTTTTCTCTCTTGTAGGCGGCGTGGACCAGAGTGACGTGGGGACCGCCGAGAATTATCCGAGCGCTGGGTTTTACCGAGCGCAAGGCAGATGCAACATCGGCAGCGGCCGGCATTTGGGGCGTCGTTGCAGTTAGAGCGAATATTTCAGATTTTGAGCTCCGGGCATGGTCTTGAATAACTTCTCTGAAATTAGTAATCCCAGAAAGATCCAAAACCTCAACAATTGATCCAGAGATCTCAAGAACCGCTGCGATTTTTAAGATGCCAAGGGTCATAAAAACCCTCTCATCCAAAAGAAACCCAGACGGGGGTATAACCATACAGATTCTGTCGGGAACCATTTTTTCTATTCTCCAATTCAATTTGAAAAGATCGATCTCTGGGAAGATACTACCAAAAAAACATATTACTAACAAACTAGAACGAAATGAGGCTCTTTACACTGTTGTAAACTATTATTCTTTTTTATTCTTCAATTTACTATTTAGAATAGACATTAAATATTTAGTATATGCGTCTATTCTAAGATGCTCTCTGTATATCTCTCGAGCCCTAATTTGCATATCTTTAAATTTTTCTCCTGAAATATTTATATGAAAATCTTCAATAATTTTATCTACTTTGTTAATATCCCTATAATCTACAAACAAACAAAAATCTTTGTAATTAATCTCTTCTTCCAATGGCAGCACACATTCTGTATCAACAAAAATTGGAATCCTACCTAAACTTAATACTTCAAAAAATCTGGTCGACTGGTTCGCATCTCCTTTTACACAAAGTGAGTATTGAGAATCCAGTATATTCTCTATAAATTCTTTCCTAACCATTTCTGGGTCTTTTTCTAGTGTTTTTTTATTACCGGAGAAAAAAGATCTCTCAATAAAATTTGTTTTAATTTGTTTTGATAATTTTAATTTTCTTATTATTTTTGATCTTAAAAAAATACCCTTCCTGTATATTTGATGTTTTTTAAAAAATAATGATGTTATAAAAATGGGGATCTCTTTTACATATGTTCTCCAATACCTGGGAAATGAAAGATGGGCCCACCCCACAAAACCTATCTTTAGAGAGGTTTCTTTTTCTAAAATTTTTATTTTATTTGAACAGTAACTTTCTAATAAGTCTTCGGTGTAAACTGGGACTATGACATCATTGTCTGAAAAATTTCTCCGGTACTGAGCATACCTTAAAACAACTGAGTTTGGTATATTTATTTTGTCCATTTTATCTCCTATGGCATCTATTAATAGTGGTATTTTTAACTCTTTAGATAGTGCGATAAAAGCATTTATCAATTCTGGTTTTTTATTTTTTACTGACCAAAATTGATAAGGCAAGAAAACATAATCAGCATCCTCTTCATCTTCCGATACGTCATAATAGTCTTTTGAAAAACCGTACTTATGAAAAACAATATCCTCAAAGGAATAATTTTTTCTTTCAGGGATGCCCCAAAAGGGATAGGTTAGGGTAGATCTGATCAAGTTTAGATTTTTATATTCTTTCGGAATATATAAAATTACTTTTTTATAATTACTCATTTGTCCTTTTCTAGCTTTGACCAATCTAATAGTTTTTTTATACCCTCTTTTGAGCTAATTTTTGGTTTCCACCCCAGAATTTTTTCTGCTTTGCTAATATCTGCATAATATACCTTTTGATCCGACGGCCTCCAGTCAGAGAACTCCATTTCTAGATCTAAAATATCACACAGTTCAATAAGAGAAATTGTATTTTCATGGCCTCCGCCAATAGAAAAGACCTCGCCCCTTAACTCTTTTTTGCCAGACAAAAGGTTTCGCCCTTGAATTATGAGAAGCGACACGACATCGTCTATATATAAAAGGTCACGTATCTGCTTTCCGTCTCCAAAAATTGTTATTTTTCCATCAGTTAATTTTCTATTTATAAAATAAGAAACCCACCCCTGGTCAACAATACCATATTGATTTGGGCCATACATACAAGAACATCTATTAACAACTCCACCAAACTCCCTAACATAAAGTTCTCCAGCTAATTTAGAACACCCGTAAGGAGTATGTTTGCGAGAATCAATTGAGAAGTTTTCATCAACTCCAAATCCTTTAAGGTCCCCTGAAAAATCGTACCTGGTTTTATACTCTTTTATAGGAACATTATTAACATTATCTCCATACACTTTGTTTGTTGAGGAATATATGACTGGAATATCATACAAACTTGCTGTATGTGCAACCAGAAATGTCCCTTCGGCATTAACTCGGAAGTCATCGGCCGGACTGTCCACACTAGAAGTAACCGCAACTTGTGCAGCAAAATGATATATCAAACTAGGTTTTTCTTTATGTATAACATGAGAAATATCTGATAAATCGACTTTATAGAATTTTATTTTTTTACCAAATTCATTAATTAGTTTTTTTATATTCAACTCAGACCCCCTTCTAGAGAGATTGTCGACGATAATAACTTTTGCCTCCCTTTTTAACAAATTCTCGGCTAAATTTGTCCCCAAAAAACCTGCCCCGCCAGTAATTAGTATTTTTTTATTTTTCATAACTTTTTATTATTTTAAATAACTCTTTGTTGTGTAGATCCCAAGAAAAATTCTTTGACCATTCTAAACCCTTATTTTTCATCTTCTCTACTTTATCCTTATTTTCAACAATATCAATAAAAGCATTTTTTATACTCTCTGGTTCCTCTGGGTCAACCAAAAAAGCAGCTCCGCCAGAAACTTCATTCATAGGAGCCCGACTTGAAGTTATGACAGGAACACTTAGTCTCATGGCCTCTATTATCGGCATGCCAAAACCTTCTTGTAAAGTGGCAAAAACTAATCCGCCAGAATTTATATAATAATTATAAATTTCATCTTTATTATTCACATACCCAAAGAATAAAATATCTGTACCTAGGTTGTTTATTTCTATCTTGTCTCTTATTTCTCTAAAATACTTATCTTTATCATTATAATCTCCCAATAGAATGAATTTGTGATTAGTACTCTTCTCTTTTTTAAACCTTATAAACCCATCAACCATATTATGAATGTTCTTTTTATATTTTATCTTTCCAAGAAAAATAAAATATGGTTTATCTACAATTTTTTTAGAGATAGATGGAATAAATTCTTGAAACCCTATATAAATAGGCTTAATTTTATCTGAATCAATATTATAGTGACTCACAATGTCTTTTTTTATAGATTTTGATGGAGTTATTATTACAGGAGATCGTTTAATAACAATTTTTGTTAATAATTTCTGTAACAATATAAAAACTCTTCTTTTTAAAGAGAGTCCTGAAGGGGATTGGTAAATTAATTCATAAAACACAGGAATTGTTTTTATTTTTTTAGGTAAAACGATCGGCAGTAAGGGCATATTAAACAAAATAACATCTGGCACTTCTTTATTTAAAAAATAATCTTTTATAAGCCTAATTTCTTTGCCTAAAAAAGATTTTGGAATAATTATATTTTTTATGTTTTTCCTTGTTCTTTTTTTGTCTAGCGGCCTTGAAGAATACACAATAAATTTATCTTCATCAGAAATAGAAGATAGGCCCTCCATTTGATTGAGAATACACAATGCAATCCCTGATGCATTTACCTCCTCATATGGCTCTAAAATTATTCCAATCTTCATAATCTATTTTTTCTCTAAAACAAAGAAATGGTGATATGGGCTATTGTGTGGCACAAAATCATTTTTTATTAAAAAGTGATCATTTAAAATATTTTTTACTATTTTCACTGAATACCCCTTTTTACCAATTTCCCAGTAATGTTGCCCATTAAAAAAATGTTTTTTGGGAAATGGAATTTTCAAAAAAATATCTACCTTTCTAAAAAAAGGGAGCTTGATTGAAAAATTTATAATAGGACCAAAGTGAGGGAGGCTCAAAATAACATATTTACTACTATGATCATAAATATTTTTTAAAGCTCTTTCAAAAGAATCAAATGGCAGATGTTCTAAAACCTCGAACGCGCATATGACATCGAATTTTTTACCTAGACTAAAATCATCCACACTTTCGACATAATCAGGGCTTAAATCTCCAGCAAAATCTAGAGATTTATATTCTATGTTAGTATTACTTCTAATATAGTCTCTAAAGACACCATCCCCCACACCGATCTCTAAAATACTACCTGGCATTAAATCCAAGACTAACTTTAATTGATAATAATAACTAGACCACCTTTCAGGAAGACAGTATCTCTCAAATTTATAATTACTTTTATCGACTTGCTTTTCCATTATATCTTTTCAATAATTCTTGGAATGAGATTCTCTAGACTGTGATCTTTTATGATAATTTCTCTTAAATCGTTAATCAAAAACTGTCTCTGTCTATTGGGCATATCTTTAAGTTTAAATATTTCTCCTTTAACATCTTCTAATGTACCGCCTACAAACAGATCTTTTCTATGTAACATATCTCTAAAAGCCTCGTTTGATGTTATGGGTATACAGCCGCAAGCCATGGCCTCTAAAACTGTTTTGTCCATACTACCGGTCTGACTAAAATTTAAAAAAATATCAGCTTCGTTGTAATATGTTGGAATTTCATCATAAGAAACTGAGCCAACAAAAGAAACTTCTTTCTCTAAATCAAGATCTGAGACAAGATTTTTCAGATAATCTTTATATTCTCTCTCTTTTTCTAAAACAATATCTCCAACAATAACCAAATCAGCTTTTCTACCTCTGTCTTTTATTAATTTGGTAGTTTCTATAATCAGCTCATTTCTCTTAGACGGAGACAATCTTCCAATAGAAAGTAGTTTTGTAGTATCGCTAATTTTATTTTGTGAATCTTGTTTAAAATGCCCAGTATCAATACCGTGCCCCATAACTTCAACTTTTTTACTTTTTAATCTAAAACTTTCTTTAGAGGCAGTAAAAATAATATTGGTAATCTTCTCAGCAAACCAAAGAGATAAAGTAATTTGCCGATGTGTATACCAGAGAGCTGTCTTTTTACCCAACAGTCTCCAAAAAATCCCTCCTAGAATTACGTAAACTTGATTCATATGGACAAAAACAGAATCATACTCTTTGCGAAACTTAAATATGTATTTGTAGAATCTCCATACATACTTAAGTTTTGCAAAAGCTTTTAGCTTATAGCTTTTAGCTTCTAGCTTCTCTTTGCCCAAAGACAAGACTTTTACATTGGAAGGTAAGTCATATTCCCCTCTCTCTAAACAAATTACGATCACACTTTCTACGTTCTTAGCAAACTCTTCAATCCAACGATGAAAAAAACCAAGTATCGGGTCATTTTTGTCTACTTTTTGGGTTATTATCAACAAATTCATTATTTACCTAAAATTGATTTTTTGTAATCTTGAAGATATTTGGCTTTCGAACCAGAAGCAATTTTCTTAGCAATATTCTCAGCATTCTTCTTTATAAGATTATAAAAATCTTTATCATCTATTAATCTCTCTATTGATTCCAAAAAACATCTCTCATCGCCAACAGGACAAATCATAGAATTAATCTTATTCATCAAGATATCCCCTGCGACACCGACATCTGTGGTGACTACCGGAGTCCCCGAAATAGATGCCTCAATTAAAGAAAGGCCATAGCCCTCGTATCTCGAGGTAGATAAGTAAATATCGGCAGTCTTCAGATAAGAAATTAAATCATCCTGCCAACCAGCAAAGACGACATTCTTGTCTATCCTCAGTGCCTTAGCTTTTGCTTCAAGTCTATTTCTCTCACTACCATCGCCAACTATTACGTATCCTAAACGTTTGTGTTTCTTTAGAAGTTTTTGAAATATCTCAAGCGAGAAATCTAGATCTTTTTCTGGCTCAATCCTTGTAGCTGTTAAAATAATCTTTTTAAAGGCCGGATATTTTTTATGAAGATCAAAAGCAGGATGAGCACTCTGAACTTTCTTGGCTTCAACAAAAATCGGCAAAACATTTATAGGAACCATTAATTTATATTTCTTAACTAAAGAATTCTTAATTCTCTGAGAAACAACTCGCACAGAATCAGCCTTCTTCAAAACAATCCCCGCCATAAAGGTCCTGATAAAATTCAAAATTCCATGAAATCTAAAATGTCTGTTTATAAAATCAGTGTGTATCTGAACGTTAAATTTGACCCCCAGTTCACTTTTTAGCTTCATTCCGGCCCAACCTGTCTCAAACGGATCTTGTGTCGTTATCCAGTCAATTCCTGCCATTTGTTTGCCTATCTCAATAGCATCTTTTATATAATCTAAGCGACTATTTGAATTCGTTGGAATGGCCCAAGTATTATGATTAATTTGCTTAATTTTGGGTAAATTATGAGATTTAAGAGAATAAACAATAATATAATATTCATTAAACAAAGAGCTGTAATCAATCACTCTCTGCCTAACTGAGCTACCTTCCTCAAATATTTTTCTGTCTGTACCAATACTTAAAACCTTCATAATTTCTTATTAAATATATTTAAAAAATCATCAGCAATTTCTTCGTAACTCCTACTATTATATGTTGATGATTTAAATATCTCCATAATGTTTTTATAATTATTCTCATCTAAAATATATCGGATTTTATCTTCAATATCTTTTATGTCTTTAGGTTTGATAAAAACCCCAAACTTATGGAATTCCTCGTATAATCCAGTATCTCTAGTCAAAATAAATGGGGTATTTAAAGAGATTGATTCTAAAATTATATTTGGACTAACCTCACTTAAAGATGGCACAATAACCGCCCTACTATTTTCTATTTTTTTATGTAATTCAAATTGATCTAGATCTATACAAACTTCAAAAATATCCTTATTCAAATTGCCTGACGCAAATATTTCTTTCAGTTTTTTTAAATTTTTTAAATAAATATTTCTACCAGCAAACAATATCTTTGTTCTACTATTGAAATTATCTGGTAAAGGTTTTTTATTTGGAAAATGATTTTTAACTACATAGGTCCTTGATATATCTAGGTTATATGCCTCTTGCCAAATATCTCGCTGCCATTTTGTGCTAAAAATAATCTTGGAAAAACTTTTTAATGACCATTTAGTTAAGATGAGAATCACCCTCTCTTTTAAATTTTTTCTCTTAATATTCTCTGATATATAAAACTCCGAGAGTAATATATCCTCCTTAGTCCTTTCAACAAACATTTCCCACAAAAAATCTCCTCCTACTCTAACAAACGATTTTTTTCTTAATATTCTGGAAACCAAAGCACTCGGAAAACCTACACTAAAAGTATCCATCGATAAAATGACATCTGATCTAATTGTATTTTTAAAAAGCCGAAAAAAATAAAGGAGGTGTCTAAGACCAGAAGGAAATTTTTTCAAATCACTAAATTTTATAACTTGAACTTGATGACCTTTTTTTATAAATCCATCATTAAGTAATTTGGTATAATGCGACGGCCCACCAACTTCCGGCGGATAAATATTTGAAGCTATTATAATTTTCATTTTTCAAAAACTTTTTTCATATCTTCTGCAATATCCGACCAATCATATTCTCTAGCTTTTTCTTTTGCTTTTTTAATAACTTTATCTCTATTTTTATATGCCCTCTCTATACCACTAGCAATACTTTTCGGATTTTCTGGTAAGACAACAAAACCAGTCTCTCCATCAACAAGAAAATCTTTTATGCCTCCAACAGAAGTAGCGACAACAGGTACACCGGAAGCCATGGCCTCAATAAAAGAATTCCCCATACCCTCAGAGAGAGAGGGTCGACAAAAAATATCAGACATTTTTAGGTAATATGGCATATAATCTGGCTCAATAAAGCCAAGAATAACGGCTCGCTCTGTGAGCCGTTTTTTTTCAATCATTTTTTCTAACTTTTCTCGGTCTTCCCCATCACCAGCAACTAACAACTTAAAACTATCTGGCAAAAATTCGAGAGAAGAGATTAGATCGGCGACGCCATTCTTTTTTACTAATCTAGAGCTCGTAAAAATTAAGATATCATCATTAGAAAAACCTGCCTTTTCTCTGCCCATCTTAAGCATATCCTCTGAAAATTCTTTTGAAAATTTTTCTAAATCCACTCCATTAGGAATTAATTTCACTTCTCCTTTAGCTCCGGAGTCTTTGGCTCTCTCTACCAGATAATTGCTAATGGCTGTGACTCTGTCAGCAAGTCTAATTGGCATAATATGCCATGGTCTGATAAAAATTTTGTATAAAAAATCATTACCCAAGACATATCTCTTTAGATGTTCTTCCTCGTCCCCCTCCTGAAGAGTTGTTACCAGAAGCACCTTGTTCCACAACTTGAATAAAGAAGCGGATACCCCTGATTGATTGGCCATCATGGCCCAAACTCCATCGAATTTATTCTTTCTGTGTAACAAGGTAGCCTTCAAACACCCAAATAAAGGCATCCAGATAAACTTATCAAAAAATTCAAAACCCAAACCAACACGATAAATATCAATATTGCCAATTCTTTCAAACCGACTATGCTCTTTACGCCTTTTGGCAGTAATCATGGTGAATTGAATATCTTCTGGTGAAATCCTGTCTGTAATTTCCTTAATGGCAACTTCGGCTCCACCAACCAGAAGTGGGTAATAACCAAGCGAAAATATGACTATCCTTTTCATACTAATATACTAATTTAAAACGATACTAATGGATACTAATACACCAAAGATGATTAGTCTATTATTTTAATTTCTTCTACTTTCTCTTCAACTTCTTCCATGTAAATCTCTTTTTCTGTTTTCTTTTCTCCAAATTTCTTTTCAAACCACTCGCTTCTGATGACAAGAACTAGAGCGGAGACTAGAGAAATCAACAAAAAGAAAACTGTATA
>Ga0210057_1002548_pt1 | contig 25957 bp, 22 predicted proteins | sample CryGeyCG2114_010_2_FD_183968 | JGI IMG/M metagenome (GOLD analysis project Ga0210057, IMG submission 183968) | Groundwater microbial communities from aquifer - Crystal Geyser CG10_big_fil_rev_8/21/14_0.10 (SPAdes) (version 2) | ecosystem: Environmental > Aquatic > Deep subsurface > Groundwater ...
TTACCGAGGAGCTTTGGGAAAAAATCGGCAATAAGTTCTCTGTGCACCAGCAAAACTGGCCGGAATATGATGTGAATTTGATTAAAGAAGAAAGGGCGACAATCGCAATACAAGTTAACGGCAAGTTGCGCAGTACCGTAGAAGTGCCAAGTGCAAAGGTTAAAGATCAAAGCGCGGTTGAAGAAACGGCCAAGAAGGATGAAAAGATTAAGAGATACTTAGGAGATAAAGATATTATAAAAACAATTTATGTTCCCGGGAAATTAATTAATTTTGTCGTTTCTTCTTGACAAGCTTATTGGCGCGGGATGTATAATATGCATTACCAATGTTAAAGAAATTTATTCCAGTTTTAGCAGTTTTAGGGTTTGCGGCTGCAATTTTATTTATTTCGATTTTTAGGATGTCTGCTTCGGCTAAACCAAGTTTTGCCGCTGCCAGTTTAAAATTTAATGTTTCCTCTCCAAGCGTAACCCCGTCATTTGAACCAACCCAGACCCCTGTTCCTAAATCAAACTATTATCTTGTTTATCCTGGAATGCTGCCGGATCAGCCTTTATATAAATTAAAAATGATTCGGGATAAAATTTGGCTTGCCTTAACCTCCGGTTCTCTCAAGAGGTCTGAGGTATTGCTTCTTTTTGCTGACAAAAGGGTCGGAGCGGGGGATGTTTTAATTAAAGGCAATAAAGTAGACTTGGGTTTAACCACTTTGACTAAAGGGATTAAATATTTTGAAAGAGCAGTTACAGAAATAAATTCTGCCAAACAAAAAGGGATGCAGACAGAAGAAATGGTTTCCAAGTTGCAAAACGCCTCTTTAAAGTATGAAGAAGTGTTAACCGACCTACAAGAGCAAGTTGGTTCGGAAAGCAAAACTTATTTAGAAAACCTGGTTAAACTGATAAAAGACATTCAAACAAATTTATTAACTTCCTAAGTTATTCTTCATTAATTTTTCCATAATTGGAGAAATTATTAGTCCATTAATTTTTCTTAAATGTTGAATAATTTGCCACAAGCTGACTAGATTTTGCCGAAAGTCCGAATCATTTTGCCATTCTTGAGATGTTTTGATATAAAAATTGCTAATTGACAGGGTTTCTGTCCCAGGAGCGATAATGGTTTCACTTTGCAAAGTAATATGATTAATAAAAATAAAACATCAATAAGAGAAATTAAAAAGAGGGACGGTCGCATTGTCGCTTTTGATGAAACCAAAATTTTTGATGCCATCTCCAAGGCGATGAGAGCAGTAGGCGAGACTCACAAAGAAAAAGCGAGGATAATGACAGATCAAGTAGTTCTCGCCCTTGACAAGCGTTATGATGGTCATCAGATTCCCAACGTGGAGGAAATTCAAGATATTGTTGAGGAAGTTTTAATAAAAAATCGCCAGGTGGCGGTAGCTAGAGCTTATATTCTCTACCGCGAACTTCACAATAAAATTAGAAACATCAATAGTTTAGTTGACAGTGATGAATTGGTTAACAATTATATTAAAAAGCTTGACTGGCGAGTAAAAGAAAACAGCAATATGACCTATTCTTTGCAAGGGTTAAACAACCATGTTGCCAGCTTGGTTTCTTCCAATTTTTGGCTTAATCAAATTTATACTAAAGAAACAGGAGAAGCACACCTTAATGGCGATTTACACCTTCACGATTTAGCGATTTTGGCCGCTTATTGTTGCGGTTGGGATTTGCAGGATTTTTTGATTAAGGGTTTTGGGGGAGTTCCGGGAAAGGTAAGCTGTAAGCCCCCCAAGCATCTAAGAACAGCCTTGGGGCAACTCATTAATCTTATCTACACGCTCCAGGGTGAAACCGCTGGTGCGCAGGCTGTTTCTAATTTTGATACCTTGCTTGCCCCCTTTATTTACTATGACAAGTTAGACTACAAAGATGTTAGGCAGTGCCTTCAGGAGTTTATGTTTAATATGAACGTGCCGACAAGGGTCGGGTTTCAAACTCCTTTTTCCAATATTACTCTTGATTTTGTTGTTCCCAAAAATATGGCCAAAGAGCCGGTGATAATTGGTGGCGAACCTCAAAAAAAGACATATGGTGATTTTCAAAAAGAGGTCAATATCTTCAACAAAGCTTTGGGTGAGGTTATGCTTGAAGGTGATGCTCAGGGCAGAGTTTTTTCTTTTCCGATTCCGACAATTAATATAACGCCTGATTTTGATTGGGAAAATCCATATTTAGAAAATCTTTGGGAAGCAACCAGAAAATACGGTATTCCTTATTTTTCTAATTTTGTTAATTCAGATATGAAACCAGAAGACGCTCGGAGTATGTGCCCGCTGGCAGGGGACGAGAAAGTATTAATCCGTTCCCGAAGAGGAAGGAATCTTGAATATTCGGAAATCCGCTATATCTATGATGGGATCATCAAAACCGGCCATGATAACGAGTATGAGGTTTTTAGTGATGGGGAATTTATCACAGGTAAATTTAACAAATATCCCAATCAAGAACTGTTAAAAATTACATTATCTAACGGACACCAGATTAGAATGTCTAAATTTCACCAGAATTTTGTTTTAAACGGCGATAAGATAGAAATTTTGCCGGCCGACAAACTTAACGAATCAATGTCTCTACCTTATTCTTTAAAACCATATTCCGGTGAAGGCGGTAATTATGATTTGGGATATTTTATAGGGGCATTTGCCGGCGACGGATCTTTTGATCGTGATACATCGGTAATTTTTTCTTTAGAAAATGAATTTAAAAAGGAAACAGTGGATAAACTGGAAAATATTGCCAAGAAATATTTTTCGGCTCATGTTACAAAAACTCAAAGTGAAGAAACAAAATTATTTACTTTAAAAGTCCATTCTCAAGGGGCGGTAGGATTGTGCAGGGATTTTATTGAAGGGAAGGAAAGGGAAAAATGCTATAAAGCTCGTTTGTTTGGGACGAGTTTAGAATTTAGGCGGGGAGTGCTGGATGGTCATTATGCGACTGACGGAGGAAACCGGCACAGAATTTACACTTCTTCTTTAAAAATGGTTCACTGTTTAAATATGTTGGCGGCGACATTAGGGACAACCACATCAATTTATAAAGATGAAAGAGAAGGACGGCTAGGGAAAGAGCCCAATTTCGCCGTTCTGATTTATCAGCTTAACCGCAAGCAATATGGAGAATTTTGGAAAAAATATAAAGACAAATTATGGGTGAAAATTGCCAAAATGGAAAAAAGCACCCGATCGGCAGCTTTTTGTTTTGAAGTAAAAGATGGTCCGCCTATTTTTACCGTTGGAAATACGGGGATTTTAACTCATAACTGCCGCTTGCGTTTGGATAATAGAGAACTTCGCCGGAAAGGTGGCGGGCTTTTTGGTGCTAACCCGCTTACTGGTTCAATTGGAGTGGTTACTATTAATATGCCAAGAATCGGTTATCTTTCAAAAACCAAGTCAGAATTTAAGCAAAAGTTGTCTGATTTTATGGATTTAGCTAAAGAAAGTTTAATTACCAAAAGAAGAATTATTGAAGATTTTACAGAAAAAGGGCTTTATCCATATTCGAAATTTTATTTAAATGCTATTAAGCAGAGATTCGGTGAATATTGGAAGAATCACTTTAATACCATTGGTTTGGTTGGGATGAATGAAGCTTGTCTTAATTTTTTAAAAGAAAAAATTGCCACCGAGAAAGGCAGAAAATTTTCCTTGGAAATCTTGGCCTTTATGCGGGAAAAGATGAGTAAATATCAGGAGGAAACAAATCAACTTTTTAATTTAGAGGCAACCCCGGCAGAGGGGACTTCGTATCGTTTCGCCCGAGAGGACAGAAAAAGATTTAAAGATATTATTTTTGGAAATAACGAAGCGGTTTATCAAAAAGGAGCAGAGCCTTATTATACTAACTCAACTCAACTGCCGGTTGATTATACCCTAGACATTTTTGAAGCCTTACAACATCAAGATGAGTTGCAGTGCCAATATACCGGAGGGACGGTTTTCCACGGATTTTTGGGCGAAAGTTTACAGGATATAAAATCTGTTAAAAAAATTGTTAAAAAAATCACGGAAAGCTTTCGGTTACCGTATTTTACTTTGACGCCAACCTTTAGTATCTGTCCAAAACACGGTTATTTGGCCGGCGGACATTTTTATTGTCCGAAATGCGACGAAGAGATTGTTCGAGAAAAAGAGAGATTGGAAAAAGAAGGAATGAAAGTAGAAATTCAAGATTAATTATTAATTTTTTAAGGAGGTTTTTATGAAAGCAAAGATATTGAAAAGGCAAGCCTGTGAGGTTTTTTCCCGAATTGTAGGGTATCTGCGGCCGGTTTCTCAATGGAACGACGGAAAGCAGTCGGAATTTGTTCAAAGGAGGCCTTTTGTAATCAATAAGGCCTAAGGATGCAAATTGCCGGTTACTTAAAAACCTCATTAATTGAGTGGTCAGGAAAAATAACTTCGGTTGTTTTTACTTCGGGATGTAATTTTCGTTGTCCGTTTTGTCATAATGCCGATCTTGTCGAAGACAAAATCAGGGAATCAGTGCGGATTAACGAAAAGGAGATGCTCGCGGATCTTAAAAGTAGAAAAAGGTGGGTTGATGCGGTGGTAATTACCGGAGGAGAGCCGACACTTCAAAATGATTTAGAGATATTTCTCGAAAAAGTGAAAAAGCTTGGTTTCAAAACAATGGTTCACACCAACGGCAGCCGACCCGAAGTAATTGAAAAGTTGATAGAAAACAAGTTGGTTGATTATTGGGCAATGGATTTAAAGGGAGATATGCAAAATTATAATAAATATACAAATGTTCAATGTCCAATATCCAATATCAAAAAAAGTATGGAATTAATTATTGACAGCGGGGCGGAATTTGAATTTAGAACAACCGTGGTGCCCGGGTTGCACGATTTAAAAAATTTAAAGAAATTGGCAAGGCAAATTATTTTAAAGCCGAAGACACTTTGGTTTTTGCAACAATTTCAACCAATGAACACTTTTGATAAGAAATATCTAAAAATAAAACCATTTTTAAGAGGAGAAATGGAGAATTTTCAGAAGGAATTGCAAAAAATAATTCCACAAATACTTCTCAGGGGTGTATAGTCATCCTACTATAATTTGTATTGAACTTAAGGTATTCGTATATTCCAAAAAATTGTAAAACAGAGTAATTTTGGAATATAATTATTCTATGCCAGATCTGCCTGAAAAAGAAATCTTAAACCAGCTCTTTAATGAAAATGAAAAGTTTCCCGTCGTTGAAGAAGGCGAGCCGGAAGTAGCTAAAGAACTTGAACCGCTTGTCCAAAAAATTGAAAAAGAAATTTATTTAAGCAAGCCGGTTATTGACGACTACGGCCAGCCGCTGGTTTCCTCACCCTCCCCGCAAAACCCGCAAATCACTTTACCGGTGACAAAGTCTGTTTATAATTTTGGATTAACTAAAAAAATCTCCGAATCTGTCCGCTGGCTGGCAGAATGGTGTTTAAGAATTATTAAAATATTTGGTACACGGGCTGAGTTTCGTGAGGAAAAAGTAAAATCATGAACCTAAATGCGATAACAACAATTATTCCAAACTTGCAAGCCTTAATCGGTCTTTTAATCGGGCTTGCCGTCTTGCTGGTTTTGATTTTTATTTTGGGAGAAGCAGGCCTTGTCTGGTTTAGGAACAGAAGCAGAGAAGAAAGATCCTTAAAGTATGTTTTACTTCAGGTAGCGGTTCCGCGGGACAATGAAACAAAAATTGATGCGGCCGAACAAATGATCTCCGCTTTTTCCTCAATTTATAAAGGCGGTAAATTCGCTTTTTTAAAATTGCAGGATCATTTATCTTTTGAGATTGTTGGTTTGCCGGAAGATATCCGGTTTTATGTCTCGGTTCCGCAAAAACTGAAAGACATGGTGGAGAAACAGCTTCACGGTGCTTATTCCGGAGCGGAAATTAAAGAAGTCAATGAATATAATATTTTTTCTGAAAACGGCAAGGTGGCTTATGCTGAGTATCAGTTCCGCTCTTCATCTTTTATGCCGATTAAGGTTTATAAAGACCTGCCGACCGATCCTCTGTCATCCTTAACTTCAGCTTTAGCCAAAATGAAAGAAGGAGAAGGGGCGGTAATTCAGGTTTTATTTTCGCCCGCCGGAAAAAAATGGAGTTCAGCCGGGAGAAAATATCTGTCCAAAACAAAAAAAACAGAGTCTGATCCGGAAAAAGCCAGTTATAAAACCGATCCCAAACAAATGGAGGCAATTGAAAATAAATGCTCAAAAAGCGGTTTTGAGGTTTGTATCAGAATGGTGGTTTCCTCAGACAACGAAGCGTCCGCAAAAGCTCATTTGCAAAACCTTAAAAGCGCGTTTGAACAGCTATCCGGAGACCAAAACGGCTTTAAGGGGCGAAAAATAAGAATGCCGAAGCTTTTTATGCAGGATGTTATTTACCGTTACCAGCCTTTATTTTATTTTAACCGCAACCGGATTGTTTTAAACACCGAGGAGCTGGCGACCATTTTCCATTTTCCCAATAAAACCGTAGAGACGCCTTATGTTTTTTGGCTGAATGCCAAAAGGGCTCCCGCTCCCCAGCAAATTGCCCACGAAGGCATTTATTTAGGCAAAAGTGTCTTTAGAGGCACGGAAATGCCAATTTATATGGGCGAATCTGACCGGATGCGCCATATTTACGTTATCGGCGCCACCGGAACAGGAAAATCACAGCTTTTGGTAAAAATGATGTATCAGGATTTAAAAGCAGGCAGGGGTTTTTGTTTTATTGATCCGCACGACACTTTTGAGTATGTGATGCAGTTAATTCCGCCGGAAAGGGCGGAGGACGTGATTTATTTCTGTCCGGGTGATGTTGAGAGGCCAATGGGGCTTAATTTACTGGAAGCGACTACTGAAGATCAAAAGCATTTTATTTCTACGGCAATTATCAATTTAATGTATAAGCTGTTTGACCCTTATAAAACCGGAATTGTCGGTCCTCGGTTTGAGCATGCCATTAGAAACGCCATGTTGACAGTAATGTGTGAACCCGGGAATACTTTTGTTGAGGTTGTCCGCTGTTTAACTGATAATAAATTTGTTCAGGAACTTTTACCTAAAGTAGAAGATCCGATTATCCGTCGGTATTGGACTGACCAGATTGCCCAGACTTCGGATTTTCATAAGTCAGAGGTTTTGGATTATATTGTTTCCAAATTCGGCCGTTTTGTGACCAATAAAATGATCAGAAACATTATCGGCCAATCTAAATCGTCTTTTGATTTTAGAAAAGTAATGGATGAAGGAAAAATTTTGATTATTAACTTGGCCAAAGGCCAGATAGGGGAGGAAAACTCTAACTTCTTGGGTCTGGTTTTGGTGCCGAGAATTTTAATGGCAGCCATGAGCCGATCGGATGTTCCGGAAGAACAGAGGAAGAATTTTTATCTTTATGTTGACGAATTTCAAAATTTCGCCACCCCGGATTTTGCCCAGATTCTTTCCGAATCAAGGAAATTCCATTTAGGGCTTTGCGTTGCCAATCAGTTTATTGGTCAGATGGATGAAGAGGTTAAAAATGCGGTTTTCGGCAATGTCGGCACAAAAGTTGCCTTTAGGGTTGGAGTAACGGATGCTCAGTATCTGGTCCACGAATTCCAGCCGACTTTCTCGGAAACTGATTTACTGAATGTTGAAGCTTTTAACGCTTATGTTAAAACAATTGTAAAAAATGAACCGGTGCCGGCTTTTTCCATGAGCATGAAGGAAGACATGCCGCCGATTTGGAAACAGTACAATCCGGAACTTTCGGAAAAAATAAAAGAACTCTCAAGACTTCGGTACGGGAAAGACAGGGCTTTAGTTGAGGCAGAAATCGCCAAACGCGCCAGACTTTAAACTCTTCTAGTTTTCCCCAGTTTTAAAGTGATATTAAACTATGTTATTATATTCCTGTAATAATATTTTCGTGGTTCAAAAATGGCACAAATAGAAAAGAGAAGGAAAGCGACTGAACTCCGAACTCAAGGAAAAACCTACAGTCAAATTAAGAAGGCTTTAGATATCCCAAAGAGCACTCTTTCCGACTGGTTAAGCCAATATCCGTTGTCTAAAGACCAACTGGAATTAATTAAAAAAAATAGTTTGCAAAATAAGGAGATCGCAATTGAAAAATGCCGCCAAACCAAACAAAATAAAAGAAAAGACAGATTAAATTCAGTTTATCAAAACGAAAAAATCAAGCTTTTACCTCTTTTGACAAAAGAATTATATTTAACGGGACTATTTTTATATTGGGGGGAAGGTTCTAAAGATTTGAAAGGAGCGATAAGTTTAAGTAATACTGATCCGAAAGTTATTAAATTTTATTTGTATTGGCTTATTTATGAATTAAAAGTGTCTGTTAAGAAGATAAAAGTTTTGGTTCATTTATATGAAGATATGGAGTTAGAAGAATCACTGAAGTATTGGAGTAAAGAGCTAAATATTTCAAGATCTCAATTTTCTCGGCCTTATATTAAAAAGAGTAAAAGAGCAAGTATTGATCAAAAAGGATTTGGCCACGGAACATGTAATATTGTTGTATGCGATGTTCGTTTGAAAGAAAAAATCATAAAAGGGATAGAAGCAGTAGCTGATTATTACTCTCAAAAAATATAAACAAGATTTGATATAATTTGTTTGTGTTTCGGGCCCGTAGTTTAACGGCAAAACAGAATTCTTATAAAATTCGGTCGGAAGTTCGACTCTTCCCGAGCCCACAAATGAGAAAATCGATCAGGGCGGTCGGAATAGTAATAAAGAAAGACAAAGTTCTTCTTATGTGGCGGAAAAATGAAGGAAAAGAGTATTATACTTTTCCCGGCGGAGGGGTGGAAGAAAAAGAAAGTGTAGAAGACGCCGTTGTTAGAGAGCTTAAAGAGGAAACTTCAACCGAAAATAAAATAATTAAACTTCTTTATCACCATCATTTGATTAATGACGGCGATCAATATTTTTATCTTTGCCAGTATCTTTCGGGAAAAACAGAGATAGGCAAAAATTCAGAAGAGGCAAGAGAGATGAAATCAGGCCAAAATTTATTTAAACCCCTTTGGGCTAGTATTAAAGAACTTGATAAGTTATTGCTTTATCCGTTGGAGGTAAGAGATTGGTTAATTGAAGACTATAAAGACGATTTTAAGAGAACACCCAGAAAAGCCTCTTTAGAGATTAAAGATTTACGTCAGGAAATCTGAACAGAAGTTTATAGTTCTTCCAACCTAACGGAGCTTTCTTTTTTCTCAGTAATTAGTTTTAGATATTTTTCCGTAGTGGATAATCTTTTGTGGCCTGCAAGCTTGGAGATGGTCACCAGCGGGGTGCCGGCAGCTAAATGGTGAAACACCCAGGTATGTCTTAAATCATTGACCTTGGCGTCTTTAATGCCTGCCATTTCAAAATATCTTTCAATTGACGATCTTATATTCCTGATTAAAAAAGGATGGCCGGTTTTGGTGACAAAAATAGCTTTTTCCTTAGCCTTTGGTCTTTCGGTTAAATATCGCCCTAACGCCTCTTTGGCAGCTTTGTTTAAAGGAATGATTCTGCTTTGGTGAGATTCAAAGGGTTTGATAAAAATACCAGTACCCCTATTGTCCTCAAGGCTTAAGTTGGCAACTTCGCCGATTCTAACACCGGTTTGCAACATAAGCTCAACAATGGCGGAAACTCTGGCGTCTGACCGGCAGGCATCCCTTAAAGCCCTATATTCTAATTTAGAAAGAATCCTGGGGGGTTTAACTTCATATTTCGGATGGGAGACAGAAGAGGCGGGATCATTGTCAATCGCCCCCTCGTTTTTTAAGAATCTAAAGAAGGTTTTAAGGGAATTAATCTTACGGGAAACGGATTTGGCGGTATAACCTTTTTTTTCTAAATCAGCCTTAAATTCTTCCAAAAGAGGGGAATTAACCGCTGAGGCAACGCTGACCCCCTTCTTGTTTAAGAAAGTTGTTAATTGGGTAATATCATTACCATATGCTAAAATAGTTGCTGACGCCCGTTTTTGATTCTTGAGAAATTCAGTGAATTTAACGGAAGCGTCTTTGAGGTTAAAAACATCGGTCATACGAAGCCCATAATATCATTATAAAAGCCTCATGTCAACGAATAAGTTGGGTCAAAAATTGTTTTCTTTTATACTTTGGATTTTTTTTGTCAGCCTGCTTATCAGTTTGTTTAAACAAATTGCGGTTTACCGCCGGGTGGACAGGCGGCTTTTGGATGAACAGCGCCAGCTTGAGGTTTTAGAGGAAAGAAATAGACAGTTAAAGGAAAGGTTAAAGGAAATCAGCCGTTCCGAGCCTGCTTTTAGTAAAACAGAGGAGACATTAGGTTTGGAAAGTGTTAAAAACCAGCCAATATTTTTACCGAAGAAAAATTATAAAAAGTGGATAGAATTATTTTTCTATTGACCCAGCACGACCGGTTTTCCTTGTTCGGCAATTCCTTTAAACTGGAAAAGCGGCACCGGTTTAAACCAGCTTTCTTTCCAGCCGTATGAAACTTCTAAAAAGTCAACTGTTTTAGCGCCAAGTTTAATCGCATCCTCGATTAACAACAGATTGGTATAATTACCCAGGCCGGGATGCTTTTCTATATCATAGGCTCCGTTCAGAGCATAATAGACCCCCCGATATAAAGCAACAAGGTCAACCCCGACAACCTTATTGTTTATTTCGGTAGAGATAATACGGACATCATATTCTTTGGCCTGTTTAATAATTTCTCTAAAGGTTTGCCTTCTTTCTTTGCAGGTAAAAGCGGATTCATCTTTATCTGCAAATCTTTTGATGCTTAATTTAAAGAGTGCTTCAAGATCTTTATACCGGTTAAAGTAGGTTTTAGGCTGTTGGGCAAGAATCATTTTTTGATCACGCCGCAAATTATATCTCTTTTTTTTGCTAAATCTTTTTAAAAAGGATTCAACCGTGGGATATTCTGTTAAATCAAGCAAAAACTTGGGGTCGTCAACCATAAATTTTAATCTTTGCGCTGTTCGGGGGGCGATATATAAAGCGTTAAGAAGGATTTTTGACGGAAACAACGAACAGACGATTGGAATTAAAGACCGGTCTTTAAACCAGAAAGTATTACCTTCCTGCCACCAACTGCCGAACCAGCGTAATTCATCTTTATCTTTTTCATACCAAAGCGGCAGCAGCCCTATTGGCTGGTTATTCCTTTCAAAAATTAAAAATATCGGCTGATTTTTTTGACCTAAGTAAAAAGAGTAACGAAATCCCCAAAGTTCAAACAATGTTTTTTTCGGACTAAATTCTTCAAAAAGCTGGTGACAGGTTTCTAAATTTGTTTCAATGCGGACATAGATGTTTTGTTCCTTGATTTGCAAAAGATTAGTGCCTTTTCTTGCCGGAGTAATAATTTCCGCATCAAAAAACGAAGAATACAAATAATCTAAACCAGGGGGTAAATTTCCTTGAGAGGGAATGTCGTTATTTTGATCAGCCATTTATGCTTTTTTTATTTTTTTGATTGAAGTTTAAAAGATTAAAAATTATTTTAAACTTTTTATAAATATTGATAATTAATTTTTATTTGTTTTTCTATTTATTTTTTTTGAAAATTATTTTTTTGTTTACATTATTAATTAAGAAGAATATTTTTATTAATGTCAAGTATTAAATTCAGGCCAATTTGAGGCCAGAAAAAAGTAACTAAAATTTATCAAAAAACCAATTAAATAATTAAAATTTTTTTTAAAATTAATTATTTAAAAAAGAAATAAATATTTTTTTAAAATTTAAATATTGTTATTTTGTCTTGCTAAAAATATTTTAAGAAATTTTTTGAAAAAATTATTTAAGAAAAGAAGAAAAACCTTAAAAGGTTTTGAAGATTTATTGATTAAGTAGCAGGGGCGGGGATCGAACCCGCGATCTCGGCGTTATGAATGCCGCGCTTCAACCAACTAAGCTACCCTGCCCCGATATTATGTTCACTTCGTTCACATCATCGAGGCAAGCCCCAAATATTATTCTCAGACTATCAAGGCAAGCCTCTTTGAATACGAAGTTGTCTTAATCGGAAACAATCGCTATTTTATCAGATTTCAGCATTTTTATGAAGCTTGATAGTTGTTTCTTTAAAACTCTTTTGCCCATACTTGTTTTAAGGTATCTTTCTCTATTTAAGGCATCTTCTTCTAACAAATACGCTTCATAATAAATAAGCTTAAAAGGAATTCTGCCTTTAGTAGAAAGATTTTGTCCATTTTGATGTTCTACGAATCTCTTTTTTAAATTACGGGTAAAACCTGTATAAAAATTGTTATCTCTAAAACTCCGAAGAACATAGACATAAAACATACTTTAATTCTACTAAATTCGTTTGCCCGAGTGTAGCGTAATATTCTAGCTTGCCAGGACGGAACGTAGAACGCCACCTTTCGGTGGCGTTCAAGTTTTATGTCCTGGTTGCGGGGCTGGGAATTGCGCCCAGCCTGCGAGATTATGAGCCTCGCGTGCTACTTTACACTACCCCGCATGTAGCTTTAGTAGGGTTATTATAGCTTTTAATGAAGTTTTGGTCAACTTAGCGAACTTGATAGTAATTGTTAAGCGGGGTATACTCAAGACAGTTGAAAATTAAGTAGGCTTTGATTGGGCGTGGTTGGAGCTCAGGAGCTTTCCGCAAGAAATGGCGGGCAGAGGCTAAACTGTAAAGACAAGCAAAGTGTGTCGTCGACAGATGGAGCACTTACGATAGTTTAGTTTTGTATTGTAAGCAGTCCGTCGTTGAGGCGGATTTTTTATTGACAATTTAGGCCTGTAGGTCAACGGTAGACCGGAAGTCTCCAAAACTTTTAATAGAGGTTCAATTCCTCTCAGGCCTGCAAAACTAAAAAAGCAATGAAGGAATATGGTTGGAATTCCTGAGCTGTTAGAATAATAAGGTTCGCCGTCGCTAAAGCTATGGCGGATAAAACAAGGTGGCACCACGAGATAAACTCGTCCTTGTTCATCACTTTATGTGGTGGATAAAGACGAGTTTTTTGTTTTTGAAAGGAAAAACATGTTAGAAAAATTTATGTATCCCGAAAGGAGACAAATGAAGAAAGTTGGTGATTTACTTTGGTGACCTTGCTAAGCAATTAAACAGCAAGCAGGGAAGAGTTGCTTTTGGTTTAAATTTTCCAAATATTCCGGAAAATTATTTTAAACCTGATCAGAACAACTCTTTTGAACTTAATAAGGTTTTGAATTCATTTCCTAATAATTTAGACCTTACAATTGGACAAGTAATTGATCAAGAAGTAATCAGTGAAGCAGAAAAGCAGATGATGAGGATTGGGGAGTTTGATTTTAAATTAAAGGGAATAGTTTTTGATGAAATAATTCGTCAATTAAAAGCTACAAGAATAAGGGAATCTTCCCTTTTTGAATATTTGGTAGTAGAAATAATGAAACAAATTGACTCATTTAATATGCAAAGATTTTACCGGGGAACAATCTGCCTGGCAGAAAAAAGCGCAAACTTTCCCAAAAATTTTCCTTTTTTGTTAAGACAGGGGGCAGAAGCGGTGGTAAAAGGGAAGTTAAAGGATGCAATCGATCCGCAAGAGGTTCTTCAATATTTAGTTGAGAAGGAAAGAAAAAAAGCGAGAAATTTGATTGAGAGAGATCTTGAATTTGCAAGAAAACAGGGAGTTGATGAGGTTGGATTCGCCAGTTTAATGTTTGAATTAAATCGACTTTTTGAGGCTCCTCCAACTAAAGAAGAGGATTTTCGGAATGCCATTATCCGAGGGATGAAGGGAGAGGAAGTAAATATTGTTCATATTAAATGTTTACGCTTTGTTTATCCTAAAGAAGGTGGAATAAAAATCTTGACCGACATTGAAGATTTACAAATAGGAGGTATTCGGGGAAAATATCAACCGAAAAGTGAAAAACCACTTTTTCCTAGACTGTTAAACTTTAAAACGCTTTTGGAAGAGAGAGGGATCAGGACTTGTTTGACAGTTTTGGTGGCGGATGAAGATATTGATCTGCTTTATCCTTTAGGTAACCCCTATATTACTGAAGAGCAGAAAAAAAAGGCGAAAAAGGATGCCCAAATTTACCTTGAGTTTTTAAGAGGAAAATATTTTCAGGAAACAATTCTCTTTCTTTCTGAATATGTTGTTCAAAATAGTTTAGAGAGAGTATATCAGAAAAGAAGGTCAGTGGTTCTTGAAGATTTAAGAACAGGAAGAGGTAAAATCGTTAATCCCAGTTTTTTTGAAATAAACAGAATTGGCCACCAGTACGAATACTACCAAAAATTATTAGGTTCAGTTTATACTCGGGATGAAGCGAGAAGAAGCAGTATGGAACAAATAACCAGCGTGGTAGCTTTAGAAACTGTTTTTTCAAGTTTTTCTCAACCAGTGATTGTAGTGGAAGAAAATCGCGGTGGAGAAAATAATCTTATTGGCGGGGGAAAATTCCCGACTGTTTTTATTAAACTCCGCGATGAAGCAATTCTTTTTTAAATAAGTTAAAATAAAAAAGGAGGAATATATGAATAAAAAAAGAGTTTTTTCAGGCAGCCGGCCGACAGGGCGGTTGCATTTAGGCAATTATATGGGAGCAATTAAAGGTTATCTTGATCTGCAAAATAACCCCGAGTTTGACTGCATTTATTCTGTGGTTGATCTGCATGGGATCACCACGCCTTATGACCCTAAAAACTATCAACAAGCAATCCGAGATGTTGTTTTGGACTACCTGGGTGCTGGATTGGATCCGAAAAAATGCCACCTGATGATTCAATCGCAAGTGCCGGAGCATATTGAACTGGCTTATTTACTCTCCACGATTTTCCCTGTTTCCCGGCTGGAAGATTTACCGACATATAAAGACAAAAAAGCGGAAAACCCGGACTATATTAATATGGGGTTACTTTATTATCCGGTTTTAATGGCGGCAGATATTATGCTTTATAAAACAAACTTAGTGCCGGTAGGGAAAGATCAAATCCCTCATATTGAAGTAACCAGAGAATTTGCAAGAATTTTTAACAGAATGTTTGGGCAGGTTTTTCCTGAACCTCAAGTCCATTTAATGGCCGGTGCTTATATTCCTTCCTTAAAAGGCGGGGGAAAAATGAGCAAGTCAATTGAGGGCAGTTTTATTCTTTTGACTGATGATTTGGAAACGATCAAAAAAAGATTAGCCGGTGCGCCGACGGACAGCGGGAAGGGAACAGAAATTCCCAAAACCGGAGGGGTGGCGAATTTACTTGAGTTAGTCAGACTCTTTGAGGGAGACGGGGAATATGGGAGATATCAGGGACAATATTTGGAGGAGGGAATAAAATACAGTGAATTAAAAGAAAAACTGGCGGAAGCGATTTATAAGGAACTTGAGCCGATTCAGAAAAAAAGAAAGGCTTATGAAGAAAATCCGAAATTAGTGGAGGAGATTTTGGAAGAAGGCAGAATTTATTGCTCTAAAATTGCCAAAGAAACCCTCTTGGAAGTTAAAGAAAAAATGGGGCTGATTTAATAAAAGATTGTTGGGATTCACCGTTGTTATCTTGGGCATAACGTGCTAAAATTTCCCTTGCAATGAAGTTAGTCAGACCGATACCCAAAACAAATTTAAAAACAGACGGTCAGAAAAAACCGGATCCGAAGAAGATTAAAAAATTTGAATTTAAAATTGATCTGTCTCCTAAAAAACTTTTGGTTTGGTTTTTAGTTATTTTCTTTGGGCTGTCTTTTTTGTCTTCGGTTCTTAGGACAGGAGCTTCTTCGCAAACAGTAGATTTGACACGGGTTTTGACCGATATTAAAGAAGGCAAGGTCAAACAGGTTCAGGTTCAGAATGACCGGCTTATAATCTTTCTCAACGACGGAACTCAAGTTGCGGCAGAAAAGGAAACAACTCAAAGTTTTGTTCAAATATTAAAAGATTCCGGGATTGATCCAACTTCGGTTGAAATAAAGGTGGTTAACCAGTCGATTTCCACCGTTCTTGCCGACATTTTAGGAACAATCTTGCCCCTAATTTTAATGGCGGTCTTTTTCTATTTTATTTTCCGGCAAGCCAGGGGGGCGCAGGACAGTATTTTTTCTTTTGGCCAATCCAGGGCCAAAGTATTTTCAAAAGGTAAACAGGCAATCACCTTTAAAGACGTTGCCGGGGTTGATGAAGCCAAAAAAGAGCTGGAAGAAGTGGTTGATTTTTTAAAGCACCCGCAAAAATACCGTGCTTTGGGGGCAAGAACACCAAAGGGAGTGCTTCTTTTTGGGCCATCGGGTGTTGGTAAAACACTTTTGGCAAAGGCGGTTGCCGGTGAGGCTGGAGTACCTTTCTTTTCTATGGCCGGATCTGAATTTATGGAAATGCTGGTTGGTGTTGGCGCCAGTAGGGTTAGGGATCTTTTTTCCACTGCCAAAAAAGCCGCGCCGGCAATTATTTTTATTGACGAAATTGACGCCATCGGTCGCCAAAGAGGATCCGGCATTATGGGCGGGCACGATGAAAGAGAGCAAACATTAAATCAGATCTTGGTAGAAATGGATGGTTTTACCCCAAACGACAATGTTATTATTGTTGCCGCCACTAACAGGGGGGATTTACTTGATCCGGCCCTGCTTCGGCCGGGAAGATTTGATCGGACAGTTGTTTTAGATATGCCGGATTTGGAAGGCAGAAAAGCCATTCTTCAGATTCATTCCAAGGGTAAAAAATATTCCCCAAAGGTTAGCTGGGAAAAAATTGCCAAACGGACGGTTGGTTTTTCCGGCGCTGATTTAGAAAATATGCTTAACGAATCAGCCATTCTGGCCGCACGGTTGAATAAAAAAGAAATAGAGGAAGGTGATGTTGAAGAAGCGGCGGTAAAAGTTAAATTGGGGCCGGAGCGGAAAAGGTTGCAGTCTGATGAAGATAAAAAAATGACCGCTTATCATGAAGCCGGCCATGCGGTGGTTAGTTTTTTTTCAACCCATACCGATCCGGTTCACCGGATTTCCATTGTCGCTCGCGGAATGAGCCTGGGCCATACTTTAATCGCGCCGCTTAAAGACCGTTCCCATGAGACTAAGACCAGACTGCTGGAACAGATTCAGGTAATGATGGGCGGCCGGGCGGCGGAAGAAATGATTTTTAATGAAATGACGACCGGTGCGGCCAACGACATTATGCACGCAACCAAGATTACCAAAGCAATGGTGATAAATTTTGGCATGAGTAAATTAGGACCGGTATTTTTGGGCCCGCAGATTGACGGCGACGAAAACGGCCGGTCTTGGTATGAACCAGCGAATTTATCTCCGGAAATGCAGGCCAAAGTTGACCGGGAGATTGGGGAAATTACCACCAGTAGTTATAAATCAGCCCAAAAGATTTTAAAAGACAATAAAGATAAATTAGACAAGATTGCCAAAGCGCTACTGGAAAAAGAAACCCTGGAGGAAGAAGAATTTGAGGGATTGATGAAGTAGTTTTGTGCTAAAATAGCCTTGTGGAAGAAGAAAAGAAAAGATTAGTTCTGATTGACGGGAACGCCATTCTTCATCGTGCGTACCATGCCCTGCCGGCATTAACAACAAGAAACGGAGAATTGGTCAATGCGGTTTATGGATTTGCTTCTATGCTGCTTAGGATTTTTGACGAACTTCACCCGGAGTATTTAGCGGTTTGTTTTGATACCGCCGGCCCAAATTTCAGACACCAGCAGTTTATTGGCTATAAAGCCAATCGGCCGATGATGGACAACGAGCTGGCGGGGCAAATTGAAAAAGTTCACGAGCTGGTAAGGGCTTTTAATATTCCGATTTTAGAAGTGAACGGTTACGAAGCAGATGATGTAATAGCCGCCTTAGCAAAGCAGGCGATGGACTTGAATAATGAATCAAGAATAATGAACAAAAAAAAGAAAGAAAAAATAGATCATAATTCAAAATTCATAATTCATAATTCAAACATTGAGGTACTCATAGTTACGGGAGACAAAGACTTAATGCAGCTGGTGGATGAAAGAACCAAGCTTTATATGCCGACAAAGGGTTTATCTGAAGCCCAAATTGTTGACAGGGAAAAAGTGATTGAAAAAATGGGCATTCCGCCGGAAAAAATTATTGATTACAAAGGACTAGTTGGCGATCCGTCAGATAATTATCCGGGCGTGCCGGGTATCGGGCCGAAAACAGCGATAAAACTGTTAGAAAAATTTGGAACGATTGAGAAAATTTATAAAAAAATAAGTGTCTCTGACGAAAAAATCAGGGAGTTTGGGGAAACAACGGTTAATAAATTGGCAGAGGGGGCAGAAAGCGCGGTTTTATCAAAAAAACTGGCAACAATTTTGACCGACGTGCCGGTAAAATTGTCTTTTAAAGAGAGTGTTGTCCGAGATTTTGATAAAGAAAAAGTTTTAGCCTTTTTTAAAGAACTTGGCTTTAGAAGTTTGGTGGCCAGAATTGAGGGAAACCCGCCTTCGTCCCGCCAAGGCGGGACTTCGGCGAGGCAGGTAAAAGACGAGAGACAAGGTTGTTTGTTTTAACCCGCCTTGCGGCGGGACAACTGTAAACGCAAAAGTCAGCGTACAGCGGAGAGTATTCTATAATGTCAAATATTAAATGTCAAATGGCAAATATAAATAGTTTAAAAATAGCGCTGGTTCACGATTATCTTAAAGAATTTGGCGGGGCTGAACGGGTTTTAATGGCTCTGCATGAAATTTGGCCTGAAGCGCCGATTTATACGATTTTTTGCAAGAAAGCCTCAAGCTCGGCAAAAATCTTTAAGGAGGCAAAAATTATTGAAAGCTGGTTTGCCAAACTGCCCTTTTGCGATAGGTTGATGAGCCCTTTTCGTTTTTTAATTCCTTTAATTTGGAAAAGTTTTGATTTTTCCCAATTTGATTTGGTCATCTCTTCTGCCAGCTGGGCGGTCACTAAAGGTTTCCTGCCTTCGTCCCGCCTTGGCGGGATTACGGCAAGACAGCACGGTGGCGTTGAGGTTTGTTATTGCCATACGCCGCCGAGATATCTATATGGCTATGAAACCTCCCGCTCGTGGAAAACAAGCGTCTTTGTCCGAATTTACGCCGCCGTTGTAAATCATTTTATGCGTATGTATGATTTTAAACAAAGCCAGAAAGTAACTTATTTTATTGCCAACAGCCGGGAGGTGCAACAGAGAATAAAGAAGTTCTACCGAAGGGAGAGTGTAGTTATAAATCCTCCTGTCGATCTCCCAAAATTCACAATTCATAATTCAAAGGTCGATTATTTTTTAACCGGGGGAAGGTTGGAGAAGCCGAAAAATTTTGATTTAATAATTAAAGCCTGTAATAAGCTAAAAATACCACTGAAAATTTATGGGGCGGGCAGTCAGGAAAATTATTTGAAGTCAATATCAGGACCGACAATTGACTTTTTAGGTAGAGTAAGTGATGAGGAAAAGTTTTTTTTAATGGCAGAAGCCATTGCCTTTATTGTCATGGCGGAAGATGAAGATTTTGGTATTACTCCAGTAGAAGCGATGGCTTGCGGGACGCCGGTAATTGCCTGCCGGGGCGGAGGCTATAAAGAAACAGTAATTGAGGGCAAAACCGGGGTGTTTGTAGAAAAAGCGACAGAAGAATCATTGATTTCAAAGCTTCAGGACTTCAAGGCTTCAGGGTTTAAGCCCGAAGATTGCCGAAAGCAGGCAGAAAGATTTGCTAAAAAAAGATTTAAAAAAGAGATGAAAACGTTGGTGGAAAAATATGCCTGAATTACCTGAAGTTGAAACCATTCGTTTACAGTTAAACAATGTTTTGAAAGGTTTGAAAATAACCGGCATTGAGGTATTAACAAAAAAAAGTTTTTTGGGCGATCCGGGGGAAGTAAAAGGAAAAAAAATAATCGGGGTAAGAAGAAGGGCAAAAATTACCATAATTGAGATGGAGAAAGGAATAAGTCTGGCGATACACCTAAAACTGACCGGGCAGTTGATATTTAGGAAAGGGACAGAAAAAAAATATTGCGAACAAAAAGACGGACCGTTTGCTGTTTGTGAATTACCGAATAAATTCACCAGAGTGATTATTTCTTTTAATAATAGGGGGCGGTTATATTTTAATGATTTGCGTATTTTTGGGTGGATTAAAGTGATTAACACTAGCAGCGAGATTGGGGAAGAAAAATTTGGGCCGGAAGCAAACGACAAAAAAAGTTTTACCTTGGAATATTTTAACAGTATTTTGAGTAAAACCAAAAAGCCCATAAAGCTTATCATTTTAGATCAAGAAAAACTGGCAGGGGTGGGTAACATTTATGCCAACGAATCTTTGTATTCAGCGGAAATTTTGCCGACCAGACAAAGCAGTTTTTTAAACGATGAAGAGACGGTCAAATTAAGAGATTCAATCATCAAGGTGTTAAACGAAGCCATTAAGCACAAAGGTTCTTCTGATAGAGACGAGGCCTACCGGCAAATTTCCGGTGAAAAAGGGACCCATCAAAATTATCTGAAAGTATATGGCAAAGCAGGACAAAAATGCTCAAAGTGTGGAGGAATTATTAAAAGAATATCTTTAGGCGGCCGTGGCACCTTTTACTGCGAAAAATGTCAGCATTAATATGGTTTTAAAAAAACTGCTTCTCCAAAATTTCCGGAATTATTCTAAAAAAGAATTTGAATTTTCTTCTGGGACCAATATTATTGTCGGTCCAAATTCTATCGGCAAGACCAATATTTCAGAGGCGATTTATTTATTGGCCAGCGGTAAAAGCGTTCGGACCAAGGGAACGGAAAGCGAGGCAATCAAATATGGGAATGAGATGTCAAATATTAAATGTCAAATGACAAATGGAGTGACGCTAGAGATACTTTTGACAACCGGTGAAGTGGCGGGGGAGAAAGCGGGAAAGAAAAAATACTTGGTTAACGGGGTGTCTAAAAGACAAATTGATTTTTTGGGAAACTTAAGGGCGGTTTATTTCGGGCCGGAGGATTTACAGCTGCTGACCGACTCGCCCAGCTTAAGAAGAAAATATTTAGACATGGTTTTATTCCAAGTTGACAGAGAATATGCCCGGGCCAGCCTTTCCTATGAAAAAGGGGTAAGGTCAAGAAATAAAATTTTGGAAGGCATGAGAGAATTTGGGATTACCGACAGAAAAAGATTGTATTTTTGGGATCAACTATTGATTAAAAACGGCAATATTATCACCTCCAGCCGAGGGAAGTTTATCGATTTTTTAAATGCCCGGCCAAAATTTAAAAGTATTGGTGAATTTCAAATTGAATATGACCGCAGTACCATTTCCCAAGAAAGACTGGGTCAATATCAGGAAGAAGAGATAAGGGCGGGAGCAACTTTGGTTGGACCCCACCGCGATAATTTCAAATTTCAAATTTCAAATTTCAAATTAGACGAAAAACGGGATTTATCTGTTTATGGTTCAAGGGGAGAACAGCGGTTGGCAATTCTTTGGTTAAAATTAGGCGAGATGAACTACATTAGAGAAAAAACAGCCAGCTTGCCGATACTTCTATTAGATGATATTTTTTCCGAGTTGGACGTAGAACATCGAAAATTGGTTTTTGGGGTAGTGAAAGAACAACAAACGATTATTACTACCGCAGATTTGGGAATGGTTGAAAAAGACTGGCTTAAGGGAGTAAAAATAATTGATTTACGAACCAATTGATATTTTGCGGAAATTGTGCGATTATTTTCTTAAATGTATTTACCGAAATTTACCATCTCCAATAAAATTTTGTCCAATATCGGGGTGATTGAGGCCTGCCGGGAAGTGGTTAACAACGCGCCCCTGATTCCTTCTTACGAAAAACAATTCCAGCAGGAAGCCAGTTTGTCAACGATTCACCACGGAACTCATATTGAAGGCAATGAACTGTCTTTTACTCAAGCAGAGGGCGTTTTGGAAGGGAAGAAGATTGTAGCCGGCGAAAGAGACATCCAAGAGGTGATTAATTACCGGAATGTTTTAAAATATTTGGACGGAGAAATTTCCGGAGAAAAAAACAAAAGCGATTTTAAATATACCGAAAAGCAGGTTTTAAAAATTCACTCCCTGGCGATGGACAAATTGGTTTTAGACGAACAAAGGGGGAGTTTTCGTAAAGTTCAGGTAATTTTGCGCAATGCCCAAACCGGAGAAGTTGTTTTCCGCCCGCCTCCGGCGCCGGAAGTTCCTTTTTTGATTGATGACTTTTTAAAGTGGCTCAACTCCAAAGAAGGCAGAGAGAATCATCCGGTTTTTAGATCAGGTATTGCCCATTATGTGATTTCTTCGGTTCACCCTTTTACCGACGGAGATGGCCGGACAGCTAGGGGTTTTGCCACCTTAATATTATTTGCCGAAGGTTATGATATCAAAAAACTGTTTTCCCTGGAAGAATATTTTGACAAAAACGCTTTTGATTACTATGATGCCTTAAGAAAAACTGATCTGACCAATGAAAAGTCTTTTGCCGACAGAGACCTGACTGGCTGGCTGGAATTTTTTTCCAAAGGTCTTTCCATTGAATTAACTAAAGTAAAGGAAAAAATCAGAAGGCTTTCTTTAGATGATAAAATTAAGGCAAAATTAGGCGGCAAACAATTGGCTTTAAATGACCGGCAGATGCGAATTATGGAATATATTGAAAGCCGTGGCGGAGCGACGATGAAAGAGCTAAAACCGGTACTGCCGATGATTTCAGAAGATACCATTTTAAGAGAACTTTACTCGCTAATCAAACAAAAACTGATAAAGAAAAAAGGGTCAAGAAAAGCGGCGAAATATGTAATTAGATAAATTTGAAATTTGAAATTTGAAATTTTTAATCAAAAGAACGAATTTTAAATGTTTAAAAATTAAAACATTGAAACATTTTAAACTGATTTCAAATTGTAAATTGTAAATTTTAAATTATTATTCTTTCTGATTGAATTAAGATGACTTTCAAGCGATTATCTGAGTATTTTAAGCTCCTTGAGGAAAACTCCTCCCGTCTTAAAATAACGGCCATTTTAGCTGATTTATTCAAGCAGTGCAGTGAAGAGGAAATTGACAAAGTTTGCTATTTGTCTTTAGGAAGACTGCTGCCTCAATATCGGGGGATTGAATTTCAAATAGCGCAAAAAATGATGGAGAAAGCAATTGCCAAAGCTTTTGAAGTTGATTTGGAAAAAGTTAAAACAACTATGCGGGATTTAGGGGATTTAGGGGAAGCAGGGGAGGCAGTTAAATGTCAAATGGCAAATGGCAAATGTCAAAAACTTTTTGAGGATATAAAAGATAAAAAAAACGGTGAAGATTTGTCGGTTTTAAGAGTTTATGAAAGACTTTTGGAAATAGCTAAGGAATCAGGCCAGGGAAGTGTGGAGCGAAAGATTGGCAAGATGGCGGCACTCCTTCAAGACCTAGACGGACTAAGTGTTCGTTTTGTCATCAGAACGCCGCTGGGAAAGATGAGAATGGGATTTTCGGAAATGACAATTCTAGACGCGCTGTCTTGGATGTTAAAAGAAAATAAATCTTTAAGAGGTGAACTGGAAGATGCTTATAATGTCGTGGCTGATGTGGGAGAAATAGCAAAAAAAGTCAAAAGTCAAAAGTTAGAAGTCAAAAGTAGTGGTTTAAAACTTTTTATTAAACCAAAATTGGGAACGCCGATTATGCCGGCGCTTTGCCAAAGAATAGGAACAACCGAGGAGATAATTGAGAAACTTGGAGAGTCGGCGGTTGAACCAAAATACGACGGGACAAGACTTCAGTCGCATCTTTGGGAAGGGCAAATTAGAATTTTTACCAGAAATTTAGAAAACGTGACCAACATGTTCCCCGATATTGTTTTTGCTTTGAAAAAAGAAATCACCGCCAGTGAAGCTATTTTTGACGGGGAAGGGGTTGGGATTGATCCGAAAACCGGGAAATATTTGCCTTTTCAGGAAACTATCAAAAGAAAAAGAAAGTATGCAGTAGCAGAAACCGCCAAAGAAATCCCCATAAAATATTTTGTCTTTGACATCTTGTACAAAGACGGGAAAAATTTGATAAAAGAGCCGTTTTCAAAAAGAAGAAAAATATTAGAGCAGACGATTAATAAAAACAGCCGGATAATTATGCTTTCCCCTCAGATTATCATTAAAGACGCCCAAAAGCTGAAACACTATTTTGATGCACAAACAGCAAACGGACTGGAGGGGGTGGTCATCAAAAAATGGCAATCTTTTTATGAACCAGGGAGAAGAGGTTTTAAGTGGGTGAAATTAAAACAGGATGAATTGCAAAAAGGCGGCAGGTTGGCAGACACAATTGATTGCGTGGTAATGGGGGTCAGTCGGGGAAAGGGTAAAAGGGCAGATTTTGGCGTTGGTTCTTTTTTGGTTGGGATTAAAAAAGCCAGTAAATTTATTACCCTTACCAATATTGGCACCGGACTTTCAGACGATCAGTTTAGAGAGCTTGATAAAAGAAGTAAAAAACTAAGAGTAAAAGAAAAACCGGGTGAGTATCTGGTTGATAAAAATCAGGAACCGGATATTTGGCTTAAGCCCGATATTGTTGTTGAGATTCAGGCAGACAATATTACCAAAAGCCCGATTCACACCGCTGGTTTGTCTTTAAGATTTCCGAGGTTGATAAGGTTTAGAGACGATCGGTCTGCGGACCAGGCGACAACCTTAAAAGAAGTGGCAAGATTGTTTGAAATGCAGTATGGAAATAGTTGCTGATCTTCATTTACACAGCAAATACTCGCGCGCTGTTTCTCCTCAAATGATAGTTTTGGAAATGGCTAAGTGGGCAAAGATAAAAGGGATTAATTTGCTGGGCACCGGAGATTTTACCCATCCTCTTTGGTTGTCTGAATTAAAAAGTTGTCTTAAAGAGTATGGTCAAGGAGTTTTTAAAATAAAATCTCTTCAGGCTGACAAAGAAGCTAAATTTTTATTGACGGCTGAAATATCAAGTATTTACAGCCAGAATGGTAAGACCAGAAAAATCCACAACATTTTAATTGCTCCATCCTTTGATACGGTTGAAAAAATTAATAACGAATTAAAAAAAAGAGGCGGCAATCTTTCTTCAGATGGCCGGCCGATTGTTGGTCTGTCGGCCAAAAGCATTGCTGAACTGGTTTTATCAATTGACAAAAAGGTTTTTATTATTCCGGCCCACATTTGGACACCCTGGTTTTCTCTTTTTGGTGCCAATTCCGGTTTTAATCGTATTGAAGAGTGTTTTGGCGAGTTTGGCCAATATATTTACACCGTGGAAACCGGTTTATCAAGCGATCCTCAGATGAACTGGAGGATTAAAGATTTGGACAATCGTAGTCTGGTTAGTTTTAGCGACGCTCATTCCGGGGAAAAATTAGGGAGAGAAGCAACGGTTTTTGAGACAGACAGGTGGGATTTTGCCGAAATAGTTAAAGCGATTAAAAGTAACCAAAGGATAAAATATACCATTGAATTTTATCCGGAGGAAGGTAAGTATCATTACTCCGGTCATCGCAAATGCGGGGTTGTTTTTTCTCCCCAGGACAGCTTAAAGAGGGGAAATCTTTGTCCGGTTTGCGGAAAAAAGTTAACCCCGGGAGTCATGGAACAGGTAGAAAAATTTAGCGGTTTTGGACAATTGGTCGGTAAAACCAGCGTTGATAAGACAGGAGTAAGATGGATCGAAAACAGAAATAGGCCGCCCTTTGTCAAACTGGTGCCCCTTAAGGAAATTATTGCCGAAAGCCTTAAAACGGGAGTTGGTTCAAAGAAGGTTGACGATTTTTACTTTAAACTCATTGGGGGGTTGGGAAATGAAATGGAAATTCTCTTAAAAAGTGAAATGGAAAAAATAAAAAAATGTGGAGGGGAAAAATTGGCAGAAGGAATAGCAAAAGTCCGCCGGGGTGAAATATTTATCAGCCCGGGATTTGATGGTGAATTTGGCAAGGTCAAGGTGTGGGGGTTGAGCCTGTTTGGTTGATT
>Ga0210057_1002549_pt1 | contig 25955 bp, 29 predicted proteins | sample CryGeyCG2114_010_2_FD_183968 | JGI IMG/M metagenome (GOLD analysis project Ga0210057, IMG submission 183968) | Groundwater microbial communities from aquifer - Crystal Geyser CG10_big_fil_rev_8/21/14_0.10 (SPAdes) (version 2) | ecosystem: Environmental > Aquatic > Deep subsurface > Groundwater ...
GCTTGAAATAAATATTGCTTTGCTCGAATGCTAACCTTTGCTTCGTCAAACAGCGCTGCTGACATTTGGCTTGCCATCATTCTTCTCCAGATTAGATCATACAGTTTCGCAAGTTTCGAATCAGAAATATTCATTTCTTCCGGAGAGTTTTTGGGATGGGTCGGTCTAATTGCTTCATGGGCTTCTTGAGCACCTTTCAACTTAGTTTTATATATCTTTGGCTCCGGCGGCAGATAATCGCCTCCAAAAGACGCTCTGATATGCTCTCTAGCCTCTTTTACTGCGCTAGACGATAAATTGGTCGAGTCAGTCCTCATATAAGTAATACGGCCATCTTCATAAAGCATCTGGGCCAATCTCATGGTCTGCTTAGGCGAAAAATTTAACCTTATTGAAGCATCTTGTTGGAGCGTTGAGGTTGTATAGGGTGCATAAGGGTTCCTTTGGCTTGTTTTCTCTTCAACGTTATCGACGACATAATCTGCACTTTTCAAATTATTTACAATACTTTGGGCATCCTTTTCACTCTTTATATCGAGTTTGTCAATTCTTTTGTTATCCTTTGCAACTAAATTTGCTTCAAATTCTTTTTTATCCTTCTCGAGAATTGCGCATATTGCCCAGTATTCTTCCGGTTTAAAATTCTTGATTTCCCGTTCTCTTTCTACAACCATCCTAACCGCCACCGACTGCACGCGACCGGCTGATAACCCTTTGTACACTTTTTTCCATAGCAGCGGACTCAATCCATACCCTACCAACCGGTCAAGCACTCTTCGTGCCTGTTGGGCATCAACTAAGTGATAATCTATATCTCTCGGATTCTTTATCGCATCATCTATGGCTTCTTTCGTTATTTCCGAGAAAACAATCCTTTTTATGCCGCCTTTAAGTTTAGCGCCTTCAACAATATGCCAAGCGATTGCTTCACCCTCGCGATCCAGATCGGTTGCAAGATATACAACTTTTGCTTCTCCTGCCGCTCGCTTTATTGCAGTCAAAGTTTTTTTACTCTTGACGGGTACGACATATTTCGGTTTGTAATCATCTTTAATATCCACGCCGAGTTCGCCCTTGGGCAAATCTCTGACGTGGCCATACGATGCCATTACTTCAAAACCTTTTCCCAGATATTTTTTGATTGTCTGTGCTTTAGCTGGCGACTCAACAACTACTAAGCTTTCCATAATCTCCTTTTTATAATGAACTATTTTATAAAAAATCCCTAAAAATACAAATTACACGGCTTTTACTATTAAAACAAATTTATAGGTATTTTAAAATCAACACCGAAAATAAACATTAGATTGGCATCTTGCCAAACCCTTCAGTTCCAAATATACCAAAGCAGCGCTCAATTTATCGGCAGAGAGTTTTGACTTTTTTGAAATTTGTTCAAAATCCATTGCCTCAACCGTAATTAGCTCAAAAACTTCTCGTTCCTCGAGAGACAAACTGGCAATTTTCTTGTTCTCCCCCTTTGCGCCAAAAAATTCCTCAAGATCCCCTTCTGAACTTAAGACATTGGCGCCGCCTTTTATTAAATCATTAACGCCATGAGAATTAAAATTTGTTATATTTTGAGGCACGCCAAATACTTCCCGCCCGTATTCGCAAGCTAATTTTGCCGTGATTAAAGAGCCCGATTCTTCGGCGGCTTCACTAATAATTACGGCTTGGCTCAAGCCGGCAATAATTCTGTTACGCAACGGAAAATTATATTTCGCAAAAGGAGTCTTTGGGGAAAATTCACTTACGATAAGACCTTTTTTCTTAAGAATCTCGTCTGCAAGCGATTTGTTCGAGGCAGGATATATCTCATCTATCCCTGTTCCCAAAACTGCAATTGTATAACCCTCAACGGACAGAGCCGATTTATGAGCCTGCGCATCAATTCCTATCGCCAGTCCCGAAGCAATAACATAACCGTTACTGGCGAGATAAGATGCAAACTTTTTGGTAATTATCTTGCCATATTCACTCGCCTTACGAGAACCGACTATCGCTATAATAGGCTTAGAAAATAAATCCACGTTCCCAATACAGTACAACTTTTGAGGACAGTCCGGAATTTCTCGAAGTTTCTTGGGAAACCTTTTGTCACTTTTTGTAATTTCAGAATAATTCATTTTACTATGTAGATTTGTAATTATTATAAGCGATTGATTATCTAAATAAAAATTATTCGCCCTTTGTTCGACTCTTGACACCAACTTTTAATATAGGTAGCTTAGATTGAGAGATGTGTTATTGATGGGGAACCACCTCTCAAAAATTCTCCTTTGTTTCAGGGAGAATTTTTTGATGTTTTAAGTCAAAACTCTTGACATACAACTCTTTATATGCTATATTGTATCCTTACATTAACAAGGAGATTTACGATAGTAAAAGATGTCCTCATTGCGTAGAGATGGTGATTCCCCCTCCTTACACCTATCTCGCAGTGAGGACACCTTCTACTATACTTTGCACAGGCATTATTTAAAATAACGGTGTCTGTCAAATCCTTCAAGGAGGCAAAGTCACTGGTTGCAAGGAGACGAAAAAACCCCGCTTTAGCGGGGTTTTTTCTTAGTATTACCGTAAGCTTTACTTTCCTTCTACTTTTATTCCCATAGATCTGGCAGTTCCAGCAATTATTTTTGCTGCTTGCTCAATATCGTAAGCATTAAGATCCTTAATTTTCTTCTCGGCAATTTCCCTAACTTGCGACATCGAAACAGTTCCAACCTTGTCTTTATTGGGTACCGAAGACCCTTTGGAAATCTTAGCTGCCTTCATTAATAGATCCGCAGCGGGAGGAGACTTCAAAACAAAACTAAATGACCTATCTTCAAACACGGTGATTTCGGCTGGTACTATTACGTCTCCCATCTCTTTCGTCTGTTCATTAAATTTATTAACAAAATCTATAATATTTACCCCGTGCTGACCGAGGGCAGGACCAATTGGAGGAGCAGGATTTGCCTTGCCTGCTGGGGCTTGAATTTTAATTATAATCTTTATCTTCTTCGCCATCTCAAACCTTTCTTGCTTGTAGAAAATCAATATTCGCCGGTGTTTCTCTACCGAACATATTTACCATCACTTTAACTTTACCTTTCTCTTCATCTATTTCTGTCACTTTACCTTCAAAACCCTTAAGAGGACCGTCTGTTATAGTCACTAAATCATCCGCGCGAAAATCAATCTTATATTTAGGTTCCTCCGCCCCCATCCGCGATAATATTCTCTTGATTTCCTCCTCGGACATAGGAGTCGGCTTAACGCCAAAACCAATAAATCCAGTCACATTCGGGGTATTTCTAACAACATACCAGCTGTCATCCGTTACTACCATTTCCACCAGAACATACCCTGGAAAAATCTTTTTCTCCACAACTTTTCTCTTTCCGTTTTTAATCTCAACCTGTTTTTCCGTCGGCACAATAACATTAAATATAGAATCTTTCATTGACATCGATTCAACCCTTTGTTTCAAACTTTCTGCGACCTGATCTTCATACCCCGAATAAGTATGAATTACGTACCAACCTTTTTTACCTTCTTGTTTTAAATTTTTCACCATAGTTTTAACTTATTTTTGAAAGCGCATACTCAAATAACTTAGTAAAAAACCCGTCTACTGCTGCAACTATCAAACCGCTAACAACTAAAAATACAACCACTGTTGCGCTATCCCTCAATAAAACGTCTCTGTTGGGCCAAACAATTTTCCTTGATTCTGCTATTACTGATTGAAAATACTCCTTTAAGAACTTTAGCATATTTCTAATTTATTTTACCAATTTTAATTTCGCCCTGATTCGTCTATGTGTACCTCTTTTAAGTCTCCTGGTTTTATTCTTAAAATGAAGAACTGGTATTTTTTTATCTTTGAATACTCTTTCAACCTTAAACTTGATTGGCTTGCCGCTAATTATGCATTTGTATTCGAGAATGTCGTTTTCTTTGAACGAACTATTATCCACAATTATGGAATCATTCTCCGACACAAAATATTGTTTGTCCTGGATTTTGACAACTGGCATATCTAACCTTTCTTGTGAAGATTTTACTTCAATAATCACGAATTGTCAACTAAGCAAACTTAATTGTCTGACTTCGTAAATTAATACTTTGAGCAATGCCAATAATAGCAGAGGAGACAAGGTATGAGGTGCCACCGTAAGAAACGAAAGGTAACGGGATTCCTGTAACTGGCAAAACTCCGACATTCATTCCAATATTAACAAGTGCCTGAAAGAAAAAAATCGATGCAATGCCTATCGCAAGATATGAACCAAACAAGTCCTTGGAATGTCGTGAGATTACTAAAATCCTCCATATTAGAATACAATACAATAAAACCATAAAGGTTGATCCTGCGAAGCCTGTTGATTCCGACCAGCTTGCGAATATAAAATCCGTATGAACAACCGGTAGGAAATTTAACTGGCTCTGTGTCGCATTACCAAACCCCTTGCCCATAATTTCACCGGAACCAACTGCAATCTTGGATTGTGTAGCATTATAGCCTGAACCAAGAGGATCCTTTCCACTATCAAGAAATGTTGTGATTCTCAGCCGCTGATATGGTTTCAAGAAATGCCATCCCATCGGCACGAGAAGTGAAATTACAAGCAAAAAAACCACAAAATATTTTAATTTTATATTTGAAAATATATACATAGCAGAAAGAAAAAATATTATTATCAATGTTGTGCCAAGATCGGGTTGTTGTAAAATAAAGATTACAGGAACCAAGAAATACAGCAGTATCAGCAAATTCTTCTTTGGATTAGGAGAGTCATTAAAATCCATTGATAGAACCGATGACGCAATGATAAGAAGTGCCATTTTCATAAGCTCTGATGGTTGCAACTGAAATACCTTTATATCAATCCATCTCGTTGCACCAAAAATTTCCTGCCCAAAAAAATGCAAAAATACCAGCAGGACTAATGATATTATGTAAAGATAAACGGCAATAGTCTTAAGCTCTCTATAATCAATTATAGTAAAGAGTAAGGCAATGCCTGCGCCCAAAACAAAATATACCATTTGATTTATAGGCAAAATGAATTTACTCCCCGGAGAAATACTGAATAGTACCGCTATTCCCGTAATAGTCAAAAGAAAAGGAATAACAAAAAGAGAATAATCTATACTTCCCTTTATTTTAGGTAATTTCACGCTCAGCTTTTATTATAATTTTCTTGCCGGAGAGACTTGCAACCGCACCAGTTTCATTAGATTTATCAACCAAAACTTTGTCAATATTTGCTTGCTTTTTTATTTTATTTACTATTTTTTCCCCAATTTCATCAGTCACAATTATTTCCGCCATATCTGCCGGCTGAAGACCAGCATCTTTCCTCGCCTGCTGCACCGCCCTTAAAACTTCACGCTCATAACCCATCTGCCTAAGATCGTTGTCTATCCTAAAATCCGCAAATACCTCAATTTCTTTTTCTTTCTTTTTGGCATCATCACTTCTGATATCAGGTAAATATTCAAGAGCATTTAATTCATTGATCAATAGTTCTTTAAAATCATTAGACTGATCAATAAATTTGAGATTTGTCCCGATAGATCTAATTGGCTGGCGAACCTTTATCTGACTTTCACTTCTTAAACTATGAAGCATTTCAGCCGACTTCCTTAAATCTGCCATATTCTGTTCACCCTCGCGATCTATTTTTTCTTTATCTGCTTTAGGCCAATCTGTAAGATGAACTGATTCTGGATCCGGTCTCAACTTTGCTTCTTGGTAAATTGTCTCTCCCATAAATGGCATGATAGGAGAAACGACTTTTGATAGCTGCAAAAGGACAAATCTAATAGTCCCTAAAGCATCGGGATTGCCTGATTTAAGTCTCTCTCGAGAACGCCTTAGCCACCAAGTTGACAGGTCATTGATAAATTCTTTTATAAGTCGCGAGGATAAGACTATATTATAATCATCCATACCGTTTGTTACCCCTTCAATCAGAGAAGAAAGTCTCGAGATAATCCACCTGTCAAGAATATCTTTGCTCTCAGAAACAGGCAGAACATCTTTTTTATATAAGAGATAAAAATTTAAAACATTGTTTAGAATATTCACAACTTTATTATAAACATCTCTTAATTCACGTTCGTTAAAGAAGAGATTGTCGGCTTGCATTACCACACTTGACATTAAGTAAAATCTTAATGCATCCGAGCCATATCCATCAATGACTTCCCAGGGATCGGGATAGTTTTTCTTTGACTTAGATAGCTTCTCGCCTTTTTCGTTTAAAATTGTTCCTGTCGTAACAACGTTCTCAAAGGCAATATTATTAAATAGCATTATCCCCAGCACATGCATATAATAAAACCAAGCCCTGGTTTGGGCAATATATTCAGCAATATATTGACCGGGATATTGTGACTCAAACTTTTCTTTATCCTCAAAGGGATAGTGATATTGGGCAAACGGCATTGAAGCACTTTCAACCCAGCAGTCAACGACTTCTTCAATCCTGCGCATTTCGCTGCCACACTTTGGACAATCAATTCGAACTTTGTCAATTTGCGGACGATGCAGATCAATACTATTTTCGTCAGGAAATATTTCCTCAAAATTAACGGCTTTTTCTTTCAACTGTGAAATTGAGCCAATGCAGATTATTTCTTGGCAATTATCTTTTTCACACTTCCAGAACGGTAATGGCGTCGCCCAATACCTATTTCTTGAAATATTCCAATCAGGGGCAGATTCGAGAATCTTTAGAAATCTTCCTTTCTTCAGGTGCTTTGGATACCAATTTATTTTTTCATTTTGTGCAATAAACTCGCTTCTATTTTTCCCAATATCAATAAACCAAGCTGAAATAGCGTTATACATCAAAGGGGTATCGCATCGCCAGCAATGCGGATATGGATGAGAATAAGGCAAACTTTCAAAAATCAAGTCTCTTGTACTGAGATCTCTTATAATTTCTTTTTCTGCTGATTTAAAGAACATCCCTTTTATAAGTTCAGGAGCGTCATTATTAAATTTACCGATCGAGTCAATAAGCGGAACTACGGGAAGGCCCAGCCTTAGCCCTAATTCATAATCCTCTTCGCCATACACGACTGCTGTATGTACAATACCCGTTCCATCTTCTGTAGTGACAAAATCAGCATCTACAACTTCCCACACTTTTGCGCCAGATGCTCTCACTTTATCCAGTTCATAAAGTGGTTCATATTTTATTCCAACTAAATCATGACCTTTAAATTCACCGATTACTTTAAACTCTTTTTTACCAAAATTATTTTTGAGCAAGTCTTTGGCCAGAATATAATTTTCACTATTACTCTCTACAAGCACATATTTTAGCCCGCCGCCTACCGCTAACGCCACATTGCCAGGCAATGTCCATGGCGTAGTCGTCCACGCAAGAAAATACGTCTTTAGAGGCAATCTCAAATTATTGTTACCGGAGATTTCAAACTTTACCGTAAGAGCGTTATCAACAACATTTTTATAGCTATTGTCCATAGCCACTTCGGCATTGGAGACAGGACTCTCGCACCTCGTACAATACATCAGAACCTTTCTTCCCTCGTATATCAATCCCTTGTCCCACACCTGCTTCACAGCCCACCACACGGATTCCATATAGTCTGCATCCATCGTCTTATACGAATTATCAAATTCTACCCATCTGCCAATACGTTCAACCATTTCTTTCCAGCTTCGTGCATACTTAAGCACCATCTCGCGAGCCGTTTGGTTAAACTTATCAATTCCAATTCTTTCTATCTCCTTCTTCCCGGAAACACTTAATTCCTTTTCGACTAAATTTTCGATCGGAAGGCCATGGCAATCCCAACCCCATCTGCGCTCGACGCGAAATCCCTTCATTGTAAAATATCGAGGAACCACATCTTTAATCACAGAAGATAATATGTGGCCATAATGAGGCAGTCCAGTCGCAAACGGCGGACCATCATAAAAAACATACCTATTGTTCTCCGGCCTGTTTTCAACTGATTTCTCAAAAATCTTCCTTTGCTTCCAAAATTTCAGAACACCTTTTTCTTTTTCAGGATATGTTTCTTCTTTCATGCAGCTTATTATATGGTTATTTTTTACTTTTGTGAAGTCCGAGTTTTTGTTCGAGGGCCTTGTTGTACAGTTCATCAGCTCTTTCGTTCTTATCTCTCGGGACATGCGTAAAAGATATATTTGCCCCCACTTCCATTAACTTAGACCTGATGTCATAAAACAACTGTTTTAATTTCGCATTCTTAACTTTATATTCACCACGCAGTTGTTTAACTATCAATTCACTGTCACACATACAATTAATTTCACTCGTGGCAATGTTCTTCTTTACATATTTTAGTGCCTCCAAGACCGCACTATATTCAGCGATATTATTGGTTGCTTCACCTATTACATCTCCACGCTCATAAATCAACTTATTACCGCTATCTTTTATGACAAAACCAATCCCGGCCGGGCCGGGATTGCCTCTTGATCCGCCATCGGACCATATTAATATTTTTTTATATTCCTTCACATTTATCTCCACAATATATTGCGTAGTCGAATAAGCTGACATACTTGCCTGTAATAGTGTTGAACTTCGCTATTAATTTTCTCTGCGCTAGTCCAGCCTTGCCAATTGAAGTTATAGCAAGATTATAGTCACTGTTGTTATCATTCCCAGGGTTTATAGCATAATATATAAAATTACCCGCGCCTTGACCTTGACCGTTAAATTTGTCCACATAATCGAATACTGATGAATTTCTCGGTTTTATTCTTGCCGTAATTCTTAATCGGCAAAAATTTGTACCATTCGAGCAAGGCCCTATATTAACATAATACTGAGAGGGTTCATCAATTTGTCGCTGTGTAATAATTCGTTGCTGCATTATTTGCTGTTCGCCGTTTGCACTATCATTAAACATTTGATAATTGATAATTGTCTGATAATCTGCCAGACCTGTACCATTTTTTTTCATTGGGTCACTCCAGTAAAATCTTGCGTATTGTCCCGTTTCGAGGATTAGATCGAGAGAGTCGTCAATATTTAGCTTTGGGCCTTCTTGCGCAGGTCCAGAATCCATCGCGCCATCCGGAACTAATCCAATCGAGAGAGGATTTATCTCTATTTTTGCTTCAAATGAAGGGTCTCTCGGATCGTTCGGGTTAATATCTCTTGTTATTGTAAACAGATTATTCTGGCTCAATAATGCATTTAATTTATTTTGTGAAACAGCGTATTGATACATTAATACCCCTTCCTGAATACCACTATAAGCAGCGTAATAGGCTGATTTACCGTCGCGAATCTGGCCTGCGGATTTAACATTTATTGAAATTAAGGTAGATATAGTCGCCACTGCCCCTGAGATTATAATCCCGATCATCAGGGCGATAAGCATTGCCGAGGATTTCATTTTCATATCTGCTCCTCGCCCGCTTGCGCAGAAATATTAATAAATACCGGGTTGACCCTATCCTCCGCACCCTGCAACGTCAGATAATCAAAAACCTTTACGTGAAATATATTTTTGGCAGCTATTTTACCAATTCTAAACGGTTTATTCGTATTATTGCTCAGGCAATTATTGTCCATAAAGCTGCTCAGGTTATTAATATTAGCGATTGAGACACTGTTACTGCCATGTGCATAATTATTCGGGTTAACCTCACCAATTTTATACGTTCCCTGGTAGCGCATTATAATAAGTAAACTATTTTCTTTAAATATCAAAACGGCATCCGCGGGTGAATAAGCCGGAATAATTTTCGAAACATCCGAAAAATCCACAAAACTGCCGTTGATATCTCCCATAGCAATGAACGGCTCTTTTGAAGCATTCTTGAGCTGATTTGAAATATAATCCTCAACGCTTCTGGTGCATTGAGTCAAATTATTTATGTCCGCTGCCCTTTGGTTGCTTTTTAGAGTATAAGAATACGATGCCGTAGCCAAAACTATTACCGCAGCAAAAATCCCCGTCGCGACTATAACTTCAATCAATGTAAATGATTTAATTTTCATTTGGCATAATCTGTTATGGTAACCGATTGATAATATCTTTTAGTGTATTTTCCCGACGAGTCCGGATCCCAGCCCACTATAACCATCACTGTTCTTTTCTTGGCAGACGGGATAATAAAACCCGCTACATTATCTTCTACACCGTCTTTCATAGCAATTCTATAAGCAAAAGTATTTCCCAACAAACCCGGTAAATAGTCTTCGGCAAGCAAAATAAAACCGTTTTCATCCGAGCCGGTCGGCGGAACAAACAATTTAGATTTGCCATTTGCCTTTACACAGCCCTCAGGCAAGCCTGACTTAATAGCTAACGTATCAAAACACTCAACCGGAATAATATTGTCCGGAATGGTTTTATCAAATGAATCGGTATCATAATCAAGAAATCCCGCGCTGTTTAACACAAGAATTTTTTCACTAAGATCTGTCGCGACATGTTCGGCCATAAGATTTTCTTTAGATGTTAGAGCAGATTTCAGATTAGACGAAGCAAGCCAGGTTGCACCTACAATCACCGTTACCAACACAAATGAAGCAATTAATGCTTCAATCAAACCAAAAGATTTAATTTTACCCCTACACCTTAAAAATCGTCTATCTAAAGCCGTGGATAAACAACAATGTCTTTCGCAAAGCATCAAACAACGGATACCATATTTATAACTGTGTTGGGGTTTATTACTGTTGCACACTCAATACTCCGAATTTATTAATTGTAATTGTCTTCTCGCTATTTTTCTTTCTAAAAACAATTTGTACGTCTGTATTTGTATTCATGTCTCCGCTCGGCACCAAAAAAATCATTTTATCAATTACTGAAGGAGAAGTAATTTCAACATCGTCAGATTCGAGTTTGAGTGCGGGTATGGATGAAACAGGTTTAACTTCCTCAGGCCCTTCATCTACACTAATGATTTCTTTGATAACAAACTGCTTATTCTCAAGCGCAAGAATATACCGCAGATCATCGGCACTTAACGGATTTTGGGCCAAGGCACGAACTTGTTTTATTTTTGAGGCTGTTGCATCGACATCCCCCTGAATGATTTTATCGCTCGAGAATAACTTGAAATTCACAATTCCCATAGCCAAAAATAACAAAACAATACCAATTACAACTAAAAGCTCAACTAACGTGTATGATTTCATCGAGCAATATAATAGATTTTGCTTGTATCAATGTTTCCCGGATCAACACCAACATAATATTTAAGATATTGAGGAGCAGTATTGGACCAATTAGATTTGTTTTGGTCCTCGATAATCGTAACCAAGGCAAAGTGTCGGCCATCGCAACTATAAACATACCTATAGCCCACATCTTTGGTCGGATCTTTAGGGACAGGATTTAGATAATCGCTTACCTTGGCTACAAAAGCATCTCTTTCCGTAAAAATTCTGCCTGCTTGATTGGGATCGGCTCCTTCCGGACATCCTTCTGCGCCCAAAAACAACGGATATTTATTAGCATTATTTTCATAATATTGATCGAGAGCACTGGCGATCGTGGAAAGATCCGCAACCCTGCGGTCATCACGAGATTTTTTCTGAACTCCTCGATAACTAACAACCACGATAGTAGTCAAAACCCCAATGATAGAAATAACAATTAAGACCTCGATGAGAGTAAAAGACCTAAACTTCATATTCCTCCTTTGATTAATAAGGAAAAAATCCTGTTGTTAGGACCGACAATAGTTTAACTATTAAAACAGCCACAAATATAAATGGCCCGAATGAAATTCGTGATTTCAAGTTTGCACGCCCTGTCGCAATTAAAATTATAGCAAAGAGCCCTCCAATAATAAAACTCGAAACTATGCCCCAATAAACATATTTTTGCCCCAAAATCAGCCCGAGAGCTGCAGCGAAAAAAACATCTCCCCAGCCCATCCACTTTTCATGACTCAACACAACAAATAGTAGTGGAATAATGATTCCACCGACAAGTGAAATGACCAGATCTTGTATCACAAATCCCCTTGAAGCAAGAGCGTAAGCCAGAGATAACACAACAATCGCGATCAAAATCCACGACTCAACTTCTTGCCAAAGGATATCTCGGATAGAACCAACTAACATAACCGAGTATGCAAAAATTAAAATAATAGTCGCAACTATGTTGTTCTCACTTATTATCGCCAAAAGCACAATAACAACCGTCAGGATTTCGACAACCGGATAAAAATAAGAGATCCTCTTTCTGCATCCGCTACACTTCCCTTTTAGAAAAAGAAAACTGATAATCGGAATCAGCTCAAACCAATTAAGCGTTTTTTTACATTTTAGGCACTTTGATCTTCCCCACAAAGCAGATGCACCAATGGTGCGTCTGCTTGCGAGCACTCCGAGAAATGATCCCCAAAATAATGACAGTACAATTAAAACAATTATAATCAACTATTTCCTTTAGGATGGGCAGGTATCGGAAGCACTAAGAGTGGTCTTGTTAAGATTACTTGCCGGCGCAACTACGCCATTGGCCGTGACCGCATTCGAGACTACCCAACATCGGGTACTCGCTGAATCCGCGACACCTTTCACCACAATTTGCACATTTCCACTTGTCGAGTCCGTGGTCAGCTTATACTGAACAGAATTACCTTTATAATCATAGGGTATTTCCGGAATTAGGTTGTTTCCGTCTTGCGTCGCAATCTTCCCAGAATTTATCCCTCCGGCAGCCGTGGGATTAACCACTCTAAATACCGTTGAGTATGTCCCCGCAGGATCATCCGCAATTACTATACTTATCGCGTCATACACTTTCTTGACCGAGTCTTTTGCTCGAGCAGTATCCGCTTTCTTTTTCGCGTTAATAACCGCGAGAACTACAAGCGTCGCCAAAAGTCCGATTATAGCGACAACAACTAACAACTCTATTAAGGTAAACGCTTTGCGTTTACCTCGAAGTTTGTGAAGTATCATACTTCCTCCTTTAATAAATTATTTATTTTATTGTATTGTACCAGCAATTTGATATATCGGCACCATTATTGAAAATACGATAAAAGCTACTCCAAGACCAACTACAATTATTAAAGCAGGTTCAACCAGGCTTGACAACAGTTTAATCTTTGAATCAGAATCTTCTTTGTAATATTGCGCCATTGAAAGTAAAATCTCGTCCAATTTACCAGTTTGCTCTCCCGCTAAGACCATCTGCCCAACCACCGAGGGAAATTCTTTTGACTTCGAAATTGGGGTTGAAAGCGGTATCCCTCTCTCAAGCTGAGAAGCTGCATTAAGAAAAATACTCTTATAAACTTCATTTCCCAACACATCCGAAACGATGGTTATTGAATCGATAATCGGCACCCCGGACTTTATGAGCATGCTGAAAGTTCTTGCGAATCTTGCCATATAAATGCCTTTAATTAATCCTGAAAATCCCGGAAGATTTATTATCAAATTATCGAAAAAATATTTTCCATTTTTCGTCTTGGAATAGAGTCTGAGCGAATAAATTATGCCCGCTATTATTATTAGGATTATATACCAATATCTTTGTAGAAATTTGGCCGTAGCGATAAAAGCCATGGTAGTAAAAGGCAGAGGCGTTTGAGAATCGGCAAAAAGCGATTCAAGCTTGGGAATAACCACTATTGTCAAAATAAATCCAACAACAATCATGGCAACAATGATAAAGATTGGATATACTACTGCGTTTCTGATGGAGGAGATAAATCTGTTATCGTCTTCCTGCTGGATAGCCAGCTCTTTTAAGACATCTTGAAGCCTCCCCGATGCTTCTGCAGCTCGAATGGCAGAAATATAAAGCTTCGGAAAAACATCTGAATAATGCGACAAAGCTACGGAAAGATTTTCCCCTTCCTCTAATCTGCGTGAAATATCAAAAATTACTGCGGCAAATTGTTTATTGGAGGTTTGGTCCGCAATCATATTGAGCGCTTTGACTAAACTAATACCGGCTTCAACCATAGCCGCGAGCTGACGTGTAAAAACTGCCCTTTCGCCTAATCCTACTCTTCTCTTAAAAGAGATATTAAAAAGTGTCATGTTTAATACACCATTTGTTTAAATTCCTTAACGTCACCTGTCCATTTGAGCGCTTCTTCAAAACTAATGTCACCTCTTGAAACCAGGTCAGCTAAAACCTTATCCAGCGTAATCATGCCTTCCGAAGCAGAAGTTGAGATAATATTTTGGATTTGATGAGTCTTATTCTCCCTAATCAAGCTTGCAATTGCCGGATTGGAAATGAGTATCTCGCACACAGAAATTCTTCCGCCCGAAACCTTCGGGACAAGTCTTTGCGAAATAATTGCCGAGAGCTCATTAGCTAACTGCTGACGCACTTGTTCTTGCTGATGCTCAGGAAAAATATCTATTATCCTATCTGCTGTTTGTGCAGCCGAATTTGTGTGCAGGGTCGCCAATACAAGATGGCCTGTTTCAGCGATTGTCAACGCTGCTTCTATAGTGGTCAAATCTCTCATTTCACCAATCATTACAACATCAGGATCTTCACGAAGAGCGCTTCTTAACGCTCTGCCAAACGAGAGAGTGTCTGTTCCATATTCTCTTTGGCTAATAAAACTCTTTTTATCCTCAAACACATACTCCATCGGATCCTCAATCGTAATAATATGTTTTGCGTAGGTTTGATTAATTGTTTCGATTATTGCTGCCATTGTAGTCGATTTTCCGCTTCCGGTCGGCCCTGTCATCAAGACAAGACCGTGTGAAACCTTGGCGAATCTTTCTATAACCGGTGGCAGGCCAAGTTCCCGAATCAAACGAATCTTTTGGGGAATAAATCTAAAAGCCGCCGCAATACTTCCCTTCTCAAAATAAACATTAGACCTTACTCTTGCATTTCCAAAAGAAAAAGAAAAATCAATTTCCTTTTCCCTTCTTAATCTATCTAAATATTCCGCCCTAAGCGTGCTAATTGCCAAATTTTCAACTGCAATTTGGTCCAGTTTTTCACCATCCTGTTTTTTTAGGGCTCCATCTACCCTAAAAATTGGCGGCTCGCCTACAGCGAGATGCAAGTCCGTTGCATTCAATTTAACCGCTTGTGTAAAGATCTCCTGAAGTTTTGAAATGTAATCCACGCCCCTCCTAAGACTCGCTTGTTACTCGAATAACTTCGTCGACTGTGGTTAACCCTCTCAGACATTTTAAAAGACCGTCTTGCTTCATAGTAATCATACCGTCTTTTACAGCCTGAGAGAAGATATTTTGAGCTGGCGATCTTTGCAGAGCAAGGTCCTCAATTGCACTGTTCATTTCCAGAACTTCATATATCCCAATCCTCCCCTTAAATCCTTCTGTGCAATTCTGACATCCTTTACCTTTATAGAATCTTAGTTCGCCATTATAATTGATTTGTTTAAGCTCTTTCTGCACATTCTGCATCACAACTTCCGGAAGTTTCATTTCTGTACGGCAATCTGGACAAATTCTTCGCACTAATCTTTGTCCAACCACCGCACTTAACGCAGATGTTAGCAAAAACGGCTCTACACCTAAATTCGTAAAACGCGGTATGGCGCTTGCAGCATTATTGGTATGGAGTGTCGAAAGAACTATGTGGCCAGTTAGAGATGCTTGAACTGTAAGCTCCGCTGTCTCTTTATCTCTAATTTCTCCCACCATAATTATATTCGGATCCTGGCGCAGGATACTCCGAAGCCCTTCAGCAAAACCGAATCCAATATGCGGCTTTACCTGCGTCTGGTTCACGCCCGGGATTTCATATTCAACCGGATCTTCCAGCGTAACAATATTGACTTCGGGTTTATTTAATATACTAATGGCCGCATAAAGAGTTGTCGATTTTCCGCTTCCGGTCGGCCCTGTTGAGAGAATAATCCCGTAGGGCTTTGCAATCGCTTTCATAATCCTGTCATAATTGATACCATCAACACCCAGAGCTTTGAGATCTAGAATATGACTTGATTTATCAAGAAGTCTAAGCGCCACTTTTTCTCCGTAGACTGTTGGCAAAGTAGATACCCTAACATCTACCAATTTCGAACCTACTTGAAAATCAAATCTTCCATCTTGGGGAATTCTCTGCTCATCAATTTTCAAAGCAGACATTACTTTTATTCTAGTCACAATAGAAGGCGCCATAGATACAGTCAAAGCCAATTTATCACGCAAGATTCCATCAATTCTAAATCTAACTCTTAGAGCTTTTTCAAACGGCTCAATATGTATATCAGATGCATCCTGTTCAATCGCCAATGCCAGCAGAGATGCAATTAATTCCGGAATCTGTCCCGCCGTTGCATAACTTTTAATATCCTCAATCGTAACTTGTTTTTTACTTAACAACTTATCTAAGTTTGTTTCTTGAAGTTTGCTTACTGCCCGTTTTTCGTCAGTCTCAGCAGTCTTTGTCTTATCATCACCTGATGCATCACCCGATAAGTCTAACGGGCTTCCTTCGTTTAATTTCTGCTTATACAACTCAGGATCAATTTTGACTATTTTAAACCCAATATCTGATTTTTGGCTCACAGCATTAATAAACTCTTTCAACTGTTCATTATTAGGATCTATCGCACCAATCTCCACCGTTTTGGGATCCGCCATTCTAAGAACAACTGCGTTGTATTTTGTAAATATTTCTTTTGGGATTCTATCAATCACTGCTGACCCTTGATCTATCGACCCAGTTGACTTTTGCCAATCAAGATCCGCAGTAAAATAAATCTCTATTTTGAATCCAACTTTATTCTCAAGCTTCTTTATAGAATCTTTATTTAATTTTTCGACCTTTTCCGGATCGTCCATTGCTACTTTCAAAACTTTATTTTTATCATCAAGCTCAAACGGTAAAAATCCATAATTGAGTGCGAGAGATTGGTCTAATACACTATTTGCTTCTGGTTCAATAGCAATCTCTTGTAAAAAAGGAATTTTTTCAGCTTGTGCAAAAGCCTTAGCAAGAGAAATAGGATTTTTTCCCTGCGTCAATAGCTTGTCATATACTTGCGATAAGCTATCCATTTCTCTAAGTGATACAAAATCTTCTTTGCTAATAAGGCCATGACTAAAAAGCAACTCAATAAATTGCTCCAAATTTTTGGTTTGATTGTTTATCAAGACACTCATTTTATTGCTTAATATGCTGAAAACGGATTTTCCCTGCCTACTTCATCACTCGTTACCGAGACCGGTAAATCACCGTATTTCTCTAATCCGTTTGTGCTTTTTTTAAGTTCAGAGAAAGTTTGATCGCTCAAATAATTACTCACGTCAGGTGGATTTATTTTTGGTTCTCTACTGATGAAGAAAACTATTACTACAAAAACAGCTGCAAATACACAAAAACCTGTAATAAATGAAATGATCGCATTTTTATTCATCACTGACCTCCTCCAACTGTTGGTGAAGCTTTCGCCTCAGGACTTGATGCCGCCTCGCCAGATTGGCTGCTAATTTCCTTAGTTTGTAAATAAGGAAAAGAAAGCGCTACAGTCATACTTAGCCCCTCATCGCTCGAGGTTATATTTAAACTTTCAACAGAAACAGGCCTAATATTCTTTTGGATATCCGACAAGAAATTTACCATCGAAGGATATGATCCGTTTAGAGTATAAGTTAGTGAAGTTATACTCGTGTTTTTTTCCGATGAATCAATCTGAACAGAACTGATTTTCAAACCGTTTAAATCACATATTTTTTCAACCATGACAAGAGCCTCATCAGTATTTTTATCTCCTGGAAGCGCGACATTTAATAGTGCCAAATCCGCAACTGAATTTTTAATAATGCTTTGCGCATTGTTTATCGCGTCAATTTTAGCAAGACCGAGGGTCAGCTCTTCCTTTTTTGACTTGACATCATTGTTCAAAGATTGAATTTGTGAAAATTTTGGCACAATGACAAAAATTACAAGAAATATACTAATTATAAATAATAATACTGTTACAAGGATCAACGCTTGGCTTGTTTTCTTTTCCTTATTCACTGTTGCCCCACATTCGAAGTGCCCTTTATAAGATAAACTGACTCGGTCAAAACAATATCAATTGTGTAATTAATCTGATTTTGCTCGTCTATGTTGACTCCCGATATTTCGATAGATTTTATTGCCTTAATGGCTTTAAGGCCCGTTAATGTCTTGGCCAAGTCGTTAAAGTTGTTAACAACACCCAGTATTTGATACTTGTTGACCTCGGTCCGTGAAATCGAAGTAAATTGCGTCTGCTTATAAGTATTCGCTGCAATATCATCTAAAATTTTACTCAAATTTATTCTTTCACCTAAAGCTACATTTAAAGCCTTAACCTGGCTAACAACGGTTGTTGCTTCTTTGTCCTGTTTCGACATTGCAGCAAGTGGTTGGGTAACTCTCGTTTCAATATTTTGGTCCAAACTTTCAACTTGATTTGCTTTAGTTTTTTGGATTCCAAGCACAATAATGGCCATAAAAATAACTGCAACGGAAAGCCCTAATAAAAAATAAATAAGGCTTGACTCCCGCTCGGTAGATTCCAAAGACATCGAGATTTTCTCGGAATCTTCTTTAATCTTATTCTCTTCCTCGCCCACTTCCCTCCTTTTAACGCTTATCTATATAATAATTGTAATAAACACACAATGCAACTATTTAGGCCGTTGAAAAAGTATTCTATTATTCGACCTCAAAGGATAATCAACAGTGAAGTTATTTTAAGGTTTTTCAACGATCTTGATCGAGAAAGGTTGTAATAAATTCAAAACCGGGCGGAGCAGAATTCAACACTGTCGAATCCGAATACACCATAATCGAATAACTGTTTTCTTTTTTCCTTGGGCTAAAGTCAATCTCATTTGCCACCAACGACCCGTATATCTTCATACTTTCCCCACCCTCAACAAAGGAGATCTTGCCTTCTGGCACAAATAATATTCCTCGAAACTCCGATGCGCCTTGTGTAAACTCAACCGATCCACCGTTTATTACCATTAGTCCCAAGATAGAACCATTCGCAAAATCACCTTCCTTTGTGTCAAGATAAACCGTTCCACCTCTATTCTGGAAATCAACTATTATTGTTCCCTTCTTTAAAATCTTTGTTCCTATCATCACGTCTCCCGCCGCCTTCATATACCAGACTCGCCCGTTCGGCCAGAAATTGGAATCTTTCACCGCCGTGTTAGAAGCGATAATTTGACAATTATTATTGTCCAAATACAAAATATTATCCCTATTATTAAGTTTGTTTCTATCGGAATAATCAAGCACGCAAACTTCTTTAGGTTTTGAATCGCCGGTCAATTGTTTAATTCTTACGTCCATCTCTTTATTCATATTGGGATTACTCTCATCCCAATAAGCAACAGCATTCTTGTCAATCTTATAATCCTGCAAAATCAGATTCGAATTTTGCCTATTGTTTTGATCGGTATTCCCCCCCGATGAAATAGACGACCCGCGCGAGCCAAAATCAAACTTTGCGCCAGGATTAGACGATCCGCCAAAAAGATTTCCAAACAGGTAATATAGCGGATTATAGAAAAGATAGCTGTTATCTGTCGCCACTACAATATTCCCCGTGCTATCAGTTAAACTAACCGGCAAATTAAGCAACCTTCCTCCCCTGCTTTTCGGCCCGTTCCCTGCATCATACACATATGAATTCAAAATCAAAGGATTATCCGTACCCACTTTTGTTACCGTTTCAAGCAACTTATCGTCAATCGGATATTGTCTATTATTTGGATCATCAAGCTGAATTACTCCATTGGCAGAAGCGATAAAATTTAACCCTCTTATCATCGAATAGGTATTTAGTGTTGTAATCATTGTTCCATTTTCATCCGAATATGCGCTCAGACGCCCGTTATAGAGAATATTCTTGGGCAAATTATTTTGAGAAGAAATCAAATATTTATAGCAAAGATATCCGTTGCCACCCGATATCTTGCGGTCGTTAAAAAACCAAGAGGTATAATTATCTTCATTATTTACAAAATTCGTGGCCGAAATTAGTCTCGCGTCGCTTGGTATTTTACACTTACTAACCGCATCCGTTTGCGATGTAATCTCGCTAACACTTGCTGCGTCGTTTGGACGATAATCACGCAATTCATAAATATTTTTATAAGGATCCGATGGAACATTAATTCCAATCCTGACATAAACGGCATTGCCTGGCTCAAAGGTGGCGCCACGGTTAATATCGGAAGGCGAAGAATCAGATGCGTAATAATATTGTTTAGATAATATTAAATTTTCGGCAGCTACCGGAGGATCGGCGGCAAAAACAGGTTTGTATGGAAAGACAATCGCTGATAGCGCGACAATCAAGACTGCGATAAACAACAAATTTATTCTCATTTTACTTGATAACATAGCTATACCTAATGATATTTTTGCCCACTTTAAGCAACAGACTCTGCGAGCCAGTAATATAAATTTTGCCATCTGCCACATTCGTCAACTGATCACCCGAGCTTTGCCCATCAGGATTAATCAGTTGATAAGTAATTTGTCCTGAAATGGATGAGGGAACCGTATCTTCAATTCTAAAATCCGATCTCTCATTAGACACTTCTCTTATCTCCAATTCAACAATCACTTTATCCCCTGCCTCAAACGAAGAGGACTCAATTTGCTCGCCGAGCTCATTTTCCGCATAAGTCGTCTTCGCAATAGCATCAAATGGCCCTTGATCTTCGTAGGTAACCGCAAGAGAATTAAGATATGGCGTTGATGTCGTTGTCCCCGTAAAATTTATTCTTATATATAAATCTTGGGAATCCGGCACACTGCTGATTTCTGTCTCGCCAACATTTATTGATGTAATTTCACGATCGGAAAACCTAAACGAAATTGTCCCGGTACTGCCCGATACTTGTCTCCCGTCGGTATCGCTATTAACAACACTTGCCCCGTTGACCGTAATCTTATTACTAGGCAAACTAAAATTAAATTGGCCCAGCTTAGCATCATTAACCATCTGGATAATATCCGCAGTTGCTATAACATCCGTACCCGACAAATTAACTACCAATTTATTTCCACCGCTGGTATCCACTTGAACCGGATTACACAATATTTTTTTACCATCTTTTCCAACACACATTTGGCCCAGCGGATCGTCAAAAGTCGCATCGAAAGTTTTTAACTGTTTTGTGTCTTTATCGATCAATACAATTTTACCTGCGCTTGCAGTACTCGACGCTGCCCAAATGTTTCCATCATTATCGTTAGTCATCCCATATACCGCAATCCCATACTTGTCGGCAGAATAATAAAATATTTCAGCGGGTAGTTTCGAATTATCAGGCTTTGCGAGATCATTAATCTTTATCCTGGTAATCCCCGCACCAATGCCGGTTAAATACAAATTCTCAAAGCCGCTGTCGAAGACCGAGCCATACGGATCATCTCGAAGAGCGAAAGACGAGATAATATTTGTCGGGCTTTCGGGATTATCAAAATCATTGCCGTCAATAACCACTAATTGTTTGGGATTATTCATCCCAACCCAAATATGGTTTAGTTTATCAACCGAGATGGACTTTATTCCCCGAGGATCCTTGGAAGAATCGCCATAAAACACTTTTTTTGTTATGACCTTATCTTGATCTGGAATTATATGAGAAATTGAATTTATTTTTTGAGTAAACTGTGGATCACTTAAGCTTGCCTTGGGAAAACCTGTACCTGTATTGGCTACCCAAACATCACCCTTTAATCCACTTGCAACTCTTGTCGGACCGATTCCAACCGTCCACTGCTTTTCAAGATGGCCGTTTCGTGAATCAATTTGCGCCACTGTTCCCTTCTCCGGAATAGGCAGCCAGGTGTAATTGCTTGAAGATGTAACCCCGGAACTATTTGACGTATAACTTTTCCATCGGTTAATTCCGCCCGGTGAATATTTATAAGTAGCAAAGCCTGAAGTCTTATAAACCGCTCCGGTTTTAGTTAGCGCCAGGGCTCTACGTATTGAATCCCAAGCTACATTTGACTTGCTCCAGATGCTCCAGTCCGTTGAACTCACCCAAGTCTTCGTTGTATCATTTGCCGCTTGTACTCTAAATCCCCCCAGCGACAAGGTCAGACCCAAAATTAATGCAATATTTATAGCAACAAATTTCAGAAAATTTTTCATGTTATTGAATCCATTCGATTAAATTTACTCCATGCCCATTACAATGTCATTGCCCGATTGACTAATCATACGAAATCTGGATGCTCGACAATCCGATTTAATTCCTTTAGCCAAAGCATCGACTTGCGTTTCGCCAGGGTCAAACTGGGCAGATGAAATTTCGCTGCAGACTTGCCCGTTATCATCCTCAAGATCAAAATAAACTAATTCCGATATCGGCAAACTATTTTCAAGAGCAGAGAAGGTAAGCTGGTAAGAATCTTCACTTACTTCGTCAAGTGATAAATTGCTTTTTGCAAGAACAATCTTTTTCACTTTTATTTCAAGGTTTTCGGAAGGAGAAATCGGTTCGCCAAACTTTATCGTTTTCTCGCTATGAACCGGCAGAATATTCCCCAAAGACTTCGAATACAATGGATCAATTTCCAAGATGTTGGAAATCTTCCAACGCGCCAAGAGCGAAGTGGAACTTTTCTCAAAAATAAATTCGGCAACCTTCTGGCTGCGCGATCCATTTTCATCAGCAACATTAAAACTCAGAATAACATTATCTGTGTTCGGGGTAAGTTCGTACGAGGGCACTGGTAATTTTTGGTCCGATTGCATTTTTTTAGAGAAAAATTCATTTGTAAAATACGGCTTTATGTTCTGCTCATATTCCGCTTGATCAGTGATTTTCTCTCTGCTATCCAAAACATATTTCACAATATCAACTGGTTTACGCGGAGTCTTTTCATAGAAAATAATCGAAAACAATACGACAGCAGCAATAAATATTCCCGCTATACAAACTATTAATTTCCTTTTATTATCTTTTTTCATTGGTTTGCTTTTTGCTTATATTTATACGTTATTAAGCTTTCACCCGAAGGCAGATTGAAATTTTCAAATGTGATTGTGTTATCCGAAATGTTAGGGGTTGCCAAACCTTGAGTAGTACCGTCTGGCAAATGAAGCTGCGCATTCTCCGGATTGCCATCTACCTCAAAGATTTCATCTTCGACCTTTGCGTTCTCAATTGAAGATGAAGTATTTATCGTAATTTTCACAAAAACATCTTGGCCCGGTAGAAAATCGCTTTTCTGCTTGCTTTGACTATAAGTATCATCAGAAAAAGTACTCTTAAAAAGATGTATTCCTGAGCTGCCGCCGCTCGAGGCAGTAACCTGTTTTTTATGCTTCGCCAAACTCAACGCTCCGACAACAAACGCAACAAAAACCAATACCATTACATAAAATATAACGGCAGTTTTCCGTTTTATGATAAGTCCCAGGGAAATCCTTCTTATATACTCCCCCCTTCGACTAATATTTCTATTAGATTATTACACGTTTTTCGTGAAAAATAAACCTTAAATCGATTCTCTTATTACTTTTTTTAATTCTCTAAAATTCGGAAGATACTGTTCGACTTTGCGCCAAAAAGATTTGGAGTGATTCATATGCTGCAGGTGGCATAACTCATGGACGATTACATAATCAATTACGTCAGAAGCAAAATGAATCAATTTGATATTTAGAGAAATGTTGCCTTGCCTCGAGCAACTTCCCCAGCGTGATCTTTGATTCCTCAGCGTAACTTTATTGACTCTTAACCCCATTTTCTTCCCCCAGAATCCAACGCGCTCGTTTAGATACTGCTGGGCAAATTGTTTTAGCAGAAGATTAAATTCACTCTCTGTTGGAAAAAGCCTCCGGCTCAAAAAAAGATCACTCTCGTAAATTTCGAATCTTCTCTGTGCTGACAGAGTAAAAACAATCCTTTTGTCTTCTCCCAACAATCGCACATAACCATCCGGAGCCAACTTATAAACTGGTTTTCTCACTCGAGTTTTTTCGAGAGCTCTTTGTATCCAATCCTGCTTGGAATTGACGAAACGTTGAACAGAAGGAATTGCCAATCTGTTAGGAACTACAACTTCAACACTGCCAGCTTGGTCAATTCTAATCTGCATCCGCCGACATTTTTTGCTTATTCTCACCTTATAATTAGATTCCATCTCAAGGGTTATTATTTGATTGTGTACCTAAACACCTTAACAGGAATTCCTTTTTGCTTCGCTTTCTCTATCGTATCTTGAGTCCCGGCACTTTTATTTACATGAAAGGCAATTAGTTCGTCAGAATGTTTTATTACCTCCGTGTCTCTTTGATAATAGCCGTCTTCGTCCACGCTCTTTCTGCAAACATTTTCGATTACTAAATTCGCCTTTTTGCGTTTTAACTCTTTCAACTGTTTAATAAGAATCTCTGCCTGATTTGCCGTGATTACTCCTTCTCTTGCTCTTTGCATATAATGCTTTTTGTAAATAATTAAAGTTGCCGGAAGAAAAATCTTGATCTTGTCACATTTAGGATTCAATTTCATCACCTCGTCAGTTGCAAAAAAATCAACGTTTAAAGCGCCACCGGAAACAATTCCGTTGCCCACTTTTAGGATTTTATCAACCTCACACCGAACGTCACGCTCGACCTGCTTGTTAGTCTTTCGCCAACTACCGCTAATTCCTATCCATTTCATACATTTTGTATACCAAAAAAACCCGTAAATTTACAGATCTAATCTGCTATTCAGAGTTTCTCAACAATTTTTGGCAGGGGCACGAGGAGTCGAACCCCGATTAATGGTTTTGGAGACCATCGTAATAGCCGTTATACGATGCCCCTATCAAAAACTGTTGATCTTGGCACAGGCGAAAAGTTACTCCCCTACCGCAATACCGACTACTTTCCTTCCTTGTGCAATGTTTTCTCCTTGCAATTCTTGCAAAACTTTTTAAGCTCTAATTTCTTCACCGGCTGGATTGATGATCTGGTCGTCACATAATTTCTGCTCTTACAAATGCTGCACTGCAAAACGATATCTTTCGGTCTATTTCCTTTTTTCGCCATATTATCCCTTTCTGGTTAAAAATCTAACAAATATTAATATTCCTGCGAGTATTAAACAAATCAGTCCCAACACAAACAGAAAAATCTGCATCCCATTATTGCTTATCGTATTTACATCAGCGCTAGCAATAAATTGCGGGTTTGTTGCTTGGGATACAAAGACAACGCCAAGCACAAATACCGGAATCGTAAAATAAAATGATGTAAAAAATTTCTTCATATTTGACTTTCTGGAGCCGTTGATCGGAATCGAACCGACGACCTACTCCTTACCATGGAGTTGCTCTGCCAGCTGAGCTACAACGGCAATGATAGTGAATGGTAGATAGTAAGTTAGTGGTTAGTTGCCCCTATCTACTATTAACTAATTACTATATTGGCCCGCCACCCGTAGCTCTACTGAGCGAAGGGTGGTGCTAGGTGAAGGATTTGCACCTCCGAAGGCATAAAGCCAGCTGATTTACAGTCAGCCCGGTTTGACTACTTCCGTAACCTAGCATTTAAAGGTGCAATTGCCTGCCCTTCAATTATCACTCGGGGTATCCTGAGCCAGTCGAAGGCTGGAGCCCACCACCGGATTCGAACCGGTAACTTGCTGTTTACCCGCCTGCCGATCGCCTGGAGCCGATAGTCAGATTCGAACTGACGACCCACTGTTTACAAAACAGTTGCTCTACCACTGAGCTATATCGGCGCCCGGCGACTGGCGGGCAGGCAAAACAGCTGCTCTACCGTTAAGATAGATGGGCAAACACAAGTTGAAGCAAAACAGCTAAGGATTCAAACTACAAATAGTATCCTACCAAAAGCTGATTCTTTTCTCAAGACTTCCTTAATGTGACAGATACTTTTTGAACACTTTATACCTGTAATATTTTACTTTGAACCTGTTGCACCTTTTCTTTTGGCGTCATAAGGTCTAGTGATAAATGCGGTCTGGTCTCGTTATATTCTTTGA
>Ga0210057_1002550_pt1 | contig 25944 bp, 23 predicted proteins | sample CryGeyCG2114_010_2_FD_183968 | JGI IMG/M metagenome (GOLD analysis project Ga0210057, IMG submission 183968) | Groundwater microbial communities from aquifer - Crystal Geyser CG10_big_fil_rev_8/21/14_0.10 (SPAdes) (version 2) | ecosystem: Environmental > Aquatic > Deep subsurface > Groundwater ...
ATGCAGGAACCCCTCTTGCTGATTCTCAAACAGACATAATTGGTATTATTCCTTCAAATTGCGCGCAACGCTCGCAAGCAGACTGCACATCAGATGGTGCATGCGAATTTTGCGCTGCATGCAACGGCAACAAAGCATCATCAGTTACTGATGAAAACGGAAACCCGGTTTCAGCATGCGTGCCAAAAGACACCTGCCTTTCACTCTACACGTGTAACGCAGGCGCGTGCGGAGCGGTGTGCGATACCGACACAACAGGATGCGCGCCTTCTGACTGCTCGCAAAACAGTGGTTGTTATACAAACGATTTTGTGAAAGGAACCCTTGGCGCGCTCGGCTTGGTGTTGTATGGTGACAATTCTTATGACTATTATGATTGCAGAGCACAACCAAATGCGTGCAATCTTGACACGTGCTCGTGCAGTGCAAATGAGTGCAATGCTGACATCTCAGTATCATGCGAACTTGCAGGAACTGACCTGGACGGGGATGGTTTTGATGTTGAATGCGACGGAGACAATGAAAACATGTGCAGTGACGCGTATGGCACAGTATACCCTGGCGCGCCAGAAATTTGTGATGGCATTCCTGACAATAACTGTGATGGCATTGCTGAAGAAACAGCAATATGCTGCAACAACGCGGCATCTGACGATTTAAGTCTGACAGACACGGTTCTTGCTGATGCCGCTGACGTGTTTAGCAAAGACAAAGTCCGCGATTACTACTGGCAAGCATCATGTGAAGGTGCTGATTGCAGTTTTGGAAGCGTTGTACTCTGCCCTTACACTGACTTTGAAGACGCGTGCGAAGGAATTTTTGTAAACAACTACCAAACCCAAGTGCGCGAATATAGTGCAATAGGAACAAGCTATGACTCAACTCTAGTTGAATGCGCGCGCTACTGCACAGGAGAAACCCAGCCAAGCTTCACCACGTTTGATACAACAGAGTACGCGCCCGGCTGTTTTGATGGGGCGTGTCTTGAACAAACCTTTGAAGACGAGTGCCAAGACGAAGAAACGCTTACTGATTATTACTGTGCGTCAAACGTGCTTAAGAGCACGCAAAAGAATTGCAATGACCTTGATGGATTCTACGATGAAAACGGGCAAAGTGTGTATCGCGACTACGCATGCAATAACGGCGCGTGCGCGTATAAAGCAACCCTTGATGAGAGCGAACTCAAACAAGGACACGTGCGCGTACGATTCAAAAACATGGGTTCAATACCCTTTGATGGCACCCTCACCCTTGACGTGAACAACTTTTGTTCAGGACTTGCTGGCTTTACGATTGTTGAAGACGTGCGCATCCCTGTTCATGGGTATTACGAGAAAACGCACAACTTCCTGAGCACGTGCACGCCTGTTGACACTGAGTTTGTATGCGAAAACCAGCTAAACTATGGCGTGACCTGCGTTGCAGGCATTGGTAGCGGTTGCGGCGTTTTAAGCAAGGAACAAAACACGTTCGAATCCTGTGAGACATGCTGCGGGACCACACTTACGGGAAGCACCTATGAAGACGCGTGCGCAAATCAAAATGTTGCATGCACAACATCAACTGTGTCGCTTGCAATCACCGGACAAGACACGCAAATCTATCTCTCTAATGCGATTGACAATGCAGGATGGTGCTGTAAATGAACACGCACGCGGAATTTGACCTTGTAACCGGCATTCTTATCACGCTTATTGTGATTGGGGTTATTATTGGCTTTGTTATTATGTGGCAAACTGGTGTGCTCGGCTCGTTTGCAGATGATGCACTCCGGCTTGTTAACATATTTTCATAAACTACTATGGCATCAAAACAAAATGTTCAATCTCTTATCGTGTTGTTTATTGTGTTCACACTGCTTCTTATTGTTGTCATACCCGGACTTCTCAGCGTGTTTACTCCTGCACAAAACATTTTTTGCAAAACAAGCATTAATGTTCGAAACTATGCATCCCAGCTGCTTGGCTCACGTTTTGAAACAAGTTTTTTTACGGGCACCGTAATGAACGCGCTTCCCTTCCTGTGCGAGACTCAAATACTTCCTGACACAACAAGTGAAGACTGGGAAATTGTGACGTTTTCAAAAAATGAAGTGAACGGTGAGCTTGCAGGAACTACGCAAACACGCACGTTTAGCGACGCAAGCAACGTACAATTCTCCTACAACGCAGACACATCATTTATTGTGTATACTGCACAAGGCAGAAATCTTGCTGTTGCAAAACAAGACCCTTCAGGGGTTCACTCTCCTGCGGATTTGTTTGTGACCTATTATGATTATGTTATGGGCGGCACACAGAGTGAAGCCCATGCGCTCAAAGGCGCGCTCAACGAGCTTGACGGCCTTGCTCTTGATGCGTTTAACTGCTTTGCAAAACTAGGGTATGGAACAGGAAACCCTCTTACAAGCGCGCGTGTCTCAAAACCATTCACGTGCTCGTCGCGCGGCTATGATTTTACACAAGATGGCGGCCAAGAAACCGAGCTCTCACTGCGCCACATTACTGATTATATGCGCCACGCGCGCATGACCGGGCGCGAAACAACTTATGTTGAGCAAATGGGTGGAACATCACTATGGGTGTGTGGCACCACGCTTCTTGGCTGTGTTGCATCAGGGGATAGCGCCAAACTAGACGCGCTTACCAGCGCGAATTCGTGGCGCGACAAGGCAGCAGAGTTATTGCTTAAAGACGCACAAACACCGGGTTTTTCACTTGATGAGAGCTCAGTGCTTCCTGTTGCATCTCGTCTGTGCCTGCCTGTGATTCCTCAAGTAGCAGCAGAAGCAGAAACAATCATATTTAGGTATGACCCCTTTCAGGTGAGTCCTGGCGATTCTATTACTGCATGGAGCGATGCAATTCCTATTGTTGGACCCCTCTTTAGTTCGGCAGTTCGTGCTGGTTTTGATGTTGCAAACTTCTTTGACAATGCAGACTACACGTGTAATTATGGTGTTGCACTTGATGAAATTTTAGACACAACGCTTTCGCGCGGCAGTTTTCTTGTTGGCTACCACGATGGGTATGGCGGATTTCAGGACAATCCCGAATCAAAAGCATGGGAATTGTGCGGCACCACCTGGGAAGGTCTAAACGTTGCAGATGTGATACAGATTGAGGAATTTAGCACGTATGTGATTCCTTCACAAGACATTTATGATGATGCCACAACTGACGGCGCACTCTTATGCGTGCGTGATGAACAAAACAAAAAGGCATCAAACTCGCGCCTGCAAGAGGCAATTGACGCTTGGTTTGACTAATAATAAAGAGGACTAGAACACGTATGGCAGAAGAGAACAGAGAGCGAATCGGAACATTCATTATATCAATTATTATTCTCGCAATTCTCACCGTTTCAGCATTTGTACTGCTTGTCAATCGCGTATCAGGTCTTGATGAGTTTCGTGCAGACATTTGCAATGATTTTGCAACTATTCGCGGAACCATTGGCAGCCAAGTCACGGGCGGTGACCTGTTAAGCCCGCAAGGCTGGTTTAACCTTTTTGGTCGCGCGCTTGGAGGCGCGCAACGCGTGGCTTCACTTATCCCGATAGAAACAATTTGTCCTATCTTTTCTCATGGCACATTCACAAACTCCCTTGAATTTGGGCAGTGGGCCGGACGGTATGGCTCGCTTTGCTGGGGCATGTATGATGCGGGAAGCGCGCTCAAACCACTGTATGCTGCAGGAAACCCTGCACTGTGTGCTGCAACAGAATACGATTTTTCTCAGAGTGCGCGCATCACTGGTGATACATTTTTAGAATCCGTGCCTTCTGCGCTTGTCTGGTCTGCGGGAAGCTCGCGCAGTCCTGCGTTATTTTTAACTAAAAGCATTTCTCAAATGACCCTTTCAGATTATTTGTACGCAAGCGCGTTTTACACCACGCGTATTAAAGACTCGCAAAGCGCGTCAGAAGGAAAACTTGTATGGCTTAACGGACAAGACATTCAAGACCTTGACTGTACGCTTTCAGTTGGTTCACAAACAAAAGAAGTAACCCCCGCGCTATGCCTGCCTCAAAACATGCGCACCCAAATCATGTACTGCAGTAAAAGCTTCAATGACGGCTCACCCTGCCCTGCTAATTATGTGAATTGTCAGGTTGGTGGCAGTGTTGGTGAAGGTGGATGTCAGGAAGTAACAAATAACCTTATTGCACGCCTCTATCCTGTAGCCGGTCTAGACGCGCTTTTAGCGCAACTCGCAAACCTGGGAATTGGTGAGGCTGCTGATTATCCTACGGTTCTTTTTACCACAGACTACAAAGGTGGCAATACCAAAGTTACTGCAGCAGGAACCACGCGCACGTTAGGAAGCATCCCTTCAGATTCAAGCATTGCAATTGATATGGTTATTGAACTTTCTGGAGCTGAATTTGGACAACTTCTTTCAAACATTGGCTCATCTCCTTCAGGGGCTATTGTTGACGCGTACGCAGGAGCGCGTATGCAAGACGCGCAGGAGCGCGCAGATATTTTCCCGTTTTACTTGTATAATGATACGCTTACCCCTGACCAGTTTCGCACAAGCCCGTGCAGCCTTCTTTCCGGTGATTTTGCCGAAGCATTTGGCGATGATGATAATGCAAACCCCATGTGCTGGCCCTGGGAAGATTCAACAAACGCATGTGATAACCAATGCAATCCGCTTACGCTTACAAGCGGCTCATTTAAACTGGGTTACTGGGACTGGACAACCGAATACCAGGATGAAGATGTTGGAGCTGAAATCCTTATGGGCAACATTTTTCAGGCGCGCGCCTCATCTGCAGCATGGGACGATTGTAATGGGCTTATGTTTGGTTCAAACATTGCTGCAGCAGTTGTCGCAGACCCGTCAATATTCAACCTGATTACCGGCGGAAAGCCGCGTAATGACCGTTTGCTTGCATGTATTGTTGAAGATTCATTTGGACCAATCAGCAGCGCAGAAGATGCGCGCGTACTGTGGGAAGGCGGGCGCGCGTGTTCGGACCTGACGCTTGGGCTCACCTATGAAGGCGGAAAAAATCGAGCGGGAGACATTTCACCAGCATTTGGGTACTGTCAATACCATAACGCAGAATGCGGGGCGCAGGATTTTTCACCATGCACATAAAACTATAAATGTGCACACTACCCCCTACTAGTGCATGAAGCGGGGAGTGACAAACCAAATACTGGTATGGGTGTTTCTTATTTTCTTATTTGTCGTGTTTGTACTGCTTGTTATTACGCTTGGAAGAAACCTTCCTGACCTCATACAAGACCTTGTTGATGCAGGAGCAAACATACTATGAAAAGAAAAGCAAGCTTTTTTATTGAAGGACCGATATTTACTTTTCTCCTGCCTTTTGTGATTATTGCCGCGTTGATTATGCTCTACTTTCTTTTTTTTACTGATGCTAACAAACAACTTGGCAGGGTTGCTGACCTTGGCAGAGAAATTGTTGGCCAGCAATCAGAATGCGGAACAACTGACAACTCGTACATGACCTGCATAGGACCAAACACTGATGCAAACCCCCGCTCAGCCTTGTGGGATGGGTGTCCAAGCACGTACCCCATGCGCATCCCGGTTAAGGGCTGTCGAAGCGATGATAATGCCTATTGCTGTGCAAAAACGCGCTATGACAACCAATGCGAGTTTGATGGGGTAAGTGTGTGCGCGCCTGATGCGTGTCCCGCAGATTGCGGCACGCTTGGACGCGCGTGTGACAGACGCGTTGGTCTTGGTTCAGAGGATACCTTTGATTACGTTACTGGGGTCGGTGTTGAAAGCACGCACGCGTGCGTGCAAGGATGTTTGGGGTGTCTTGGTCTCTCTGGCGACCAGCGCAGCACCATCACGTGCCCGGTAAGCTACCCATTTCGCGTTCCACAAGACCAGGATGGAATAAATCTTGATACGTACTGTCCGCAAACACGAGATGGGAGGGATATGTTTTGTTGCCAAAACTAACCAAAAAAGCAGTTGATATTAACACTATCGCGCTCATCCTGCTTGGACTGTTTGTTTTGCTTACTTTGCTTGTTCTTGCGTTTGTTGCACAACAAAGCCAGGCAAGTCAGGCAGGACGCATTGTTGACATTGTCAATGAAACAATACAGCAGGGCGCGGGCAGCCTGATTTAAGCGGGAGTGTGTTAGCGAACAATTTATAACTTCCTTTAGGCTTAAGTATACACATGAACACGAGGGGGCAGGGTTTGAGTCTTAATTTCATTGTCAAAATCATTTTGGCAGTGCTTGTTCTCTCAACAATTATTATTCTTTTTACTGGAGGCATCTCGCGGCTTTCATCATCACTTGCTCAAAGCAGTGCTGGTGCAACAAGCAATGTGGAAATCACGGCAATAAGAAGCCAATGCACACAATATTGTTTGTCAATGGATAACCTGCTTGCAACCCCGCAAAACGCCGGAGAGTTGCCGTACTGCACGACGGTGTTTAGTCTGAAAGAAGACGGAAATCCTAATGATGAAGACCACTGTTATGACACTATTGTTACTGGAGGAACCGCGTGTCAAGTCACGCTCTCAGGAGGAAGGCGCACAAGCATTGGACAAGAAGAATGTTTAAGTGGGGGTAGTTTTGGTCAGGTTGGCGGCGGAACGGTTGGTGGTTAAAGAGAAAAAATGAAAAAAGGATTTACCTTTGAACAAATGGCCGTGCTCATTCTTGTTATTCTTGGTCTTACTGTTGCTATTATTCTTGCAAGCACTCAATTTGCTGCAAGTGCGGGAAGCATTTCAGACTTGCAAAGCGCAGCAACACAAGGTGCTGAAACAGGAGCCCAATCCGCAGAACAAAGCATTCAATGCGGGAATTTTGGCGGTGAATGCAGAGAATCGTGCACGCCTGAAAACACCCTTGACCTGCCGTGCAGTGGGGAAAACTTTGTTTGCTGCAGAAAATAACCATGTTTACAGATAAACTATAAATATGCAAAGAGCCACTAGTATGAATACCATGTCAAGAAAGGGTTTCACTTTTGCCCAGATGGCAACACTTATTCTGGTCATTCTTGGTCTTACTGTTGGCGTTATTCTTGCAAGCACTCAGCTTGGCGCAAGTGCGGGAAGCATTTCAGAACTTGGCAGTCAAGCAACATCAGGAACACAAGCAGCAGTTACTGCAAGCGCAGGACTCGCGTGCAGAACTATTGGCGGCGTGCAATGCGCTGATGCGTGCGATGTATACCTCAATGTAGGCGGAAGCACGACCACTGATTTAGCAAATGCTGACTCGGGTTTAGACATTGGCTGTCAGGATAGTGGCGCAATATACTGTTGCAAAGAAGCAGCTACTGGTGCGTCACTTCTCCCAACCGGTGCAACCTGTGCTGACGATGCAGAATGCGAATCAGGAACGTGCCAACTAGACAATACGTGCGCATAACCTCTTCTTTTTTTTAATTACCTTTATAATATTTGATTGTTCTAACACTAGTCATGCAAAAGGGCTTTACCTTTACGCAAATGGCAGTATTGCTTCTGGTTATTTTAGGTCTTGTTGTGTCAGTTGTGCTTGCTGCCACTCAGTTTAGACAAGCAGGGGGAAGCATTACTGATGTTGGCGAACAAGCAACCGGAGGGTCGCAAGCAGCAGGTGAAAGTGTGGCAGGACTTGTATGCGACCTTGCAGGAGGCGAGTGCAAAGCGTCATGCAGTGCTTCTCAAACAGACACGGGAACGAGTGATTGTCCAAGCACTGCTGCAAAATGTTGCGTTCCTAAATAAACTTTAAAATAGCAAAGTGCTTCTAATTGAGGTATGCAAAAGGGTTTTACATTTCAACAACTTGCAGTCATTCTTCTTGTCGTGCTTGGGCTTATTGCCGTGATTGTGTTGTTTGCCACACAAATTCAGGGAGCAGGAAGCTCGGTCTCAAGTATCTCAAAAGGCGTTGAGCAAGGCGTTGGCAACGTATCAGGACTTCTCACTTCATGTACGGGTCAAGGTGGTGCGTGCAAAGCAGCGTGTGCTGCTGGAGAAACTGATATTGGGCAATGGAATTGTGCTGTTGCTTCGCCTCATTGTTGTGTATAGTGGTTGATGATGACTAAAAAAGGATTTACCTTTTCACAAATCGCAGCAATACTGCTAGTTATTTTTGTGCTTTTAGCCCTTATCCTGCTTTTTATTACGCAGCGCGACCAGATTGGTGCTATGCTTGAGCGCATGATTGGCATTGGCAATTCTTCACTTAATGAAGCAGAATCACAGCTTGAAGACCGCTTGGGCATTGGTGTGCCAACCCAAAGCAGCGCGTATTCTCAGCCATTTGTTTTTGCGCCGCGGCTTGTTTTGATTTGAGAAATTTAATAAGCGCAGTATGCCTAATTCTCAATATGAATAAACGGGGAGTAGACACGATTGTTGCTATTTTGATTGCTATTATTATTGTTGCTGTTTCACTTCCCTTTCTTGCGCCAATCATCAGCGTGACTGTTGGCACTGCAGCAACGGTTTCTGAACAAGCAAACTTTGCCACATTTACGCTTAAACTCCCCCACGCCTGCAGTTCTGACGCATCAACAAGCATTCCTGGTCTTGAAATGAGTGAAAACTGGCACATTTTTCAATTTGCAGATTTTGATAAATCCCAAACTAATTTTACAAGCTCAAACAAGAACACGCAGGAAGCGTTTGCAAACATTAGCGCACTTGAAGAGGATTGCACTGATTCAACCTGCCTGTGTCTTGTGTATGTGGGAAGCTGTATTACGCGGGATTGCAACACAATTGAAGGAAGCTGCAAAAACCAATGCAGAACTGAGGAGAGTTACAGACAAGATGAGTGCGATGTTAATTCAATTGCATGCAGAGGCAGCACAGAAATACAACTTGTTGAATCAATTGCGCGTGAAGGGGCCTGTGATTCAGGCGTGTGCTGCACGCAAGGAGGAACCAGACTCTATCAAACCATATTCAGCCAAGGCGTATTAGCATACAAACCCGCCTTGTCTCAGTATGTGTATACGTCAGAACAAAGCAGGCGAAATGCTATTCTCAACAACCTTCATGATTATTCTGCTATAGCACTTGCAAGCAGTGCAAACCCGCTTGACCAGATTAAATCCTTTACAAAAACATTTCTTGAAAATTATGAGTGCAAAGACCAATACAGCATTGTTGCTTGTGAATCTCTTAAAAATAGGGGCGCGTGCACAAATGAAACCCTTCTTACTGAAAAAAGCAACCGCGCAATTCTCGCGTTTCCCCTAACTGCACAAAAATTTGACCGCATTAGTATTTCACGCGATGCTGAAGTGCTGCGCATAGATAACGTTGAGGTGTTTGTGCGAACATGAAACGCGGATTTGTCTCGCTTGAAATCATTCTTGGCGTGTTTATTGGTGCAATCTCGCTCGTGCTTTTGCTTATTGTGATTGGTCCCCTTCTTGGGTTTGGCCTGGGAACCGGTGGTTCAGCACAAGATGGTTTTGATTCTTTTAAAGATACGGTTTTGGATGCGTGCAAGTCAGCAGACCTTGCAGGCGATTTGTTTGATTTTGCGCTCCCCCCACAGCATAGCATTACCCAATTCTATCTTGCAACAAGCACAGACAATGCTGTGTACAGCACAACAACCGCCTATGGCAAAAATAAAGGGTATGAAACCTTTGACTATGGGCTCTCATGCGTGCAAAATGGCGGCCAATGCATGAGCTGTGATGACGGTCTGTGCTCAACTGAATGCGCGCCAAACACATGGTATCCTTCACTCACCTGCTGTGCTGAAGGTCAAGACTGTTTGCAAGCATGCTGCATACCGCGCGGAAAAACTGTGCTCAACCCTGCTGCAAGCGCGCAAAGCGGCACTATTATTGTTGACTCTCGAAACACGCAAGGCATTGCGCAGGGGTTAGCTTTGGTTCGCGACACAAAACTTATTGAAGCATGCGCTGACCGCACGTGCATGTGTCTTATCAAGTACAATGGGTGTCATGATGTTTCAGGACGCGGCGGTTACAACCAATTCCTGCAAGACATTAAAGACCACGTCTATGCTGAATACGCAAATCCCATTAGCATAAACACGCTCACATTTGAAGATCAGCTTGCCTACACCTATCTTGGTACGGCGCGTGCGCGCGATATCGCGGGGTGCACTGCAGACCTGACTGGTCCGGGGTGCAAGCGCGCAATCCTTCAGCTTCTTGACGGGGCAACACGACAATTCTTTGCATGGCAAGCGTGCGAAAATGAAGTAAGTGTTCTTGACTGTACCCCGCTAGACGCGCTTGGTTGTAGCGCGCTGCCTGATTCATATCAACTCACTGACGCACCCCTGCTTATCCACCAAGGCGATTACTACATGTTCTCAGTGCTGCCGGCTTCAGAATATTCTGGTGGTTTATCAATTGATTATATGAGACTGCATAAATCAGCAAATGGCTACATAGTTGTGGAGGAACGCGTACGAGGATGATAGACAAAAAAGGAGCGCTTCTCATTGGCAGCCTTGCAATATTGTTTAATATCATTCTTGCTCTTGGCGGCATTCTTGTAACTGAATTTGTTATTGGTGAATTCACCCTTCAAGGTGTTCTCTCGCTTGAACAAGCGCGCACTGCTGCGATGTGTTCAAATCTATTGTTTAATATTGTAGGAACCGATTATTCAGTGCGAAGCGACCTTCCTGATAGTAGGTCTGCAAATCAACTCATACAATTCTATAATATTGATACGCTTGAACGCGAATTTGGATTCTCTCAAGATGCGCTTCGCGCATTTGAGTCTGAAGACCTCTATATTGGCATATGTTCTGGAACCGAAAGCGAAGTTGTGCCCTGCCTGCGTGATTTGGGCATACGACAAGTAATAATGCAGTGTAATTCAACTATTTACCATCCAAAAACCATAGGCGGAAGCGGTGTGTATGATGTAATATTTGTGCAAATTGGACAAGACAAAATCACGTTTTGCGAAAATCAAAAAAGCGGGGAATGTAAACCACAGTGCGGCAATTTTGAATATCAACTAGGAAAGAATGCAAACTACTGCGATGACGCATCTCTTTCATGCTGTTTGTTTCTTGGGGGCGGAGATGCACGCGCGTGCAACAGCGCGGGCGGGATGTGCAGGCCGTCCTGTGATGAGGGTGTGAGCGTGCTTGAACCAAGCTGCGGAACTGGTTTTCAATGCTGCGCATCTTGACTTTAAGAAATCTTATATTAACAGAACACCTTCACTATGAGTAGCACATAAAAACAGGGGAGTTTAAACGTCTTGATGTCGCGACGCGGGCAAATCATTGCATCAGCAGTCACTACCCTTGCTATTGCAATCATACTTGGATACGCCATGGGAACGTTTGCTTTTCGGCTTTCAAGTACAAGCGGGGTTCCAAACTATAAAGAAGCAGTACTCAACGCGGTCTCGCAAGCAGAAACAGTCAAACTTCTTTTGCAACAGGAACGAAACTACGTGATGGACCGCTCAATCTTTTACATTGCATCACGCGGTGGCTTTGGTCTTTCTTTTGAAAAAGCAACACGGCTTGCTCCTGGAGAGACAGGATACAGTGATACTGCAACGAGTCCTGCTGGAGAGCTAACGTACGCGTGCGGCAAAAAAACCGTTGAGACACGTTTTGTGCCTGAAAAAGACGTGCCGTACTATTCGCTTCGCTATGATACTGATTCGCAGTACTATGGACAAAACTTTGTCAAAGACTGTCCAAACGGGACATGCAGGGATATTACTTGCATTGATTATCCTCCTTTTGATTTTGTTAAAGAAAATTTTCTTAACCTTGCACAAGACTTCTACCAAAAACCAACCGGTGTTATTGCGTATCTTAAACAAACCGCAAACATTGCACTTGACCTTGCCTATGACCTTATTGTAAAAGGGCTCACTGCAGGCTCAGACTCGTTTGTTGCAGACTGGCGCGTTGCAAGCGCGCAAGGTGGTATCAGTTTTGATTATGGAGATGTTCCTGTTTCACAAGTAAATAAACCCCTGCTCACATATGAATTTGATGTTATTGTTTCAAGCGAGGTCACCACGCCTTTTTCCCGCCTCTACCGAAGCGTGCAAAGCTTTGTCAACACAAATGCGTACCATACCTATGTCGAACAAGCCCTTGAACCGTACCGCACGATTAGCGGAGATATTCTTCTTGCACAAAACTGCCAGCAAAATGAGTGCGAATCAACTATTGCAGGCGATACCACGTTTGACACTGAAACACAACTTGCGCTCAGTTATCTTGAATCATCTGATGAATATTCTCTTCGTGCACTTTATTGCACATTTATGGCAGAAGCAAGCGGGTGTAACCCAAACACGTGCCAGATTGACGGGGTTATGAATGGCTGCTTTTTTGTGTGCATGAACCCGCAGCTTTCAAACACGCCCGGATGCTTCACGCCAAAAGATACGTGCGAGATTGACTGTCCAAAAGAAGAAAATATCCCTACTGACAAACGATTTGTATGCGCGTGCGATGACTGGGAATGTCCTGCAGGAAAAACCTGTACTGATGAGAATGGATTGCTTACTGTTTCTTCTAGCGATTTGGAATGCGCGCACGTGGGTTGGTACCCTCAAACGTTAGGAAGAGCACTTGACGGGAACATGGTTGAAATTCCCTCACAAGAAATACTCTTTGGCGAGTCAGAAGCAACGCGATGGAAGTGGTATTTGCTTCGGGCAAGCAATACCTGTAACCCAAACGAACCGCTTGCGTACAAGGATGACGCCTGCTGTACTATTCGTTACGAGCCCCCAACAAAAACGTGTAACCTTGCGTCCTGGACTCAGGCAAAAGAATCAGGCGAGGTATGGACATCAGACGTTATTCCTCAAAGCGTGCAAACCACGTGCACCATCCAAAACAATCGCTGCAACTCGTATCACATACAAGACAGGCAAAACGCGCAAAACCCTCCGTTCGCGTGCTTTGAAGATACAATTAACACGCTTGTGCTTGACTCAATTAATACACAACAAAATCAAAACATGATATATCAGGGTTTTACCCTGCATTTTGCAGATGAGGACAAATCACAACTGAGTGTTGATGCAGGAGAAACCCTCAACTACCAACTCGTGCGAACCGCGTGCACGTCGTGCCAGAATGGTGCAGTAAGTGATAGCAGAAGCTTTGCTGACCAAACATTTCGCGATGTTGTGCGCGGCGTGTGCGTAAAACCAAGCGACCCTTGCGGGTGTTACACAGGAAGCCAAGTTGACCCTGCCCAAGAGCTCAGAGACCCTGGCCGCGTTGAAATAATGCTTGAAACCTGCATTACGCGCTTGTTCTGGAAAACTGACGTAAACGAGCTTGAAAGAAGAAATCTGCTAACAAACTGGCTCTCTGTTTATGACCTGCTTCAAACACAGCTCAATGAGGCTGCGCTTCTTGCACCAAATGGCGCTTCTTGCACGAAAAACAGTGATTGCGATGTTGACCTTGCAACACGCGGCCAAGACAGCATTTGCGTGTACCAGCCACAAACTCAAAATAGCGTGTGCACCCACTGTACGGGTTCACTGCAAGGGCAATTCCTGTTTGACAGCACTGACACTGAACATGAATGCACACCATCTCAAGGATGGGTTGAAATCCTCGCACCACCAGAAACAGCGTGCACCGATACTGGAATGGTTGACAATCAGGTATGCGATTCAAATCTTGCTACAAACGGGCTTCGAAGTGCGTGCGTTAAGAACACTGAATCTTGCAACGAGTGCACAAGCGTGTTTGGCATTGGCAGAACCATAACAACAACCCAAAACGCCACGCTCTATTGCGTTGAAAAAGAAGGTTTAACGCAATGGGTCTTGCGAGGCGTTGATGGTCAGTCCTGCATAAGTGACGACCGTTACTGTGACCCGAATGGTTTTTCAGACGGGCTTGCGGGGTATTGTGATTTCTCATCAGGAAGCGGCCAGTGCAAGATGTGCGATGCAGGAGACACGTGGAGTGCGAACCTGTATGACGCAACCTACCGATGCAATAATGGAGTGATGGTGAAACAATAATGAAACCCGTCCTGCTTGTCCTCACTGTTCTTGGCTTACTCGTAAGCATTTCAGGAACGCACGCGCTCTTTTCATCAACAGACGGGTGGTGTACAAGCGGCGAGTCAGGAGCGCAATGCGCGCTTTCAAATTCGTGCGGAAACGGCGTGTGTGAATACAATGAAAACCCGCAAACATGCTCACAAGACTGCACACAATGCGACTACAACACGATTTGTGCGATAACTGAAAATGACCAAACCTGTGCGGACTGCTTTGCAGGGACGTGCAGTTCTGATACGACCTGCGACTCATTTGAAAACTTTTATATCTGTTATTCACAAGCATCAAGTGTCACATACGCAAACGTGTGCAAATGCAAAGGCGACTACTGCTCACTTCCCCGCGCGTTTGCAGAATGCCCCGGGCAATGCAGGGACGTGTTTTCTGTTGAAGAATCATATGTGCACACAACATTTCTTGATGACGCACAAGCAACAACACCCGAACTACTATTTTATTGGGATGGTGCGCGGTTTCGCTATGAAGATGAGTATGTGTTTGAATCATATCCTGCAACTATCCCGCTCTCACCATATTCTAACTGGGCTGTTCTTAACGGACGGCTTAGCGTGCGCGTACCCTCGTTTCGAAACGGCTTTAGTTTTGTGGTAAGTATTGGTTCAGTTAATATTGAAAGCTCACAACAATATCGTATTGGCTTGTGCGACGGAACAAATGATGCATCCTGTGACTCATGCATGACTGGAAAACATGTGCACGTCACACGCGCTGGTGAGACCGTTATGTGCCAGTCATTCAATCAGGATAAAGGAAACACGATTATACTCGACATCACACAACCCGTGCGCGCAGGGGTTGATACTGTAGTGTATTTTATTCCACAACAAAACTCAAACCTTGTGCCTGGCGATTCTGTTGTGTTTACTGACTTGCGCGTGGGTCTTGGCAGTGCTGATATTAGCACGGTCAAATATCTGAGCACGCCGGTCAAATGGGCGTTTGGCATTAAAGGCGCAGAAGTTATTGGTGATAAAAACACCTGCGAGTTTAACACGCTTGAAAACACGTGTGGCGGAGGAAATGTGAATTGCGCGTGTAACTTTTATTCTGCAACTCCTCTGCCCGCGTACCTGTGCAATTATTTAGAAACCACCCATGCGCTTGTTTCTCGAACCACAGAAAAAGACTTTACCTATCTTGATTACGCTGGCAGCATCTCCTCGATTTATGCTTCTTTTGGCAATCTTGAAAACACGCCTGATTACGCGTGGTGGTTTGACTCAGCAACTATCACCATCACCGAATTGCCTTTTGATGCAAAAATCTTTGAATCAACACACCTCGGTAGCGTGGGCGTTATCAGAACAAGCGACATTGCGCCGATTATGGCAACAGACAAGCGCAGTTTTACTATTCCGGGAAGCAAACAGCCTATCTCACAAATTGCTACTGCGCTTCCTCCTGAATCAAACTGCGTTAATGGTGTGGATGATGACAAAGATGGGCTTATTGATTGCGCTGACCCGAATTGTGGTGGGGCTTCATGCGGCACTGGCGCTATTTGTTCATCAGTACAAGGCGTGTGCACAGAACAAATTTGTTATGATGGCGTTGACAATGATGGCACGGGCGGTACGGACTGTTCTGATAGTGACTGTTACGATGACGTGTGTGTGGAAGGAAAAACATTGTATCGCTGCAATGAAAACCAACAATGCGTTTTTTCAACACAAAAAGGAGGAGGTGCGGGAAGCGAATGAGAACCCGAACACTTTTCATATTCATTGTTGTTCTTGCAAGCCTTGGCGCACTCCAAAGCGCGTATGCGAATTCATGTACCGATGCGTGGGCATCAAACGGATGTTGCTGGTCCGGTGGGAGTACGGATGGCGGGTGCAGCAGCAAGGGAGGAAATATTTTTTGCGGTGACAACCATGATTATTCAAATACGTTTATACGCTGCGAAAAAGACTGTGACTCGTCAGTAACGGTTTGTGATGGGTGGGAATCAGGAGACGGCACGCTTTGCAGCGGCCAAAAATCCGCGCTGTGCGGAAAATACAATTGCGACGCTACCTACCAATGCCATGAAGGAATTTGCGGCGCAGAATGCGATTCAAACAGTGATTGTGATGCAACTGAGTGCGACCACTTAGATGGGTGTTACAGCGGAACGTATCGCAACTATGCTGACCTCTCAAACTCGTGTAGTTCAACCTGTGGCTGCCAGACGCTCTCATGCTCAGTGTACCGTGAAGTAATAACTGATGCTGACGGGGATGGCTACGACACGGAATGTGACGGGGACGCGGACGACTCTAATGCTAATATTTATCCAACTGCGCCAGAAATTTGCGACGGGCTTGACAACAACCAGAACGGTCCGGTTGATGAAGGCATTGATGCAAACAATAATGGCATTTCAGACTGTATTGAAGAATGCAAAGATGTGAACACGGGCATCTATGACAATGGAAACCAGAAAAAATACACTCAATACCGAACCGCAGCAGGAGGCACGTGTGCAACAATTGATTTGCAGGAAACATTCTATCACTGGACAAAAATAGACACATCAAACAATGTTGATGCAAGCGGAAACCTCAAAACCATTGCTTCAATACGCATAACCGGCTTAAAAACGCCCGAAAGCGGGAAAACAACGCGTCTTGGCGTGTTTATAAAAATTGATAATGCAAATAACGCGAACTGGGGGCAATTCTCATCATATGATGTTGACAACTCTGCTCATGACCATCTTATTCTTATCAACCAGCCGGTACGCTACATTCTTATTGGAAACGTAGGCGCTGAAACCCTGCAAATTGATGGTATTGAAGGGCTTGACTACCTGCGCTCAACAACCGTGTACACCTATATTAACGAACAGCCAGAGGTGCTTCTTGACCTTGCAGATACTACTACGGGTGCTTCGACTCAAAGCGTGAGTGTGAGCCAGCAACCCTTTGAAGACCTTGTTGATAACCGGTTTGTGCTCTATCCTGAAGGAATAAACGAATTTCTTTTTACTGATTCCTCAAATACAAATATTGCATCAGCATCAAACCAGCCAAACTTCCGCATCACGTTTGAAACTGATTCAAAACAATACTATGGTGATTCCTGCTACCTGCAGGACGTGCAATACTCGTGTCCAACCGGCTACACTCTCAATTCTCAAACCCTCAAATGCGAAAAACCCGGCACAAGCGCAGCACAGTGCGCGTCACAAGACACATTTGTTCAAGCAACCCGCTGTGAAAAGAAAAGCAATAGTTTCACTTGCCAGACGCGCACGTGCGTTTTTGAAGACAATGAATGCTACGCGTACACAATTGAAATACCAAACATCCAGTCAGTACAGCGTGATGCAGCAAATGATAATGTCTGCTGTCAATTTCCTCCAGAAGAACAAAAATGCGTGCGAGACGCAACACCAAGCCCGCGCGTTGCAAAATCAATTAATCCCGGGCAAGTGTGTCGTGAAGACATCAGCCTGCAATGGGCATATTGCGGCGAATACGACTACTACTATGACCTTGGCGTGTTTGCTACGGATGAAGACACAGTGCTTCCCGTACAAGTCTTTGAGGATGTAGCATCAGGAACTCTCTCATATGATATTTGGCCGCAATGCGGAAACGATTTTTTAGACTCTGACAAGGGAGAATCATGTCTCACCTGCCCGGGTGATATTTATCTTGAAAAAGACAATGACTACGCGTCATTTGCGCCAAACAATGATGAAATTGAAAATGAGCAATACCTTTCATGCACTACGGCAAGCGATTGTCCTCAAGACATTGCACGCCTTGGCCTCTTAGGAACACCAAGCTGTAACACGGCAGCTGACGGCACCACGTATTGTGCATGGTCTGGGCCGGTAATTCAAAACACGTTTGATGGAGCAAGCCTGCGTTGCTATACCGATAATGAGTGTAGAACGCGCAGCGGAGAAACTGTTGCTGATTGGGACTGCAAAACCTTAACTGGAGACACACTTCCATCTGGCGAGCAGGGGTATTGTTTTTGGGCGCGCGGCGATGCAACCGGGGAAACTCCCCTCTGTGTGCTTTTTGAATCAGCACAACAACTTGTCTACCCCTGTAAGAACTGGGCTGACCTTTCATGCAAACAAAAATATCGCGGAGAACTCGTGCGCGGCGCGGATACGCATGATGGTAATGTGGTTTGTCAACCAAGCTGCACAGCGTCAGATGAATCAGGATGCGTGCTTACCACGATTCCAAACGCGAAAAACAACAACCTGCTCAAAGAAGTTGCGGCAAAAACCGTTGATGCCTGCGCATGCGAAGGCTCATCATACTCTCAAGTTAATGGAGGACAAAGCAGGTATTGCTGTCCAAGCGGGTATGAACACTCACGAACAAACACGACCACACAACAAGGGGTGTGCTGTCCTGCAGGGCGAACAAGCGTGTACGATGCTGACCCTCTAAGACCTGAAATAGAGCCTCAATATTATTGCTGTCCACACGGCCAGCGCTGGGTATGGGAATTCAACACAGGCACGAACCAGTATGAAGGCAAATGCGGTGAAGCGCCTGCGTACGCGTGCGGCGTGCGCTGGGACACGGCAGTGTGCTTCCTCGGCTCGCTTCTTGATCCGTTTTCCATTCCATCCGTGTTTGGGCGATGCGGGCTTGAAGGCGCGTTTACTGATTATTTAGGCAGTTTTGCCTGCATCCTTGGCAGGTTCCAAAACCTGCTGCCGGTCACGCAGGCATGGCTTGGCGACATGCTTACGTGCGGAAAAAATCACTTTCCAAATCAGCCAATAGAGCTGACCGTATGTTTGGTTGACAAAGGCGTGATTGGCGGCGCGCAGCGCGCTGTTGACTTTGTCATTTACGTGTTTGACCTGGACGTGCTTGCCGAAGAAATCGCCGAATTTGTTGATACCGTCGCAGAAGCGGCAAATGCGCTTGCAACTGGCGCTGCACAAACAATTGAAGATGCAGTTGATATTGGCGTAGATATTGTTTCAGGAGTTGTTGACTTCCTGTTTGGATGGTTGTAAGAAAACAAGCATTAAAAAACAACAAAAAACACTCCTCGTAGAGGGGAGCGAATACGTATGGCACAAGAATTGCTTATCTATTACATTGGTGGCATTATCACGTCAGCACTAGTTCTGGGAGCATCCATTTACGGTTCGTTTGGCGGGCTTGACCCGGCAACAAACATTCAAACAAAAATGGTCAGCCTTCTTTATGATGTTGCAAGCCTGTATGAGATTACGTACACGGTTCCTGACAAGATTAGTATTTATTATCATGGCCTCCTGCCTGACATGAAATGGGAGGATGCTACAACGCTCTCGTATCGCGGTCACGTGGTTGACACGCTTCAGCGCCAGCCAACGTCTGCTGCGATTCTCTCAAGTTCAGGCATTAATTTTCCACTTTACACAAAATGGGCTGTTAACTATCTTAACCCGCAAAAAGATTATGAATCACCTATTGTTTTTCTTGGCGCAGCGGATTCGCTCAACATTTTTGACACCTACCTCGCAAACAAGAACTTACTCTTCTCGCCTGAAAACCCGCTTATCAAAACTCCGTCAATACGGCGTCAAGACTCACAGGCAGGCTACTGTTCACTTAAATCATCAATTAGCCTTTCACGAAACGCAACGTGTGAGGACTACAATGGGAAAACGCGCGGTCAATGTGAAGGTGTTCAATTTATCACATACGCATCGGGAGGCGTTGAGAGTGACGCGTGTGGTTGTTCTGCTCTCGGGCTTTCAAGCGGGTGCGGGTGCGAAGTGCGTGATGACCTGTGCTCGTGCGAGCTTCGCGATGAGGTGTGTTCCTGGCAGCCCCAAGGCTCGCGCTGTTTTGAAGCATGCGAGCAATACGCATCACAAGGTGCGTGCACGCAAAACGATAACTGTCGCTGGTATCCCTCAGGAGAATCAGAATGCACTGACAGCGCGATTTGCGACTATCGCATACCCATCAATCGCGATTACGTTTCTTACTTTTCGCACGGTACAACAACAGACCTTGTTGCCCAAGACCAGTTGTTCTACGATACTTACCCCCTTCTTGAAGTCATGCGCGGCCTTGAGCGCGCGTGCACAAGCACGGACCCGGTCACGGTTTCGCTCAACCTCTTTCCCGGCTATGTGATAAACAAGCCACAAAACTCTGATTCAGTACTATGCGTGCAGCGGCTCATCAACGCGTATGAAGACTTTGCATTCTCAGAATGTCGTGATTCATGGCTTGACATTCGAAGAAAAGACTCAACAAACATTGACGACTACGTGCTTGGCAGTTTTAGTGATGCGCGTGCATGTTGCGGCGTTGATTTTCGTGCAACAACGTTTTGCGAAGACTTTACTGAATCCATGCTTTCAAAAGAAGGGATAACTAGTAGTCTTTGCGTCATTGATCAAAACGCTGACGTGTACGCTGTTACGGTTTTTGGCACTGAGCAAAGCACAACAATAAGCGTGTTTGACAGCACTGAAACAGAAGTTGCTTCCCAAACATTTACATCAGAACAAGAAATTTCAAACGCTATTATCTACGAAAACGGACCGCATGAAGAAATCACTATTGGTGGTCAAACATTTAGCATCCTGCTTACTGATGAGCTTAATCCCGTTCCTGACTTTAATGATTGCACACATCCTGACCGCATGACTGCGGCACGCACGCTGCAAACGCAGACAGGGATTCCCGCGCAAACCAGAGCGGATTTTATTAATGGTTATACAAACCTGTACTGTTTTGACGTGAACGAATTGCTCGGTCAAACATGCGTGAATGCTGCGGGTGAGTCTCAAACCCTTACCAACATTGATTTTAAAATTACGGACATCGAAAACGTGATTGACGTTGGCGTTGACTTTCGCGGACTGCTTCGTGCTGCAGGCACGTTTGCGCTTGTTCCTTATGGTTTGGGTGCTTTTGCTGCAGTAAATGACATTACTGACGCGCTCTCGGGTGATACGAGCGCGCCCTCAAACTTGTTTTTTGTTGACTACTACAAAACGGATAACGCGCGCACGCTTAACGCAAACGCGTACATGGGAAAAGGCATATCGTGCGTTGGTGAGTACGACCCTGTTGCGCGTTACGAACCCATTAGTTTTGACGGGTTTTCAAACGTTGCTGCAGCCTGCAAACCTATTGAGGAGTGTTGTTGCAGTGACCGCGGAGAGTGCAGGGGGGATGGCGCAGACTACGTGGCATTGAGCACACCGGATTGCACGCGTGGCGGACAGATTTGTTGCATACAAAATGACGCGATAACGTTGCGCACACCAACGTGCGGAGGAAGTTCATGAGCACGGTAATGCCTTATGTGATTCGTGAAATACTTGACCTGCTTATTTGGCTGCTTGTCGTGTTTTTTGTGCTTAGCAGGGCGTCAGGCGTGAATTTCGAAGTGTCAAATGCCCTTGATGAGACAAAGCTTGACACGCTCTCTCAGATTTTTATTAATAGTCCAAATTGCTTTGCTTACGAACAATTTCACATTGATTACGCACAGGGGAGCTCCCGTCTCACTTCACAAACATATCCCGGACTCGTTGATGTTACCAAGTTTTTTAATGCATGGAACCAGAATTGTTTGCGCTACACTGAGTTGTGGGATTTATTAATTCCGTCATCAGATTCAACATTCAACTTGTGCGGAGAACTCGTACCTTCCTTGTTTGGCCTCACACCCGCGGTGGGCATTAATTGTGGGGAGTCAAGAGATGGCAGACCCCAGCAATGCATTTCAAACCGATGCGTAGTCTCGTGCGCTCGCGAGCCTTGCATTTCAGGACTCTTCTTAACCTATGAGGCACGGTTCAAGGACTTGGAAACTGGAGAAGAGTATAATTTCACGTCGTATGAGGGGCTTACAAAGGCGCCGTTTGAGCCTGACGTGCTTGGTTACACCGGTGATTGGGCTGGCGGCTCGTATGAGGAGTATGTGGGCTGTTCGTCAAGCTTTGTTGAGACCACGTTTCAGGGCAGGACACCGGTGTTTATTGCATACCCAAAGAACACAGGACTCAACCAAGACCCGGAAAAGCATGCGGGCGTTTTTAGCGTAAAACTCTGTCGTGGCGTGTATGGTAAGAGCACAAACAGCGAAAATCTGATTGCAAGCGCATTTGGTCTCGCGTAAGCTTTAAAAAAGGCGCGCTTATTCTCTTTAGTTGCTATGAGCATCAAAGAAGGCAGCTTCATTGAAATTGATTACGAAGCGCGCATTGCAAGCAATAATCGCATGTTTGATACGACTAAAGAACGTATTGCAAAACAAAACGGGCTTGAAGGCTCGCCAAAACCGCAACGCATCATTATTGGCGCGCAACACGTTATCAAAGGTCTTGATGCTGAACTCAAAAAACACACCGTTGGCGATTCATTTTCAGTTATTATTCCTGCACAAGATGCATTTGGTTCACGAAACCAAAAACTCGTGCGTCTTATTCCGCTCAAAGAATTTCGCGAAAAAAACATGCGACCACTGCCCGGCATGGTTTTGGATTTTCAGGGCGTGCAGGGAACTATTATGAGCGCGTCAGGCGGCCGCGTGCGTGTTGACTTCAACCACCCGCTTGCAGGACGAACCGTTGTGTATGATGTGACGATTAATCGCGAAATTACTGACAAAAAAGAACAAATAGGTGTGATTCTTGATGTGCGCTTAAACGAGCAAAACCCTGATATTACCATTGCAGACAAAAAAGCAACAATCACTCTTGCTCAGAAACTGCCAGAACATTACACAAAACACATTTGTGAAGAAATCGAAAAATACACCGGTCTTAAGGCAGAATTTGTAAAAAAAGAAGAGAAAAAAGAAGATACAACAGAAAAGAAACCTGCTAAAACCCCTGCAAAGAAAGCCGATAATGAATAATCATAAGATACATTCACTTTTATCTTTTTAATTTTTTACAAGCACAATGTTTGTTCCTTCCCGTTTTACGAACTGCTCTTTACCGTTAATAATTGCAAGCGCAGTGCATTCATCTAATGCAACACCTTCAAGATTGAACTTTCTGCACGCATCACGAAGCACTTGCTCGTTATCTGTCTTATTGCTGTGAACATCGCAAATCATTCGAACAATACCGGTGCCACGAATGAGTGTTTTATCATCAGTAATTCCATACGAGCACAACGCGATTGCGCCTGCAGAATTGCCTACAATGACCTTTGTTTTGCTCAAAATCTTTAGTTGGGTTTCAAGACTGAATTTCTTTAATGATTCAAGCAGCCACTTTGTTTTACCGCCCCATAGGTAGATAATATCCGATTCTGATAATTTCTTAATCATATCCTGTAGAGAATCAGTTGCTTTGAGTGCCTGCGTTTTGAAATGGAGTTCATCTCGATAAATCTTGTTAAAACGATCAAAGGCTGAGGACTGAAACTTTTCTTCAAGAGCAAAAGGAATCAATACTGCAGTTGCTTGTTTTGGAACGTGTTTTGCAATCTCTTTATCAATATAACGTGTTTCACCACGTTCAGGATGTCCGCCACCAATAAGAAACAGTTTCATAGTGTTATTGAAGTGAGTTTGTCTATATCCTCCTTTTCTTAGTTTAATTAAGGCAATTGTACTGTTTTCTTAATTTGCGTATCTTTTTCAAGTCCAACTCTGCAAATATAATTCCTTCACGTTTCTTGATTTTATTCAAAACGTTCATCGGACTACAAATATAGCTTTCCCCTAGAACTTCGTCTGTGAAAGCGTCGCAACTTACAAAATATGCAAGATTCTCAAAAGCTCTTGCGAGGGGAATGCTTTGAAACACTTCTTTTGAGATGTGTGCGTTATCTAACAGATACGACGGACAAAACAATATTTGAGCGCCTTGTTTTGAAAGTTTTTTTACATATTCTGGAAATGCAAAATCTCAACAAATAATAATCCCAATCTTGCCAAAATCGGTTTCTACAACATGATTGTCTGTTCCAGGAACAGACTCACCTAAGTCAAGACCAGGAAATAAATGTACTTTGCGGTACACATATGCAATGTTGCCCGTGCGGTTGATAAGGATTGCAACGTTAGAGACTTTTTCCCCTTCTTTTATGTGTGCCCCAATAATTGCGTAAATATTATTTTTTTTGCAACTTGCTTTAATTTGCTCAATTTCTTTGCAGTGCATGTCCAAAAAGTCTTCACCAAGGCATGATTCAGGAAAACACACAATATCTGTATCTTTGAACGCAGCTTTTTCTATGTATTCTAGCACTTTAGAAACATTCTTTTTGAGCTCGTCAAACAGTTCAATTTGCGCAAGAGCGACTTTTGCCACAATCCTTTGCACATTTCTATTTACTTAAATACGTTCACGTTTATTTTACTACAATATTGTAGCGAAAAAAAGAATTTCGTATGCTTAAAGTAAATAAAACATATAAAGAAGCTCTTGCTCTAATTGGGATGTCATGGATATACTATCCTCGGGGAGTGGCAGCTTGTTTCAACCCCCTCAACAATCACAATCGCATTCTGTTAAAGAGTTTAGAAGCGAGCTTTCGCGCACAAAAGATGTTGACGCAGAACTTGAAGAACTTCTTGCAACAAAGCGCGCAACAATCCGTGTTATCGGTGTTGGCGGTGCGGGTAATAATTCGCTTACGCGCATGAGCGAGATTGGCATTAAAGGCGCAGAACTCATTGTTGTAAACACTGATGCGCAGGATTTACTCGTCGCACTTGCTGACAAGAAAATCTTGATAGGAAAAGAAGCCAGCAGCGGCATGGGTGCTGGAAGCAATCCAAAAGTCGGCGAAGAAGCAGCGCGTGAATCAGAATCAGAACTCAAAAAATCACTTGCTGGTGCTGACATGGTCTTTATCACGTGCGGTCTTGGCGGCGGAACGGGCACAGGCGCAGCACCAGTCATTGCTGAGATTGCAAAAAAGAATGGTGCACTCACTGTCGCTGTGGTGACGCTTCCCTTCACTATTGAAGGAAACAAGCGCATTGAAAACGCGCTTTATGGTCTTGAGCGCATGGAAGGCATTGTTGACACGCTTATTGTGATTCCAAATGATAAACTCCTTGAAATAGCACCAGACCTCCCGCTTCAAACCGCGTTCAAAGTAGCTGATGAAATTCTTACAAACGCGGTCAAAGGAATTGCTGAGCTTGTCACAAAACCGGGTCTTATCAACCTTGACTTTGCAGACATTCGCGCAGTTATGGGTCAGGGCGGTGTTGCCATGATTGGTGTTGGCGAGAGCGACTCGGAAAACCGTGCAGTTGAAGCAGTTGAAAAAGCGGTGAACAATCCCCTTCTTGACGTGGACATTACTGGCGCTAAAGGCGCGCTTATTAATGTTTCTGGCGGCCCAACTATGACCCTTGATGAAGCAAAAGAAGTGGTTGAAGCGGTTTCGTCGCGTCTTGATGAGAATGCGCAAGTTATTTGGGGCGCGCACATCACTGATGACATGGACACGGTTATTCGAACCTTGCTTATCGTGACTGGCGTGAAGTCGCCGCAAATTTTTGGCCCACGAACAAGAACGACTGACCGTCGTAAAAAAGAGATTGAAAATGACTTGGGCATTGAATTTATTTAGTGAGTTGCACAAATCCTAAAAAACACGTATCCTCTTTGTCTTGTTTATGAGCCGGCTTGAAGAGTTCTTGCGTGTCCCTGATGCGCTTATTAGTTTTAAGACCACATTCTTTCGAGAACCGTATCTCATGTCCAGCTATTATTTGCTCATGGACAGGTATCTTTTGGAGCATGAACGCGTGCGCGTTGGTTCAATTGCGTCTTCAGACGGGAAAGAAGCGTATTCGCTAAGCATGATTCATTTGCTGCTTCCAAAACACATGTATGAGATTCATGGTTTTGACATTAACCCTGCTGGTATCAAAACCGCACGTGAGGGTTGCTATACTATGACGCGCACGTTTGATGACCTCTTGCGCGGCCT
>Ga0210057_1002551_pt1 | contig 25935 bp, 20 predicted proteins | sample CryGeyCG2114_010_2_FD_183968 | JGI IMG/M metagenome (GOLD analysis project Ga0210057, IMG submission 183968) | Groundwater microbial communities from aquifer - Crystal Geyser CG10_big_fil_rev_8/21/14_0.10 (SPAdes) (version 2) | ecosystem: Environmental > Aquatic > Deep subsurface > Groundwater ...
TACTTTTGTAGCAGAAATCCCAGCCGAGACGGTTAAGTCATTTACTTCCTGACCTAAAAGATGGGACAACAAAAGAACAAAAAAGAGCAGTTTTTTCATAACTTTGTATAAGTTGGTAAGAAAAAACCACAAAATGTAAGTAAAATATTAACTTTAACGCAAGAGGTTATTTAGAAATGAACCATAATAGAACCCCATAAAGATTAAAAATTCTTTCTTGGATTTTATAAAAGATCAATTGATGGATTAAAAAAAATATGTCAGGCTATTTCACTCATTTATAAAAATTAAAAAGAAATTAAAGCAAACCATGGCAAAGATAATACTTTTCGTGTGAGGCCCGACTATGATATCAAAAACTTTAGATAAGATGAAACCTTACAGATGGTTTTACATAATACTATTTATTATGATCGCAATGTATTTTGCATATGGAAGGGAAATACTTTTTAAGAACATCAAACCTTTTGAAATATTTGTAGCTCCATTAATGGTAGAATTAGGCTATATTTTTGTTAGAAAGAAAAAATTTAAAGATGAATTCTCTATCAGAAGATACTGGGGAATTTTTCTTCTTTATTATGGCTTAAAAGGATTATTTGGATAAACATCCTTTAAGCACTGTAAGAAAATATAAAAAATTGAAGTTAAAAGCCCAAATTCGAATACTATTAACATGATTAAAAGGTTAATATTTTTTTATTTTCTTGTTTCATCAAGTCTTTGTTTTGCTTTTTCCATTAAAGATCGATTAGCTAATTCTTTGGAAGGAGACTATTTGGTAGCTAAGCATGGCAAAACAATGACCCTTATAAGAATTGCCAAAAATGCAAATGATAAAGTTCTTCTTGAGGAAATTTCAGCCCCTATTTCACTTGTAAAGGAAAAAGACTGGCCGACATGGGTCAGTGAGCATGCTCCTGGACATACATCTTGGATAATGTATGAAATTGACCTGATATCAAGTAATATACTAGAAAGTTACTCCTTTTCAAGAGGCGCTTGGCTAAAGCCAAACAATGAAGAAAACCTTTTAATTTCTTTGTCCAAGCTTACTTTAAAAAAAGTTCCTTTAGAGCGGCAAAAAAAAATAGGCCCTCCTCCTTTAGATGGAGAAACAGACCACAGAAGATCATGGACCCCTCCAATGATCATTCACCATGAAAAAGTAGAAAAGCCAGAGTTTGACATCCTGCAAACTAAATGGCCTGACGATCAAACTGAGTTATCTGGAAAAGAAATCCAATTATATTTTGATAAGAAAAAAGAGTTCTTTTTCCCCTTTTGGATAGAAGTACTAACAGACCACATTGCCTTAACGTTAAAAGTAATCGATGCAGGGCATAATCTAAGCTCCCCGAAAAAGGACATCCCTAGAAGACCTTTAGAATTTCTAAGTAAACCTAAAAAAACAAAGTCAGGAGTTATTTTAATTTTAAGACGCCCAGTTTATTATAATAAGATCCAATTGTTCACTGTATTGCAGGAAAATAAAGTTAAAAAAGTAATTGAGATTCCCTTCAAGGAAGTTTCCTTGCAAGGTGAAAAACTGATCATTGAAGTTTCTAATGAAACCCTTAAAAACCATTTAGAAAAAAATCATTATTACAAGTGGATAATAAAACCCAGTGGTTCAAAAACCATTTCAGAGTTAAGAGAACCTTTTTATTTTGAATAGTTATAAACATTGATTTTATTCAATCTTTAAACAATCTTAAAACTAAAACTTTCCCTATACAGTAATTTCTATAAGAAGCCACTCTTCCTTAAAGTTTTAGTGAGTTATGAACAAATTTTCCACATTGCAATTCATTTGAAAGTATTTTAGTATTTAAAACTATGGAAGAACTATCACTTAGAAAATTAAAGAAAGCTTTAAAGAAGCTTTCAAACCTTTACAGAAGAAAGAAACACAAGCTCCCAACTGATGTTCAAAAAGATTTTGAAGATCACTTATCTGCATTACATGTAGCGATCAAAGAAAGGGATAAACAAAAAGCTAATGATTGCTATACCAGACTTGTTCAACTGTCGGACATTCATCTTAAAAGATCCCCTATTCAAAAGTTTATAGATGTTTTAGGTGGACTTGCTTTTGCCTTACTTGTTGCTATTTTAATCAGGCAAATGTGGTTTGAGTTCTATAGCATTCCATCCGGATCTATGAGACCTACCTTTAAGGAAAAAGATTACCTAGTAGTTTCTAAAACCGACTATAGCCTTAACATCCCTTTAAGAAACGATCATTTTTATTTTGACGACAGTTCTTTAAAAAGAGGCAATATCGTTATTTTTAATGGTGGAGGGATGGATATCCCCGATGTTGATACTCGCTATTTTTTCTTATTTCCCGGTAAAAAACAGTATATTAAAAGACTCATTGGAAAACCTGGTGATACCCTTTATTTTTATGGAGGGCAAATTTACGGAATAGACAAAGATGGCAACCCTATTCAAGAATTTTCCCAAAAGCCATGGTTTGAAAATATTGAGCATATTCCGTTCATTCATTTTTATGGGAAAATAGTAGCAACTAACTATTTAGCAAATGGGATTTTCTCTCCTGTTTATATTTACCAGATGAATGAGCCAGTAGCAAAGTTGGAAGTTACTCCTTTTGGTTCTTTAGAAGGAAGTTTACTTACCAATAAAAATATCCAAAAATACGCAGACCTTTGGGGTTTTAAAAACTTTGCAATGGCAAGACTGTTAACAAAAGAAGAATTGCAGGGCTTTACTAATACACCATTTGAGGAAGATGCTGAACTGTACCTCGAGTTAAAACACAATCCCAAACTAAAGCCCCTTACTTTAATTAAAGATGAGTATCAAAGGACAAGACCCGGTCTTTCTTATGAATATTCTTACATTCCTCTAAATGATACCCAGCTACGAGAAATTTTCCAGCACATTACTACAGCCAGATTTGTCGTTAAAAATCAAAAAGCTTACCGCTATGGTTATCGATTAACCCCATTTTCAATAGATGTGCCTAATGTAGAAGATGGTATTTATGAAGTAGATAACGGTACTTTATACAAAGTATATTTGGACAGCTTCTTTGAAAAACTTCCCAATAGCTTGAAAAATATCTTAGGAGTCCTTCCCTTAGGTGGCTTTTTGAAAAAAATGCCTGAAAATCATCCTCTTAATCAATACTCAGTAGAAAACGTTCACCTTCTTTATAACCTAGGCATTGAAGTAGACACTCGGTTCAGTAATATAGTTAAACATCCTCTCATCGAGCCTTCTAGATATGCTTACTTCAAAAATGAAGAATTGTTCTTACTTGGATATCCCATTTTAAAAAAATGTGATGAAAACTTGACTCGTTACATTGAAAACGAAAAGAAAAAGCAAAGGGACAGCATTAGCTATGATCCTTTTATTGACTCAGGACCTCCCTTACTTGCTGATGGCAATTTAGATGTTGCGTTCATTCAACAGTATGGAATTACCATACCTGAAAAAAGCTATTTAGTCTTAGGAGACAACCACGCTATGAGCGCAGATAGTCGAGAGTTTGGCTTTGTTCCTCAGTCCAACCTAAAAGGAGGAGCAAACTTTATATTCTGGCCTGCAAATCGAATAGGAAAACCTTTGCAACCTTCTTATCCTGCTGTGAATTTTCCAAAAGTTTTCGTATGGGTAACTTTTCTAATAATCTCTGCACTTGCCTACATTTATTACAGAAAAAGAAGGCCTTATTAAAAAGGCCTTAAACGTTTGCTTTTGATATTTCGATAATAGCTTTTTCACCATTCAAATCCCATTCTGTTCCATGATTAGGAATAAAATGGCATTCAACAGCTAAAACTTCATTATCAATATATTTTTTGTATTCTTGATAGGTATTTTTCACGAAATCGGAAGATTGAATTTTCAAAGAGACACGATCCGTTACAGCAAAGCCTAATTCACGTCTCATAGTGTTAATCTTATTCACTATCTCTCTGGCAAGACCTTCTTTCTTCAACTCATCCGTAAGGCTTGTTTCTAAAACTACTGCGATATCTGGATCATTAGCCGCAACAATTCCTTCTGCAATTTTTCTTTCCACAAAAATATCTTCCGGTGAAAGGTCTATCAACTCTCCATTGAGTTCCACTTGAATGGTCCCCCCTTTTTCCAGTAAATCTAATTGCGAAGATTCAAACGCTTGCACCATTTTTTGCATTTGAGGCATTAACTTACCAACCTTTTTACCTAAAACTCGAAAGTTTGGTTTAGCAGTCCTCTGCACAAATTTCGTCTCATCAGAATGCAGTTCAATATTTTTGACGTTTAGCTCATCGATAATGAGATTCTTTTGCATTTTCAGCGCTTCTAAAATTTCTTTATTAGCACTTGCAATATGAACTTTAGAAAGAGGCTGCCTTACCTTTATTTTTTGTTCCTTTCTAAGTGAGTGCCCCAAACTTACAGACCTTTGAACAAAGTCCATTTCCTTTTCTAAAGGTATATTGCGTATCTTTTCGTTATAAACAGGAAAATCGCACAAATGCACAGACAGAGGCATTTTTTCTGTCCTCAATTCTTGAAAGACCGCCTCACTTGTAAATGGAATAAAAGGAGCTGCTACTTTAGAAAGCTCCAGCAATACATCATATAAAGTTTGAAAAGCTTCATTCCTGTCGGACGTGTCATCATCAGCCCAAAACCTAGGTCTAGATCTTCTAATGTACCAATTCGTGAGCTGATCAATAAAGCTTACAAAAGGATCAACGGCTGCGTTAAGCTCGTAATTATTTAAAGATAACTCAACTTTTTGAATCAGTTCTTGGGTTTTAGATAAAATCCACTGATCTATAGATGCTTTTGGCTTGCTTGGATTTTGATTTGGTGTCCATTCATAAATTTTTGCATAAGTAGATAAAAAGACAAAACTATTCCAAAAGGGAATAAGTATTTGACGCAGTACTAATTCCACTCCTTTTTCTGAAAATCTCAAATCATCCGCTTTTACAGCGGGGCTATGAAGCATATAAAGCCTGATAGCATCAGCTCCATATTTATGAATAACTTCCATGGGCTCTGGATAGTTTTTGAGCCTTTTGGACATTTTAGTTCCATCTTCTGCTAAAATAATGCCATTAACAATAACGTTTTTAAAAGCAGGTTTGTTGAATAAAGCAACAGATAAAACGTTTAAAGTGTAAAACCACCCTCTAGTTTGATCTAATCCTTCTGCAATAAAATCAGCAGGAAAACCTTTTTCGGTCTCTTCTTTATTTTCAAAAGGATAGTGGTTTTGCGCATAGGGCATGGAACCTGATTCAAACCAGCAGTCAAATACTTCAGATACTCTCTTATAGACTTTATTGTTTTCTTCAAATGATAAATCATCAATAAAATGCCTGTGAAGATCTTCTATTTTCCCCCCTGTCTTTTCCTCTAGTTCCCTTACAGATCCTACAACTTGGATGTCGCCGTCATCTGAGCGGAAGATAGGAATGGGAGTTCCCCAGTATCTATTACGACTGATAGCCCAATCTCTTGCATTTTCTAGCCACTTACCAAAACGCCCCTTTTTAATATGTCCTGGGACCCAATGGATTTTTTCGTTCGCTTCGATGAGCTGATCTTTAATTTTTTCAACAGCTACAAACCAAGTGCTGACCGCTTTGTAAATTAAAGGAGTATCTGATCGCCAGCAAAATGGGTATCTGTGTCTTATCTGACCATGATGAAAAACTCTATTTTGTTCTTTAAGGGTTTTAATGATCTTTTTATCAGCATCTTTTACAAGCTCCCCTTTAAGATCAGGCACTTCATCTGTAAACCTTCCGTTATTATCAACAGGGCATACAATTTCAATGCCGGCCTTTTTACAAGCAAAAAAGTCAACTTCTCCAAATGCTGGTGCTGTGTGAACGATTCCTGTACCATCTTCTGTAGAAACAAAGTCATCTGTTAACACAACAAAGGCATTTTTATGACCGCTAAAGTAAGAGAATAAAGGAATATACTTTTCATTTTTAAGATCTCTTCCCTTCATTTCTTGAACGATAGAAAAGTCTTCTTTAAAGTACTCCCCTAAGCGAGCTTTTGCCAAAATAAAATGCATTTTATGTTTTTCAGAATAAACTTTGACATAGTCTATTTCAGGCCCTACTGCCAGTGCTAAATTCGAGGGCAAAGTCCAAGGTGTGGTCGTCCATGCCAACAAAGCTGTGCTAGGATCGCTAGCTAGTGGAAATGTCACAGTTAATGAAGGATCATTAACTTCTTTATAGTTTAGATTAGCTTCAAAGTTAGAAAGAGGTGTGCCAAGTTTTGCTGAAAAAGGCATCACCTTAAAACCTTCGTAGACTAAACCTTTTTCCCATAACTCTTTAAAAACCCACCAGACAGATTCCATAAAAGAGGTGTCCATCGTCTTATAAGTTTTATCGAAATCTACCCATCTTCCCATTCTCTCAACTGTTCTTTTCCATTCTTCGGTGTAACGCAGTACAATGCTTCGGCATTCTTCGTTGAAATTGGCAATACCAAACTCTTCAATAGAAATAGCACCTGATAGTTCTTTCGCCTTTTCAATTTCATTTTCTACAGGAAGGCCATGGCAGTCCCAGCCAAACCGTCTAGGTACAAAATACCCCTTCATTGTCTTGAATCTAGGGATAATATCCTTGATTGTTCCAGCTAATAAGTGTCCATAATGAGGAAGCCCTGTCGCAAAAGGAGGTCCATCGTAAAAAGAAAATAGAGCGCCCTGACTTCTTTGCTCAATCGATTTTTTAAAAATATCTTGCTCTCTCCAAAAAGCCTCTATTTTGTCTTCTCTTTGGGGAAAACCCTCATCCTGCTGAACCTGAAACATTTACATTAACCTTTTATTTTCAAGTATTTATATAAATAATAAACGTCTTATAATAAGATTTAACTATATAAAAATCTAGTACTTAAGTATCATAGAAATTAATTCAAATATCTGATATAATAATCTTGGGGGTGAACAGGTTTCGACTTTCAAATTATGTATCAGTGGCATGCAGAGGTTGATCGGTTGGCCTCTTTAAAAGCCGATTAAAATATAATTGCTGACCAAGAATACGCGTTAGCGGCATAAGGACCTAACAGTCTGGATTGCCCGGTAGCCTAAAATCTGACCTGGAGTTTTAGTCACTACCGTCATGTTTCTGGGTTTGGACTCTTACCTCTGATCCTCTGGTAAGAAAATCCGAGACAACGAGGATTAAATCGGTCCCAAGTGGGGCTCCTTTCATCAAGACCGATTACTAATAAAGGAGATAAGCATGTAGTCATTGGTATTGTAGTTTGTTAAGGACGAGAGTTCGATTCTCTCCACCTCCAATTCGTTGGACACTTTTTGTAGTCCATCATCATATTAAACGGTTCATGTACTTGTACTGAGAGACTTACGTCTCTCAGCTCCAAGTTCTGAAACACTAAATTCAAAAGTTGTCGTTTTTCATCCACTTCAGAACTCTCAAATAACTCTCTTGCCTTTGCTGCGAGCTTCAGCACCATGTTTGCCGTGATATGAAAATTCTGGTCTGCTACCTCGTGCCTTTTCATCTCATCGACAATCTCCGATTGCCTTGTCTTGTATTCCTTCACTTTTTCCAGGTACATGACCTCATCAATAAGACCATCTAGCTTATCCTCGTACATCTGACCAATACGTCTTTGAATTCTATCCTGCTCTTTTCGAAGCGCACTCAAGCTGTCTTTATGAAAACGGGATTCAGAATGGTGAATCTCCCGCAAGTACTCAGTGATGGTCTGAATCTGCTCTTCACTCAAAGAAATTTGGTCAAAATATGCCATTAAAGGCTTTAACAGTCGCTCCTCTCTCACATAGGTTCGCTTACATCCACCTTTTCCATTCGTGCAGCTATAGTAGACATATCGCTTCTTCTTGATTTCAGGGGTCACTACGCAACCGCAATGCGCACATGTTATCATTCCCTTTAGCACAAAAGGTTTTGCTTTGGTCTTGTGCGGCTTGGACTGATACCCATCAATAATCTCTTGGACCCGATGGAAGGTTTCAGGACTTGTAAGACACTCATAATGATGATTGACAATCCCATATTTGGTTTCCATCACCCCGCAATAAAAAGGCTTTTTCAAAATCTTATTAAGTTGAGAAATTGCAAACGTCTTTCCGGTTTTTGTTCTTGCTCCCATCTCAGTGAGTTCATCTTGGAGCTTCCGTAACGAGTAGGCGCCTGTTGCATACAGCTCAAACATTTTTGTGATAAATGGAGCCAAATTAGGGTCGGGCATAATTGTCTTGTTCCCCTGTTCATCAACGCTATGCATATAACCAGTAGGCGCCAGTCCCATCCAAATCCCATTGCGCGCCGACTGCTCTTTTGACCTCTTAATGTTGTCGCTTAATTGAAGCACGTATGAGCGGGCAAACATCACTCCCATATCCCATCGCAAAATATCTGCACTATTCGACTTGAGGTTCAGGATAAGCCCCTCGCGGATGAAGTGAATCTCAACCTTTCCTTCCTTACGATAATCCTCTAAAACAACTGATTCTTTGAAACTGCGTTGAACCCTATCAATGGTATCTGCAACAAGAGCAATGGGCTCTTTGGTCTTCTCAATGATGTCTAATATTTTTTGAAACTCTTTGCGGGTATCTTTTGTTGACGACTCGGTAATCGCAAAGACTTGGAACACTTCGAGTCCCTTTCGGTCAGCATACTCTCTAAGACGCCTTTCTTGAGCAGGAATACTCATCCCTTCCTGTTGCTCTCTTGAAGAGACCCGAGCCAGTAAAATTGCCTTCATCCTTTTACCCTTTGCTCGATATAGCAATCTCTTTAAGAAGTCCTTCTAAATCCACTTTCTTATAGAGCCTATATTTATTATTTGGATTTCGATGCGCTTTCAATTTCCCCAACTTTTCCCAATTTCTAAGGGTACTTGGAGACACTCCCAAAAGCGCTGCAGCATCTTTGATTTTGAGGTATTCATCTATCTTATGCATCGCGTCCGTCTTCTCCTAATTAAGCTATAAACAATATCAAGGATTGCAAAACCTTACAAACAAAAACTCTTTTTCAATCCTTTTTTCGAAACAAACCCAATTCACCTGACTACTTCCAAAATTTCTATTTCACCTTCGCTTTGCAATGACCTCAGCTCTTTTACTGCTCGGTACAGCGCATTTTCCAAAGAGCGCTCATACCTTGAAAGGATTGCCATATTGGTCGCCGAGCCACCTACAAAGGCTCCTCGATAGGAATAGTCGCTGAAGTACTCACTTTTCTCTTTTTGCAGCATTAAGGTCTCAATATGGACAATGCGCCGCAACCTCCAAGCAGATGAAATCGCTCTATCCGCTAGGAAGCTTTCAAAATTCCCTCTTGGCGCAAGGCTTCTTAACATATCGGTCCGAAACTCTTCATAAACATCCCTTTCATCCTCTTCAATAAAGACATGTGTCGACAAAATCCCATGTCTTATAGCGTTCTTAGCTACGACCGCCTTTCCATGCTCCGTTACGGGACCGGTCGATTTCTGAGCATTCTTACGATTTGATTCTGTTTGCTTTAAAGTAGTCATAAAACCTCCTATTCATAGTGTCTGTCTGTCCTGCCTCCCTATAAAACGGACAGACGGACAAATTCATTTTTTCTTTTTATCTTCCGGTAAGTCACCCTTTTCCCGGGCTTTTTTGACCAACCCCTCTATTTTTCCTTTCGACACTTCTAATTCCTTGGCCAGCTGCCGATAGGACTTGCCCGCATTAACCCCTTCGATAACCTCATCATATAAGTCATCTTGAAATGCCTTTGCCGTCCATCGAAGTACTCCCCTATCATCGGATTCAAGGCTAGCAATAAAAGGCTCTGCATCTTCACCAAAAAAGCCCCGGGCTTTTTCGATATGCACTTCGAACGAGGCGCCTTCAGATAATCCATAACTATCGCTATGTTTTAGCATAATCACTGAATCTAGAGCATCTTCTCGTCTACTCGTGCCCCTTTGCCGACCACTTTTGCCAGCATGATGAACAAGCAGCACACTCAGACCCATTTTTCTTAATTTCAGAATCCATGTTTGGATAGGAGCCCACGCATCCGCTTCATTTTCCTGCATGCTCGGAGCCAGTGTTGAAAGGTTGTCTAATATCAATAGTCCCGTGTCTTGACCAATTGCCTTTTCAAGCAGCATCTGCCCATATTCCGTTGAAATATCTGCAATCCCTTCCTCTTGCAAATCCGGCGTGATAAGACGGAAATAGGACGGGTCGTGCAAATCGACCCCAAAGCCTTTTACAAGCTTGTCTATGCGCTCTTGCATCAAATTGGCAGGCATTTCTCCATCGACATAGAGCACCTTCACCGGCGCTACACTTTTCCATCGAAGAAAAGAAACACCGGAAGCGACCGCGTAACCGATGGCAAGCGATAAAAACGTTTTTCCTACCCCTCGTTTGCTATACAAAAGCGATAACCCTTGTGAAGGAATAATCGGGTCTAAAATCATTTTTCTTTCCGGAATCGCTACTGACAAAAACTCTTGAATATTGAGAGCCTTTAACCCTTTAGAACTATCCGGATGTGTAAAATCAAAATCTGCTGTCTGTTGAACCAGCTCTAAAAGCTCATCCGTAGTGTGACCATCCCGCAGCCAATCCGAAATATCAGCTCCGCTACTCTCTCTGTATTCTAGCCCGGGCAACTTAACCACTTTGATAGCCGCCACCTTATCTTGTAAAAGATCTTTCCATTGGTCTCGACGCTTATACCCGGCGGTATCTTCATCGTAGAGAAGGACTACATTGCACCCTTCAAGCTGCCCTACGTACTCCTGATGCAGACGTGACCCAGCCCCTTCAATTGGAGTAGTGGCAACAAGTCCTTGCGTAGAGAGCCTATCAGCATCTTTTTCGCCTTCGACAAGAAATACCCAAGCGCCACTCGCTTTCGCTTCAAGCACTTGAGGGAGGTTATACATAACACGACTTTTGGATTTGAGACCCTTGACCCATTCCCCTGAAGAGGAATAGGAGAAAATATAAAACTGTTTGTCTTGGGTTCGCACTTTTTTATAAAGCGGCTTGCCGTCTTTGCTATGATAGACATACTCTGTATCTTCACTTTTTTGATGCTCAGGAAAGAGAGAGGTCATCTCTAGTCCCAATGCTCCACATATTGCTTCTGGGTTACACCCGGCAAAACACTTGAGTAATATTTTGCCATCTGTTGCTCGATTGATAGAGAGACTGGGATTTTTATCATCGTGGGCCGGGCAACATACCCTATACCCTTGACCAACTCTTTTCGCACGCGAACCCACTTTAGCTTCCACATGCTGCAAAAATTCATCGATATACATTTTTATTACATCCTTTTGAAGAGCGTTAATAATCAAAAATTTCCTTCGCTTTACTAAAAACACACCGCTCTATCTCTTTGCTTAAAAGTGGAGAAATGGGATGAAATAATGGGTCGCCATGCATACCACCAGAACGGGTCGGATAGGTTAATCGATACCCGCTACCGTCTTTGCGCATATGAATGCCGATTGCGCGCAATAGCAACTGCTTATCAATCTCTACTGTCGCAAATCCCACGAGCCCTTGATTGGGCCGGATTGGAACAATCTCTACTTTGGAGACCTTCATTGTTACCTCTTTTCTCATGTTCAAGCCGCAGATGAATATCCATCAAGAGACCAAAGAAGCTCGCTAACCTGTGCGATTCCGGGTCCGGACAAGAGGGATATGGACTTTCGGTGTTATTTTTAAACATGCCCTAATGGTACTAGCGGGCTTTCCAAAAATAGGCTTTACGTGAAGAGATGTGAAAATTCACATCGGCATCTATAGGGGAAGAGAAAGAATTAAAATTTGAATTTGAACACGTTTTGCATATCTCTCATTGCTTCATGGACAACTAGAGAAAAATGGGGTATATTGTAACCTTTATTAAGGTTAGCTATGGATAAACTCAAAAATTCATTCGCAATAGAGGAAATAGGCAAAGCCTTGCAGCTCAAATTCCCTGAGCTGGGCACTCTTATTGAATCGCTGAAGCACCTCTCAACACAGTACGATTTCTTTTCTGCTGTTGCGATGCACATAGTTCCCTTAATCCGCAAAAGCGAGCAATTCAAAACCCTTACAAATCGATGGGAAAGAGAAATACGCTCTTCTAAAAAAGAACTCGAGGTGCTCAAACAAAAAGCTCTTGAAGAAGTGACCGCGGGCTTCAATCTTCTTTCCGAACGAATTGCAAGTGAAGAACGCATTCGAATCATTCCTGAGGTACAACAGACTCTCAGTGAAGCAAAAGGCTATCTAGAAGGGACCAGACCCGTTTATACGCCCTCTCATTTTGAGATGGCAGCCGATGCCATGGCTTCCACCTGTCGCTTGCTTATCAAACACAATGCATCCGATTTGCTCGTAGATTTGGTTAAACTTGTTTATCTCAATGATAACATCGACGCTCCTGCCATTGAAAAATGTTATTTCTATACCGGCATCACCAAAATGATAAAAAAACAACAAGAATGGAGCTGGGAGGTCTATCATTTTCCTTATATCTGCTGGTGCTATCTTAAATTTACCGACCAACTATGGAATCTGAAAGAAACCGCTTTTGAAGGAAAAGAGCTAAAAAGTGATTCAACTGAAGAATGTGCCCAATCGGGCGAGCTTTTGGGTCTGCACAATTACTGGGTCGAACTTCAATCCATTCGTAATAAAAGACAAGAAAGAACTCCTTTTTTCACCATCGAGCGATTCAGTAAATATTTACAAGTCATCTGCAGTGAAATCCTGACCTTAAAAGCAGCTAATGCCCCTGAAACCCCATCATTTGGTATCACCTCTCTTGCCCTACACATGCATGGTGAGCACCTTCTATTCCTCGTAGAAGAACAACAGAAAAAAACACCCTATCTACTACATCGATTCACCGGCAATCCATACGACTTCTTCCAATACCTCCTGAAAAATCCGGAGAAAGATGCAATTCCCTCCGATTTTGGAATGCATACAAACTCCGCAAGCAATCTTTTAGACCGAGCAAATATCAAGGGAGTATTACGAACACTCTTTTTTCAAAAGGGCACTCGAAAAGGGAGCATTCAACTGCCATCAGCTCATATTCAGCTGAAGAATCAAGAGCTTAGCTTAAGATTGAATATCGAAAAACACATCAAAGAGATGGAGTTGACCGTTTATCCTAACTTCATTGACAACACTACGAGGGCCTATGTTTGAGCAAACCTTTAAAAATATCGACGACATCCTTTGGAAAGACGCCGGATGCACTAGTGAGCTCGATTATACGGAGCAAACCTCTTGGCTGCTCTTTCTCAAATATCTCGATGCTCTTGAACAGGAGAAAGCTCTCGAAGCTTCCCTTCATGGAAAACCCTATTCCTACATTCTCGATGAACCCTATCGATGGGAAAACTGGGCCGCTCCAAAAGATGCGCATGGAAAAATCGACCACAATATCGCTCTTACCGGTGATGACCTGCTGGGCTTTGTAAACAAAAAGCTCTTTTCCTACTTACAAGACTTTAAAACAAAAGCTAGAGACCACAAAACCATCGAATACAAAATCGGGGAAATCTTTGGGGAAATCAAAAATAAGATTCAGAGCGGGTACAGCCTGCGTGAAATCATTGACCATGTAGATGAGCTTCAATTTGGCTCGCAAACTGAAAAACATGAGCTATCCCATCTCTATGAAGCAAAAATCAAAAACATGGGCAATGCAGGCCGCAACGGTGGAGAATACTACACCCCCCGAGCTCTTATCCGCGCTATCATAGAAGTTGTTCAACCAGCAATCGGAGAAACCATCTACGACGGAGCTGTTGGCTCTGCAGGATTCTTATGTGAAGCACATGAGTTCCTAAGAACAAAAGATAACCTCTCCACAAAAGATATCCAGACCCTTCAAACAAGTACGTTTTACGGAAAAGAAAAAAAATCTCTCGCTTACGTCATTGCCATCATGAATATGATTTTGCACGGCATCGAAGCCCCCAATATCATCCACACAAACACCCTTGCTGAAAACCTTGCCGATATCCAAGAAAAAGACCGCTTTGACATCATCCTTGCCAATCCTCCCTTCGGAGGTAAAGAGCGAAAAGAGGTTCAGCAAAATTTCCCCATCCGCACAGGAGAAACCGCCTTTCTATTCCTGCAACACTTCATCAAAATGCTCAAGGCCGGTGGTAGAGCCGGGATTGTTATCAAAAACACCTTCCTCTCAAACACAGACAATGCATCGATTAGCCTTCGAAAGCTCCTTCTCGAAAGCTGCAACCTTCATACTATTCTCGATTGCCCAGGCGGCACCTTCCTAGGCGCAGGAGTGAAAACCATTGTCCTTTTCTTTGAAAAAGGCTCCCCAACAAGAAAAATATGGTACTACCAACTTGACCCAGGTAGAACGCTTGGGAAAACCACACCCTTAAACGATAACGACCTCTCAGACTTCATTGAACTGCAAAAAACATTTGCAAATTCTCCCAAAAGCTGGACTGTAAGCATCCATGACCTTGACCCGGCCACCCTTGACCTCTCTGCAAAAAACCCAAATAAGCAAGAAGACTCAAGCTACCGAACCCCATCAGAAATCATCGAAGACATCTTAGCTCTAGATACGGAAAGTGCTAATGCTTTGGCCAGCATCAAGGAGATGTTATGAGTACTTGTTGGGAAGAGAAAAAATTAAAATCCATTCTCAAGCTGGAATATGGCAAACCTCTTGATGTTTCTCACCGAAGTCCTAATGGGTTATACCCTGCTTATGGGGCAAACGGAGAAAAGACACGCACTAATAAATTTTATTTTGACAACCCCTCAATCATTGTTGGTCGTAAAGGCTCAGCGGGTGAAATAACGCTCACTGAAGAAAAGTTCTGGCCTCTGGATGTGACTTATTTTGTTACTTTTAACGAAAAGGAACACGACTTACGATTTTTGTATTATCTCCTATCAAAACTTGAATTACCAAAATTAGCAAAAGGGGTAAAACCTGGCATTAATCGAAACGATGTTTACGCAAAAAAAGTAAATGTACCTAATGTTCAGGAACAAAAACGCATAGTAGCTCTTCTAGACAAAGCCTTCGAAGCTATCGATATCTCCATAGAGAACACGAAAAAGAACCTTCACAATGCCCGTGAGCTTTTTCAGAGCTATTTGGACTCCATCTTCTCCGAAGATATCAATGATATAACCGAAATAAAAATTGGTGATGTGTGTGAAATGCTAAACGGCTTTGCATTCAAAAGCAAAGATGCGGTTAGCGGCTCTAACACTCAACTATTAAGGATGGGCAATTTATACAATAACACTATTTCTTTTGAAAGAAGGCCTGTTTTCTATCCTGATGAGTTCTCTATTGAATACAACAAATTCCTGATAAAGGAAGGTGACTTAGTTATATCTCTAACAGGTACAGTTGGAAAAGAGGATTATGGATATGTAGTAAAAATCCCAAAACATTCTCATAACCTGCTGCTAAATCAGCGTATTGCAAAATTTAATATCAAGGAACCTGAAAGAGTCGCTTCTTCATATCTTCTATATTACCTTCGTTCGCGTTTATTTCTTAAGATTCTATATTCAACTTCCAATGGAACAAGACAAGCCAATCTATCAAGCGAAACCATATTAAAATTACCATTTCCACTACGCCCTATTGCGGAACAGCATAAGATATTAAAAAGCATTGAAGGAATATCAAAAAATTGTTCTCTACTTGAATCCATCTACCAAAAAAAACGCTCTGCTTTCGAAGAACTCAAGAAATCACTCTTACATCAAGCTTTTAGTGGGGAACTATGAAGCAGATGTTAAACGAAGCAGATACAAGAGCGGAACACATCGACCCGGCTTTAAAAGCTGCGGGTTGGGGTGTTGTTGAAGGCAGCGCTATTCAACGAGAATATCGTATTACCCCGGGTCCATTAGAGGGGTATGGCCGTAGAGGCAAGCAGCTCAAAGCCGATTACGTTCTACTCTATAAAAATACCAAACTTGCTGTTGTTGAAGCAAAGCCATGGGATAAGGAGCTCTCTGAAGGGGTCGCCCAAGCTAAAGAATATGCAAACAAGCTATCTCTTCGCTTTGCCTATTCGAGTAATGGACAAGGCATTTATGGCATCGATATGGAAACCGGTCAAGAAAGAGAGCTGACCTGCTTTCCATCACCCAAAGAGCTTTGGAATAAGCAGTTTTCTAAACCTAACTGCTGGAGAGACCGATTTGCCTCCATACCTTACGAAGAAAAGGGAGGGTCTCATCAGGCTCGCTATTACCAAGAAATCGCTGTTCATAGAGCATTAGAAGCCGTGGCTAACGATAAAGAGTGCATCTTACTAACCTTGGCAACAGGAACCGGTAAAACCTTTATTTCCTTTCAAATTGCATGGAAGCTTTATCATAGCCGCTGGAATCTCTCAAAAGAGCCTACACGCCGTCCCCGCATTCTTTTCCTTGCTGACAGAAATATCCTAGCAGACCAAGCTTATAATGCCTTTTCCGCCTTTCCTGATGATGCTTTGGTTCGCATAGACCCTGCAGATATCAGAAAGAAAGGCAAGGTCCCCAAAAACGGGAGTCTGTTCTTTACCATCTTCCAAACATTTATGAGCGGACCTCCAAAAGATGGTGAGCCTTCTCCTTATTTTGGGGAATACCCTTCAGACTTCTTTGATTTCATCATCATTGATGAATGCCATAGAGGTGGCGCTAACGATGAGAGCACATGGAGGGGCATTCTCGAATACTTCTCACCTGCAGTGCAGCTTGGTCTAACGGCAACTCCTCGCAGAAAAGACAACATCGATACTTACAACTACTTCGGAGAGCCCGTCTACTCATACTCTCTGAAAGAAGGGATTAATGACGGTTTCTTAACGCCTTTTAAGGTGAAGCAGTTCTCTACGACATTGGATGAATACGTATACACATCGGATGATGAGCTCATTGACGGGGACGTGGAGGAAGGCAAGCGCTATACGGAGTCTGACTTCAATCGAGTCATTGAAATCAAAGAGAGAGAGGCCTACCGCGTGAAGCTTTTCATGGAGCATATAAGCCCTAATGAAAAGACTCTTGTGTTCTGCGCCACCCAAGACCATGCCCTTGCAATCCGAGACCTCATCAACCAGATGCAAAAGAGCAAGAATCCGAATTATTGCCAAAGAGTGACCGCACATGATGGTCTTTTAGGAGAACAATATCTTCGAGATTTTCAAGATAATGAAAAAACGATTCCGACTATCCTAACCACTTCTCGCAAGCTCTCCACCGGCGTAGATGCCAGAAATGTCCGAAATATTGTCCTTCTGCGACCCATCAAATCGATGGTGGAATTTAAACAAATCATAGGACGCGGAACAAGGCTCTATGATGGCAAAGACTATTTCACTATTTATGACTTCGTTAAAGCTCACCAGCATTTCCAAGATGAAGAGTGGGACGGTCCCCCGAAAGAAGAGGACCCTTGCCCAACCTGCGGATATAGACCGTGTCTTTGTGAAAGACCGGAACCCCAGCCTTGTCAAGAGTGCGGAAAGAGACCTTGTGATTGCCCAAAAGAACCCTGCGATGTCTGTGGAAAAATTCACTGCATCTGTAAGAAGAAACGTAAAACAAAAATACGCCTTGCTGATGGCAAAGTGCGCTCCATTCAACATATGGTCGCGACCACTTTCTGGCACCCTGACGGTACACCGATGTCAGCGCAAGAATTCATGCAGCTACTCTTTGGAGAACTGCCCGAGTTTTTCCAAAATGAAAAGGAACTTCAGGAGATTTGGAGTAACCCTGACACAAGAAAAAAACTATTAGACGGACTTGCAGAAAAGGGATTTGGAAAAGAGCAGCTTCTTGAGATGCGTAAAATCATCGACGCTGAAAACTGCGACCTCTTTGATGTCCTTGCCCATATTGCCTATGCATCTCCCACACAAACACGAGATGAGCGGGCAAATAGAGCAAAAGTACTCATTAACCAACACTTTGATACCAAGCAGCAAGCATTCCTCGACTTTGTTTTAAGCCAATATGTCAAACTTGGCGTGGAAGAACTCGATAAAGAAAAACTTGGACCACTTCTCCGCCTTAGATATGGGAACTCTCTACGAGATGCACTTGTAGACCTTGGAAAGCCAGAGCAGATAGGTGTCACATTTGAAAGCTTCCAAAAGTACCTCTATCAATCCCAACGATTGAGGGTCTGATGATAAAATCTCAAGAGCAAATCCCGAATAACACGACGATAAAAATCACTCCATCTCACTTATTCCAGTTCAGCTATCAGCCTCTTTGGATATGGTACGAACTTTTCGGTGATGCTTCAAAAAAAGAGCCTCTATCCAGCTTTGCAATGAAAATACTCGAAGACGGAGTACTCCATGAAAAACAGGTCATTCAACATCTATCGATTACTTCTGTAGATACAACATGCCCAGAGAAAGCTTTGGAAGAAACCCTTGCTCTTATGCAAAAGGGAGAGCCTCTTATCTACCAGGGAAGTATTCAAGCTGAGATAGACGGCATTTTGTACCACGGTCGCCCAGACCTTCTTCAGAAGGTAGAAGGCTCATCGATTTTTGGGGATTGGACGTATATGCCTATCGATATCAAATCCTCCAACTCTATTAAACCGCTTCAAAAATGCCAGCTTATCATTTACGGGTGGATACTGAGCGCTCTCCTAAAATCCAACATCCCAACCGGAACGATTATCAATAGCCAAAGCGAATACCTTGCTGTTGACCTAACCAATAGAAAAGACCAAGATAAAACGCGTTCCATGTGTTCCGATATTGCAGACATCATGCGAGGGAACAGACCCGGCATCAATGTCACCAGCAACGCAAAAAACAGCCCTTGGTACAAGTTGATGCTTCAAGAGGCTCTTACTGAAAAAGACATCTCTTTAATCTACAAACTTGACGGAAGGTCAGTAAAGGCCCTCAGAGACCTTAAAATTATGACGATTGACCAATTTCTCCAGACAAATATTGAAACCCTTCCCCAAATACCTTATGCCCCTTTTGACAAGCTCAAACGCGCACAACTCCAAGCCCAATCGCTCATTGAAAATAAAATCATTTGGCTTGCAAACCCCAACCTTGGTCCAGAAACAGAACTAAAACTCTTTTTCGACATCGAAGGTAGCCCCTGGGAAAAAGTAGAGTACTTATTCGGCTTTTGGGTAGTTGGCGACCCCGAGAAAAAGCTTATTACAAATGATGTTCAATATCGGACCTGTGACGAAGACCCAAGCAAATATTTTCTCTATTTTTTAGCAGAAGCTCCAGACAAAGAAGAAGAGCTCTGGGCAAACTTCCTTCGATGGATTGAAACATTACCTTCAGGCTTCCAAGTAATCCACTATGCCGACTACGAGCGCTCGCACATCAATACTTTAGCTGAAAAATATGGAGATAGTGATTCCCGGCAAGCCTTCATGACCCACATGCTGGACCTCGAAAAGGTTGTCCAGAAATCGGTAATTTTCCCGCTCCACTTCTATTCCATCAAAGACATCGCAAAATCAGAGTTCCTAGGATTTAAGTGGCGACATGAAAAAGCTGGCGGCAGCCAGAGTATCTTCTGGTATGAAGAATGGCTTGAAACCAAGAATCAAGAAATCTTAGACGACATTCTCAACTATAACGAAGACGACGTGCGTGCAACCGAGCATCTCTACCTTTGGCTCAAAAATCATAATAAAAATTCAAAACAAGAGCTTGTAAATGACTGAAAGGAAAAAAATTCCAGAAAATATTAAAAGGAAAGTTTTAATTGAAGCTGGACATCGTTGTGCAATTCCTACTTGTAAACAACACCCAGTTGATATCCATCACATTATCCCTCATGCAACATCTCAAGACGATTCATTCACAAATCTAATCGCATTATGCACACAATGCCACGCTCGCTTTCACAGAACAAAAGAAATCGACCAAAAGGCACTTCAAATTTACAAACAGAATCTTAGCCTTTTGAATCTCCGATATGGCGAATTTGAAAGGAGGATATTGCACCTGTTTTGTGAGAATCAAAACGCAAATACGATTCATTTGCCTGGGTTAAGCGAAATGCAGGTGTTTTATCTTCTTAAAGATAAGTTGATTATGAAAAATGGCAAGTATAGTGGAGTCAAATCATCCGGTGTGCCTACCTGGGAGGAATACCAACTAACCGACGAAGGCAAAGCCTTTATTAAAGATTTGCGAGAAGCACACGCTCTAGAATGAGACCCAATCAAAAGTTCTAACTTTATCTGTTCAACAATAAGGTTAGAGAGTCTTGGAAGAACGTAAATCTAAGAGATTTTCTAGATTTTTTATCACTTAACACTGATAATCATTGCGATGTGCATCAAAAAAATTAAATCCTGGTTCAAAAAGAAAACTTCAACACCCATCATTACTCCTCAGCATTCGATTAACATCGAGGAGTTTGTAAAGGCTTCCCTTGTGGGTATTATGTCGGGCATACGGGGCGCCCAAAAAGAGTATCAAAAAAATAATAGCGCATATGCACCTTTAATCTCTCCTGCATGGGCTCCTCCTCTATCAGATTTGGGAGGAGGAACTAAAGGGCACGCTGACAAAATCTATGACCTAGAATTTGACTTAGCGGTTACAATCGATGAGTCCTCTTCTTCAAAATTCTCAGGCACATCTGGAATAAAAGTTGCCGGATTATATGCCGGAGACCTGGGTGTTTCAGGTGAGTCTAAAGGCAGTCAATCGACTGTCAGTAGAATTCGTTTCAAAATTCCTGTTCGTTATCCCTTAGCCAAACTTAACGCACCAGACTGGAACGCTGACTCTGCTGATTAGACGTTAGAAAATTAAATTTATTTATATTCAATCCTCCCCAATCAAAAGTTCTGAACGCGTCTCTCCACCTCCATTAAACTAGCTCAAACTAAATCAAATAAGCTCAAGAGAATAAGTAACTTAAGATCAAATCACTTTATCTCTCTTGAGCCTTTTTTATGCCATTTTTTCCAGTCTAGTGCGTAAAATTTGCGTAAAAATTATAGCTACTTATTGATATATTCAGAACAGCCATTTAAAAACTCTTTAGACGTTTTAATTATGACTTTCACTTTTTTTTTGCTCTTCAATTACTTCTTTTGAATAGAAAAAAGTAGGTCAAATTACAAGAAAGAGATAAATAATCTCTTAACCTTAAGTATTAAGTGATTAATACTAAGGAAAAAAGATGTGAAAAGCCTTGAAATTACGCATTTTTTACGCGATTAAATTAATTTTTCTCTAAAAATCTATATTAAAAACCTTAATTAAAACTACTAAGCTTATTTGTAAGTTTTTTTTTAAAAAATTTTAATGTCATAAAATATGACTAATTTTATAAAAAAAATAGACATAAAGTTAGGTTTTATGTCAGAATATTTAACGAAAACAAAGGAAAAAACCTATGGATAATCAAAATATCCCTAGAAGAATTCGTGAAATACGAGAGCAACATGGTTTATCTCAACAAGAATTAGCCGACTTAATGGGCTGGAAAAGCCATGCTTCTATAGTAGCAATTGAAAATGGGGAAAAAAACGTTAAAATTCAAGAACTCCTGAAGCTCAGCTCTATTTTAAGCACGCCTCTAGAATCGTTTTTTTCCGAAACTTCATCGACATCTGAACGGCCGACTATTCTTTGGAGAAAAAAAGCGGCAGACTCAAAGATTGTATTACGAGAAGAATATAATTTAATAGAATACTATAAAAATTATCAACTCGTAGAAAGATTATCACAAACCAAGTCTTTATCAACTAAATATCTTCCCAAAAAAACATTCGATATTCACTCTGATCAATATAAATGGGTCAACCAACTAGCTGAAAGTATCCATAAAGATTTTCATTTAGGCGATTATCCAGCGGAATCATTAATAAAGTGTCTAGAAGAAGAGTACGGTGTTTTATTAATTAGCCGCCCTCTAGAAGAAGGATCTGCAGCTTGTTATAGGGATGAAAGTGGATCTGTTATCATACTTAATGAAAAAGAGGTTAGATGGAGACAAATATTTAGCCTAGCTCATGAGCTTTTTCACCTTATTACATGGAATGAAGAATTAATTTCAAAAATACAATCTGATGAAACTTTATTTAATAAAAATGAGAGTTTAGCTGACGCTTTTGCTGCGGCGCTTTTAATGCCACAAACTATGATTAATCATGATGTAAGTGAAAGTAAACTAACTTATTCATTTATAATAGCTTTAGCAGGTAAATATCAAGTATCTAAGCAAGCCATGTTATGGCGCTTACATCATTTACGTTTTATTACTAAAGAAGAAGTCCAATTAGCACTTAAAGATCCTGAATTTCTAAAATTTGATCATGAAATTTCCAAGCAAGTTTTCACAGCTACTAGTTCACTTGGCAATCGTTTTATTCGATTAGCTTACCTATCCTATGAGAATGGAAAATTATCTAAAACAAAATTTGCAAGAATACTCAAAGTAAAACTTCGAGACTTGGAGCAATATTTAGCAGAAAAAGGATTATTTTTGACAGATGACAAAGAAATTAGACGTGCTTGTTGATACCGTAGTCGTAATAAATGCGCATGAAAATGGCTACTGGGAACATTTATGCAATAAACATTGCATATACTTACCAAATTCAGTCATTGAAGATGAAGCCTTTTATTTTACATCTAATAAAGGTAAGACAGCTTTAACGCCATCTAAATGGCTCCAGCAAAAAAAAGCCTTTTGCATCGAAGCTCAACCTTCCGACATTGTCAAATTGACAGAAAAATTGTCTAACGATTTTCTCCACACCCTTGACTCAGGAGAACTAGAAGCTTTAGCAATTCTTTTATCAGAAAATTATCCGGAGCTCTTATTTACTACTGCAGATAAAGCTGCAGTTAAAGCTTTAGGTGTTTTAAATCTTAGCTACAAGGGAATTTCTGTTGAGTGCTTATTAAAGCATCTACCATCAGCTAAAAATAAACTTAAACCTCATTTTAAAAAAGATTGGTTTATAAAAGGTACAAGTGAAGGACTCTTGGAACAAAATCTTTTTTTAAAAAAAGAACCCTTAATTACTAAATAAAAAATTTATCTAAAAATGCTTTCACTCCAAAAAAGCAGCTCTCTTATTGAAAAGCTAGTCAACTCATCAAAAGATAAGGTTAGCATCTTTGTTTATCAAATTATTTTTTCATTAAGATAAAACAATTTCACCATTAACTTGGTGTCAAGTAAATAATTTAATTATTTTTTGTTTTTAAAAAATTCAATTAATCTGTATTAATACCCACTCCTTATTAACTTTTAACCAAAGAGGTAAAATATGACATCAGCAGTAAATTCATCTGAGATTGAGGACTTAGATCAAATCCCACAAGGAGGTAGTGTTGTCGAAGCTTCTGATTCTGACTCTGATGATGAAGTGACTATGCGAGACGTTGCTCAGGCAGCTTTACAAGCTGCCGTAAATGCTTCGATTTCCGCATCAACAACAGCTAGTGCTGAAGCAAGTAAATTTGCTGTTGGAGCAGCTTGTCCACAAGCAGCTTTAATCATCAATCCTGCGATCGATGGATCAAAACAAGTAGCAGCAGAAAAATCCCAACAAGCTGTTGGCAACATCATCAATAGGCTTTTCGGAACAAATAATAACAACTAAGTACAATTAACTCCCTCTAATTCAATTAGGGGGAGAAATTCTCAAGCTCTACTGAAAAAGCGAAATACGCTTTCTACTTTTTGTAAAAGTGATCTTTTTGCTGCAGATAACGTATCTAAAATAATCAAATCGATTGGGACTGCCATGCCGGGTCGAATCTCAGCTATACGACGGTCAAATACTCTAACACGAGCTGGATCTGGCATCCTCCAACCTGGTATGAAATGCTCTATTCTTTCACAGACTAATAAATGCTTAAAACCTCTTTCAGGATTATATTGAACATCATCGACAAATTGAAGAGTTGTCACATCAAATAGATGCTTTATCTCATCTTTAAAATAATTTACTTCTCTATTCTCCCCTAAAAAAAATCCTGACCTAATAAAAAGGAGCACCCAAGAAAACCAGTTACAGTTCATTTTTAAATTATTGTATTGAGCATCAATCCTTTCAATTTCTCTTGATACTAGCCTGCCCGCTTGCCTAGTCCTCTCATTCCAAGGAGTCCTTCTAGCAATGATTTCTTCTACTTTTTCAACAAGTGATTCTATTTTTAAATAACCTTCATGGCCTTCTACACTAATATATCTCTTCCCCCAAAACGAGATATGGGGAGTGCTATTTTCAGCAACAGTAAGTAGTGCATCAAAAGCTTGCACATTATTTAAAGCTGATTGTATTTGCATATTTTTCTCCTACAATGAATCATGATCTTCTGGAATATTATCTCTGTGATACTCTTCAGAATATGTAAAATCACTTGTATAAGTAATAATATTCTTCCCTACTAAGGGATCTGGAAGATAGACATCTATTATTTCAAATTTATCTTTCAACCAAGTGATACAACTTTCATCGCCATCTTCAGCGCTCACGGATACCCCTCCCATAATATGTAGGTTGGGCAAAGGAACTTCTCTTCTATATTCTCTAAGAATTAAATCGATCATTTTAATAACTTGTTCATGAGAACGTTTCCAAACTTGAGATCTCTCTATATAAAAAACGCTATCTGACGAAATATCTTTTACAGCAACACGTGATGGACCTGATTCACATGGGCCTCTATTAGGACTTTCTTTGTCAAGTCCACTAGCCCCATCAAAATCACACATGATACAAAATTGCTGATCTTTTTGAACACCTGGTATTGGGTAATCATTGCATGATGCTACACCTTCAATGATAATCTGAGCATGTTGTCCATTCCCTATAAGTTTGTCATATTCTTTATGCAAAAAATTACGATTTTTTAATATGTCTACAGATTTCTTAGCTGATGTACCTTTTATTTTGCCTACTCTTACTATAGTTACTGCCCACATAAATTTTGTTATATTAACTCGAGGATCAATTTTGGATCTCTTTATAATAGAAGGCTCTAAGGCTACTGAAATAAATTTTGCTTTATTAGCATTAAAAACTTTTACTCTTTTTAAGTTAAAATCTTCTAAAGCAATGAGTTGTTCTCTTTTTGAAAGCTCTCCTAAATTATTAAGATACATTTTAGTATGAGAGCTACACCTATCAGTACCTCCATATTCCATATTTCTTGTTAAATTTATACCAGGAAGACTAGGGTTAAACCTATCTTCACGGATTCCATAAGTCGGCCCCCAGTTTAAAATATAACCTACAGAATGATACATAGCCCACGCCCTAGGATCAGGGGGGTACTCAGATGTTTTTAAAAGAACATGACGAGCACGTGGAACAGCTAGTTCTTCGCAAATTCGAATATTAGATCGAAAGCTTGTTTGTGTAGTTTTATCAAAAAGCCACCACCTTAATCGGCCGCTTTCTTTGACAAGCCATAATTCTTTATTATTTTCAACGTCCCACCTTCGAGAAATTTTAGTAAGAACAAGCCGGTTATCGTCTTCTAAATAAATACATTTTTCGGATAGCCTTGCCATTTCCTGTTGAGCTTCATTCTCACTAAGATTGTCTTTATAAACATTCCATAAAATCCCTCTTTGCGTTGCAATATCTCTAATTATGTAAATTATTTGATTGTTTCTTCGTGTTAGGTGAATTTCTTTTCTATTAACCTTCCAAGTATGATGCAAATTAGGAGCCATTTCACCTAATTCATCCCCTATAGAAAGATCCATTTGTAGTGTCAGTGGCCTACGATCAACGCTAGTTGGTAATCCTTGCTCATCATACGCAACATTTAAAATAGAACCTTGATCAGAAATTTCTAAAGTAGTAGGACGGTCGGAAATTTCAGAACATTTGTAATTATTTGGCCGATAAGGCAATGCAT